>Ga0073899_10001195_pt1 | contig 23881 bp, 19 predicted proteins | sample KloWWTmetaKNB5Ph_FD_88975 | JGI IMG/M metagenome (GOLD analysis project Ga0073899, IMG submission 88975) | Active sludge microbial communities from Klosterneuburg, Austria, studying microevolution and ecology of nitrifiers - Klosterneuburg... | ecosystem: Engineered > WWTP > Aerobic digester >... | reverse complement strand
GGACGACAGAACTCGCGGATCGGCTGCATCGTGCCGCCGTAGGCAATGGGGAACCCGCCGCCAATGTCGAGCAGGCCCAGCTCCGCAAGACCCGACGCGCCCGCCTGCGTGATCAGCTCGGCGCAGACCCCGATGGCTTCAACGTACTTCCTGGCCTCCGCCACCTGCGAGCCGACGTGGAATGACAGGCCCCGGACCTTGACGCCGAGGCTTTGCGCGAGTTCGAGCATCGGCGCGACGGCTGCCGGCTCGCAGCCAAACTTGCGCGACAGGTCGACGACCGCGGTCGGATCGCGAAACGACAGCCGCAGCAGCACCTCCGCCCGGCTGCGGTGCTTGCGGAACTTGCGCAGCTCGTCGGGATTATCGACCACGAACGTGCGGATGCCGAAGCGCAGCGCAGCGCGGATTTCGGCGTCGGTCTTGATCGGGTGCGTGTGGATGCAGCGCTCGGCTGCGATGCCCGCATTCCTGACGAGCCTGATCTCGCCCGACGTCGCCACGTCGAAGCAACCGCCGAGATCGCGCAGCTCGGCGACCACCGCCGGGTGCGGCAACGGCTTCAGGGCATAGAACAGTCCCACACCGGGCAACGCGGCCTGCAGGCTCTTGTACTGGCGACGGACGACGGCGCAGTCCAGCAGGAGCAGCGGCGAACCGTGTTGCGCGATGAGCGCCTTGAAATCCGGTCCGCGGCTCACGCGGTCTCAGTCCTGGCCCAGGTCGGCGCGCAGCGCCGCGATGTCGGGATCGCCATAGACGACGTTCTCGGCCGAGGCCGCGCGATGCAGGCGATCGCGCACGGCATCCCAGGCTTCGCCCGCCGGCACTTCCTCGACCAGGATTTCCTTCGCGCCCGACTTGTCGAGCGTGCGCAGGTTCACGTACAGCTCGCGGCCGTAGATGTCCGCGCGACGGCCGGCGTTGATCCAGGTCATGTACTTGTTGGCCACGCGTGGCGGGCGCATGGCGAGAACCGCAATCTTCTCGCGGTGCTCGGTGAGCTGGCCCACGACTTCCTCGAGCGTGCGGCTCGCAACGATGCTGAGCGACGTGCGGGGGGCATAGTGCTTGGCGTCGCTGCCGGGCACGCGGGGCGCGCCGTTGCCCGGACCCGCCTGGAGTTCGGGCACCACCGTGCGCAGTTGCGTCAGCGTGAGCGAGCCTGGCCGCAGGATGCGCGGCACGGTGTCGACGCAGGAGACGATGGTCGATTCGAGGCCGATCTTGCAGTCGCCGCCGTCGAGCACGATCCGCACGTCGTCGCCGAACTCCTCGCGCACGTGTTCGGGACGCGTAGGGCTGATGCGGCCGTACCGGTTGGCGGAAGGCGCCGCGATGCCGCTGCCGAAAGCGCGCAGCAGTTGCTGGGCCACCGGGTGACCCGGCACGCGCACGGCGACGGTGTCCTGTCCGCCGGTGATGGCGAGATCGACGGCTGGCGCCCGGCGCAGGATCAGCGTCAGCGGGCCCGGCCAGAATTTCTCCGCGAGTGCAGCGGCAGCAGGCGGTACGCTGAGCGCCCAGCGCTCCAGCGCGCGCGGGTGTTCGATGTGGACGATCAGCGGATGGGTCGCCGGACGTCCTTTCAGCTCGAAAATCCTGCGGACGGCGTCGGGATTCGACGCGTCCGCGCCGAGGCCGTAGACCGTTTCGGTCGGGAATGCAACGACCTCGCCTGCGCGCAGGGCCTCAACGGCCTGGTCGATCTCGTCCTGGGGGAGTCGCGCGGTCACCATAGGACGCGAATGATAGCGTCAAATTCTCAGCGCCGTGCAGACGCAGGCTCAGGGAATCGCCTTGCGCTCCCACTCGCCGCCAGGGTTGCGACGCAGGTCATATGCCGGCCAGTAGTTCTGGTCGAGCTTCAACGTCGTCACGCCCGTCGAGCCGTTCCAGGTGACCGTCTTCAGCCGCACCGATGAACGATCGGGTCGGCCGCTCACGGCGGCAATGAACGCGTCGAGGTCCGAAATCGGCCGTCCGTCCACCTCGACGATGCGGCGCCCGGCAAACAATCCGTAGCGCGTCGACGGCGAACCATAGGCGAAGTACGCCACAAACACACCCTCGGGCGGGATCGCACGCTGGATCGTCATCGCTCGATGCGGCGCATGGATCACGGCGCCCGCCCACAGCAACAGGCGATCGATATCCTCGCCGCGCAGCGCGGCGGTCTCGACATCGACGACCTTCTCGGCGCCGTCGCGCAGCACCGTGACCCGCACGCGGGGCGATTGTGTCGCCTCCTCCACTTCGCGGAAACGGTTGAGCGTCACGCCATTCACGGCCAGCAGCAGGTCGCCTTCCTGCAGTGCCCTGGCCGCGCCAGAACCCGCGGCGACCTTGGAGACGGCGAGCACCTGGCGGTGCGCCGGGTTGCGCTGTTCCAGTCTCTCGACCCACTCGGCCGGCAGGCCGAGCTTGCGCGCGGCCGCGATCGGCAGCGCTTCGAACTCAGTTTCGAGCGAATAGAGCGGCTTGTCGTCGCGCGCGGCTGCCACGGCCTCGAGCACGACCGATGCCGGCATGCCGCGATTGATCTGCATGGCGTCGCGCGCGCCTTCGGTGGCGAAACTCGACCACAGCGCCCGGACACGGCCGTCCTTGCCGGTGATCACGCCGTCGTAATCCGACGGGGAGTTCACGAGCGAGACGACTTCGAGGTTGGCGTCGCGGAACTGCAGGGTGCGGGAAAGCGGGAAATTGACGTCGTCCAGCGTCGCGACGTACGTCGCCAGCGACCGCAGCCGCGAATCGCCGCCGAGGCCGACCACCGTCACCGGCTCGCCCGGCTCGAGTTCGCGCGTGTCGAACTTCACGGCCCGGATGGGCGTGCCGTCCAGCGCCTTCGGGTCGAACGAAACGACCGACAGGTTGTGCAACGGATGCACGTACTCGACTCTGCCGGGAACTTCGATCGAGCCGCCGAAGGTGAGGCGCACGTCGCCTGCCGCCACGGGTACTGTGTTGCGGTCGACCACGACGAGCCCGCGTTCGGCGTCGACGATCACGCCGGTGCCGTGGTAGTTGCGCTCCGTGATGCCGGCCACGGAGAACGGCATGTCGAACGTCACCAGCACGAGCGAGGCTGCGATCTCGTTCGCGCGCTTGTCGTTGCCGGCAACGAAATCGGTGCGGGCAGGCTGTATTGTTGCCGCAGCGGGAGGCGCTGCCAGCTCTTCACACGGCCACAGACCGGTCTGGTCGTCGCGACGGCAGACCTTCGCCGGGAACCAGGCGCGGTCCATCCGCATCACGCGCGTTTCTGAACCTTTGGGGTCGTCGAGCGTGGAGTAGCGCAGAGCCGCGCGCGCGCCCTGCGGCAGCGCGGCGATGATGTCGCGGAACTCCGCCATGGTGGCGACCGGCCTGCCGTTCACGCTGGAAATCACCGCGCCGCGCGGCACGCCCGCCGCATTCAGCACGTAGCCGGGGTTGGCGACGTACACGCCGCTCACAGGCGCATTGAAGTGTCGCGCCATCTGGTACGAAAGCGTGTGCACCACGGCATCACCGAACTCGAAGAACTCCGAGGGCGTGATCGCGTGCAGGTCGCCTACCGGCAGCGTCTGCTGGACCTTGTCGCCACCGCGCTCGACGACGATGTCGACCTTGCCGCCGACGGAGTTGTCGAGAATCTCCTCGAGCGGCAGGAACGTGGTCACGAGCTGGCCGTTCACGTGGGTGAGGATGTCACCTGGCTGCAGCCTGCCTTCGGTCGGCGAACCCGGCAGCACCTCGTCCACCACCAGCATGCCGGTGAGGTCGGGGCGCGCCTTGCGCGCGGCTTCCTGCGTGACGGCCCGCAAGCCGAGACGCACCAGCTCGTCGTACGGCGTGTAGTTGAAGACGGTCTGCAGTGTGCCCCGCGACACGGGCTCGCCGCGCTGAATCAGTTGCAGCGCACGCTGCACGCGATCGAGCGGCAGGTAAAAGCTGGACTGTGCCCCGCTGCTGCCGCCGGCGTTCAGCGCGACGACGCGACCCTGGATGTCGATGACCGGCGAACCCGACGAGCCCCCAGACGTACCGGAAGCGGCTTGCACGTAGAACGTATTGAAGTCGTTGTACTTGCCGACACCGTATTCGGGAGCCGCGCGGTCGAGCCAAGCCAGAGTGCCCGCGAGGATGGAAAGCTGTTCGCCGGCGTCGTTGCCGACGACGCGGATCTCGGTGCCGACGCGCGCGCCTGCCGGATACAGCGGCAGCGCCACGGGCTGCACGTACCGCAGCCTGGCCGGGTCGTAGCGATAGATGCCGAAGTCGTGCACCGGGTCGCGATAGACCGCGTGCAGTTCGACTTCCTCGCGGTTCTGGAACACCGCGGTTGCCACCACCGGTCCAGGTGTAACGACATGCCGATTGGTCAGGATCAGGCCGTGCACGGCGTCGACCACGAAGCCCGTCGCCTGGCTCGACTGGTTCCAATCCGTATCGAAGGCGCGGGTCTGGTCGATCTCGATGGTGACGACCGACGGTGCGATGCGCTCGAGCGTGCGGTCCCAGGCGGGGCTTTCTGCGGCAGCTGCGCCACTGACGAAACCCATGGCCAGCCAAGGCAACAGCAGCGACCGGGCAAGCCGCCGGCCCGCGCCGGCGCGGGCGTCCGTCAACCAGGAGGTCACAGTTCGCGGCCGTACGCCGCGCTGAAGCGCTGCTTGAATTCGTTCATGTCGAAGCGATGGCTCTGCGTACCGGAGTGAGCGATCTTGATGGAACCCATCAGTGAGGCGATTCGACCCGTGGTCTCCCAGTCGAGTTCATTCATCAGGCCAAAAACAAGTCCGGCGCGGTAGGCGTCGCCGCATCCGGTCGGATCCTTGACCGCCTCCGGCTTGACCATCGGGATCGCGTACTGCCTGCCGCCGGCGTGGATGACGCTGCCTTCCGCGCCCCTGGTGACGACATAGGCACGGACTCTTTTCGCGATCTCTTCGGGGCCCCAACCCGTCCGCTCCTGCAGCATCTGGCCCTCGTAGTCATTGACGGCGACCCAGGTGGCCTTGCCGATCAGCTCACGCAGTGCCTCGCCGTCGAACATCGGCAGACCCTGCCCGGGGTCGAACAGCCACGGAATGCCCGCAGCCGCGAACTGCAGCGCGTGCGCCACCATTCCGTCGCGACCGTCCGGCGCCACGACACCGAGCGTGATGCCCGCAGCGGTCGGCACGGCGTTGAGGTGCGACTGCGACATCGCCCCCGGGTGGAACGCGGTGATCTGGTTGTCGTCGATGTCCGTCGTGATGAACGCCTGCGCGGTGAACTCGTCGTCGAGCTCACGCACGTAGTCGAGACTGACGTTGCAGGCCTTCAGCCAGCGCCGGTACGGCTCGAAGTCGTGCCCCACCGTCCCCATCGGCGCGCCCTTCTCGCCCAGCAGCATCAGGTTGTAGGCAATGTTACCGGCGCAGCCGCCGAAATTGCGTCGCATGCTCGGCACCAGGAACGACACGTTCAGCATGTGAATGCGGTCCGCGAGAATGTGCTCGCGAAAATGGCCGGGGAAGACCATGACGGTGTCGAAGGCCAGGGAGCCGCAGACTAGTGCTGTCATAGGAAGGGGGGGAAGGGCGGGAAGGGCAGGAAGGGGAGGAAGGGGAAGAAGGATAGGAAGGATAGGAAGGATAGGAAGGATAGGAAGGATAGGAAGGATAGGAAGGGGAGGAAGGATCAGGACAGACGGTCCCAGAGGATGAGGGCCCAGGTCGAGAATAGCAGCACCAGCGCGAAGAAGACCGCGGCGGAGCCCAGGTCCTTGGCGTAGCCGGACAACGGGTGCCGCTCGGTCGAGATGCGGTCCACCAGCACTTCGACGGCGGAGTTCAGCATCTCAACGAGCATCAGCAGCAACACGGCACCGACCAGCAGCAACCGCTCGATTCCGGTCTGGCCGAGCCAGAGGCCTGCCGGAACCAGGACACAGGCGGCCCAGACTTCCTGCCGGAAGGCGGACTCGTTGCGGTAGCAGTTGGCGATGCCCCGGAACGAGTTCTGCGTCGCGAGCGCGAGGCGGTTCAACCCGGTCGGACGGCCGCCTTCGCGCAGTTCCGCGGTCACGCAGCTTTCCAGGTCAGGTCGAGCTGCTTCGCCGCACGGACGTCGTCGAGGCGCCTCACCGGCAGGGTCCACGGCGCGCCCTTGAGTTTATCGGGTTCCGTTTCCGCTTCGCGCCGGATCGCGCTCATGGCGTCGACGAAGGCGTCCAGCTCTTCCTTCGATTCGGTTTCGGTCGGCTCGATCAGCAGGCACTCAGGCGCCAGCAGCGGGAAGTATGTGGTCGGCGCGTGGAAGCCATAATCGAGCAACCGCTTGGCGAAATCCATGGCGTTCGTGCCCCACTCCCGCGCCTCGCGCCGCAGCGTGACGATGAACTCGTGGCTCGCCCGGCGCTCCGGGTACGCAAGCTCGAACCCGGCAGCGCGCAGTCGTGCCGCCAGGTAATTGGAGTTGAGCGTCGCGAACTCCGACACGCGCTGCATGCCGTCGCGGCCGAGCATGCGCATGTAGACGTACGCGCGCAGCAGCACGCCGGTGTTGCCCATGAAGTTGGACAGCCGGCCGATGGTCTGCGGCAGGTCCTTCTCGTCGAGCCAACGGTAGCGCTCGCCGTCCTGGCCCACGACCGGCACCGGCATGAACGGCAGCAGCCGCTCGCTGACGCCTACCGCACCCGAGCCCGGACCACCGCCGCCGTGCGGCGTCGAAAAGGTCTTGTGCAGGTTCATGTGGATGACGTCGAATCCCATGTCGCCCGGCCGCACCTTGCCCAGGATCGCGTTGAGGTTGGCGCCGTCGTAGTACAGCAGGCCGCCGGCTTCATGCACGATCCGGCGCACGTCGTCGATATGACGCTCGAACACGCCGATCGTCGACGGGTTGGTCAGCATGATGCCGGCCGTCTGCGGTCCGACCGCTGCCTTGAGCGATTCGAGGTCGATGTCGCCGTTCGCCTGCGTCGGAATTTCCTTGACCGTGCAGCCGCACATCGTCGCGGTTGCGGGGTTCGTGCCGTGCGCGGCGTCGGGCACGATGATTTCGACGCGCGCGAAGTCATGGCGGGCCTTGTGGTACGCACGAATCATGGCCACGCCGGCAAACTCGCCCTGCGCACCGGCCATCGGCGTCAGCGACACGCCGCGCATGCCGGTGACTTCCTTCAGCATTTCCTGCAGTTCGAACAGGATCTGCAGGATGCCCTGCCCCGTCGATTCCGGCGCGAGCGGATGCCGGTTGAGCAGCTCGGGCAGCATCGCGTACTGGTTACACGCCTTCGGGTTGTACTTCATCGTGCACGACCCCAGCGGGTAGAAGTGCGTGTCGATGGAAAAGTTGAGCTGCGACAGGCGCGTGAAGTGACGCACCGCCTGCAGCTCCGACACCTCAGGCAGCAGCGGCGCGCTGGCGCGGCGCAATGCCGCGGGAATCGGCGCCTCGACGGGCACCTGCGGGTATTGCGCGTCGGCGCTGCGTCCCGGTGCAGAATGCTCGAATATCAGCTTTTCATGCATGGCTTGGATTCCCTGGCTCAGGCCGCGGCTGCCGAGTTGCGCATCGTCTCGGCGAGCGCCTGCGCGTAGGTTTCGATGTCGGCGAGCGTGCGTGTTTCGGTGGCACACACCAGCAACGCGTGGCCGAGCGACGGGTATCGCGCGGAAATATCCACGCCACCGACGATGCCGCGACGCGCGAGCGCCTCGAGCACCGGCTTGACTGGCCGATCGAGCAACAGCACTGCCTCGTGAAACCGCGGACGATCGAACGCCAGCCGTGCGCCGGGCACGCGCGTCAGCGCATCCACCAGTTGCTGCGTGCGCAGCATCGACGTCGCTGCCACCTGCGCAAGGCCTTTCGCCCCGAGCAGCGACATGTAGATCGTCGCGGCCGTCACCAGCAGGCCCTGGTTGGTGCAGATGTTGGACGTCGCCTTGCTGCGACGGATGTGCTGCTCGCGCGCCTGCAGCGTCAGCGTGAAGCCGGACTTGCCGTCCAGGTCGAGCGTGCGGCCGATGATGCGGCCCGGCATCTGGCGCACGTGCTCGGTGCGCGTCGCCATGAAGCCGAAGTACGGTCCGCCGGACGACAGCGGCACGCCGAGCGGCTGCCCGTCGCCAATCGCGATGTCGGCTCCCAGCCTGCCCCACTGGCCCGGCGGCTTCAGCACGGCGAGCGAGGTCGGGTTGACCACGCCGATCATCAGCGCGTTGTTGGCGTGCGCCCAGTCGGTGGCGGCGTCGACGTCCTCGAGCGTGCCGAAGAAGTTCGGCTGCTGCAGCACGACGGCCGTGATGTCCTGGCCGCCGTAGGGTTCGAGTGCCGAGACCAGCGTCTGTCCGCCCTTCGGGTCGTACGGCAGCAGTTCGAACGCGATGTTCTGGTTGCCGGCGACGACCTGCGTCACGTCGCGGTACGTCGGGTTGAGCGCCACCGGCAGCAGGATGCGCTGCGATTTCGACTTGCGATTGGCGCGCACGGCCATCAGGCACGCTTCGGCGAGACCCGAGGCGCCGTCGTAGAGCGACGCGTTCGAGATGTCGAGCCCGGTCAGGCTCGCCATCATCGTCTGGTACTCGTACAGCAGCTGCAGCGTGCCCTGGCTCGCCTCGGCCTGGTACGGCGTGTAGGCGCTGTAGAACTCTCCCCGCGTCACGATCGCCCACACCGCCGAGGGGATGTGGTGCTCGTACGCACCCGCACCGATGAAGTTGAGCGGACGGCCGTCGCGCGTGGCGAAGTCGGTCATCAGCCGGCCGATCTCCATCTCGTTGAGCGCCGGCGGCACGCCCGGCAGGCCGGGAGCGCGCAGGTTCGCCGGAATCTCCTCAAACAGCGCGTCGATGTCCGGCGCGCCGATCGCGTCGAGCATCGTGCGGATGTCGTTGTCCGTGTGCGGGATGAAAGGCATGACGCCCCTCCGTGGTGCTTAGTGCGTCTCGGCCGCGAGGGCGGCCGCGTAGGCCCTGGCGTCGAGCATCGACGCGAACTGGGCCTTGTCGTGCGGACGCACGCGCATGATCCAGCCGGCGCCGTACGGGTCCGAGTTGATCAGCTCGGGCTGGCCGCCGAGGTCGGCATTGCCGGCCACGACTTCACCGCTGACCGGGCTGTAGACGTCCGAAGCCGCCTTCACGGATTCGACGACCGCGCAGGTTTCGCCGGCGTTGACGTGACGACCGGGTTCCGGTGCTTCAACGAACACGAGGTCGCCCAGCGCCTGCTGCGCGTGATCGGAGATGCCGATGGTGATCGTGCCGTCGGCCTCGAGGCGCGCCCACTCGTGCGACTTCTGATAGCGGAGATCGGCAGGTACGTTGCTCATGATGCGGTCCTTGGCAGGGTACTGAAGTACGGGGTGAACGATTGAATGTCGAAGGCGTTACAGGGCGATGGCGACTTCGCCGTGTCGCACGAACGGCGGGCGCACGACCCGCGCCGGGACAAGCTTGCCGCGAATCTCGACCTCGCAGCGGTCGCCGGTCCTTGCCGGCACGCGCGCGAACCCGATCGAACGCTGCAGCGTCGGCGAGAACGTGCCGCTGGTGACTTCGCCTTCACCGACGGCGGCGACAATCACCTTCTGGTGCGAACGCAGCACCGCGCGGTCTTCGACCAGCAGGCCGACGAGCTTGCGGGTATCGCTACTCGCCTGCTGCGCGGCGAGCGCGTCGCGGCCGATGAAATCGCGATCCTGCGGATCCCACGCGATCGTCCAGTTGAGGCCCGACTCGAGTGGCGACGTGGTCTCGTCCATGTCGTTGCCGTAGAGGTTCATGCCGGCCTCGAGGCGCAGCGTGTCGCGCGCGCCGAGTCCGCACGGCGCCACACCCGCAATGCGCAGGCCCTGCCACAGCGCGACAACGTGTTCGGCCGGCAGCATGATTTCGAAGCCGTCTTCGCCGGTGTAGCCGGTACGGGCGATGAATAGACTGCCCGCGTCGATGCCGAAGAACGGCCCGATCTCGAGTGCACGCTGTGCGATCTCCGGCGGCATGACGCTGGCAGCCTTGGCTCGCGCGTTGGGGCCCTGCACGGCGATCATCGCGAGTTCCGTGCGCGGCTCGACCGCGACGCCGTAACCCGCCGCCACCTGGCGCAGCCACTCGAGGTCCTTGTCGCGCGTGCCGGCGTTGACGACCATGCGATACCAGTGGTCGTTCATGTAGTAGACAATCAGGTCGTCGATCACACCACCGTTCTCGCGCAGCATGCAGGTATAGAGCGCCTTGCCGGGTTGCGTCAGCTTGGCGACGTCATTGGCGAGCAGGCGGCGCAGGTAGTCGCGCGCCCGGTCGCCGCGCAGGTCGACCACGCACATGTGCGAGACGTCGAACATGCCGGCATCGCGGCGCACGGCATGGTGCTCCTCGATCTGCGAGCCGTAGTTGACGGGCATGTCCCAGCCGCCGAAGTCGACGGTGCGGGCCCCGGCCGCGACGTGGGTATCGAAAAGCGGTGTGCGCAATCCCATGGCTTTGTTTCCCGTCCGGCTGAGCTGATCCAAGACCAAAAAAAAGGGCGGCAAGCCGCTCGCAAACGACCTGCCGCCCCTCTGTCCTTTTGACCTGAGAGATCGGGAACCGGCCCGAGGCCGATGCCGCACCCCTTCGGTGGGTCCGCCACGAGGCGAACCGCTCTCCAGAGCCCATCAGGTGCTGCCGTTGTTTTGCCTGAGCGTTTCCGGGCGGGTTGCGCCTTCGGCGGGCCTTTTCGGCCACTCTTCGGACAGACCTTGCGATGGGTGCGGGGATTCTACCCCCTCTCCCGCGGAAGGGGGAGTGGGGTGGGGTCAGCCGCTGCGGCAGTAAGATGACGACAACACGCGGAGGACGGCGATGACCGATCAGCCTGCCCACGAGACCCGCTGGCGACTCGCGCGGGATGTCGTTGTGTTCCAGATCAAGCTCGGGATGGAGGCGGTGCTGGACCTCACGCTCATTCCGGTGTCGCTCGCGGCGGCAGCGCTGGACCTGCTGCTGGGGAACTGGCGACGACCACGATGGTTCCACGCCGTGCTTCGGTTCGGCGAGCGCTGCGAGCACCGGATCGACCTGTGGCGAGTCGCGACGCCCGGCGCGGACGTGCCTCAGGCGGAGGTCGACGCGGTCCTGCGCAGTATCGAGACCCTGATCCGCAATCCGCGCACCGGAGCGGACAAGGTGCGCGAACTCAGGCGCTGGGCCGCGACGAAACTTGCGCCGAGTGGCGACGGCGAGCCGCAACCTCCTGACCGTCGCAACGATCGTCCAGGTTGAGCCTGGCAGCTGGAAGGCGTCGGCTACTCCCGCGCCGTGACCGGGCTGGGGGTCCCCGGACCCATCACGCCTTTCGGATTCGGCCCGAACCGGTTGGCACCCGGCTGGCTGTCCAGCACCATGAACACGAGCAGCACCAGTCCGCCGATGATCGGAACAAATTCCAGCAGGACCCACCAGCCGCTGCGATCGGTGTCGTGCAGTCGACGCACCGTGACCGCAATGGTCGGAATGAACGTCGCCAGGACGAACACGCCACTGAGCAGGCCAAGTCCGGCCTCCTCGCTTAACGTGCCGAGGACGTTGTCGACGATCGCAAGCGCGACGATCGAAAGGACATAGAACAGCACGAAGTACCAGTACTCGCTGCGCCGCGCCCGCCCCTCGAAGGTGGCGTACTTGTTCTTGAGGGCATCAAGGAACCATTTCATCGCTGCTTTCTCCCTTGGTTGTGATTGCGCGCGTCGGTCCGACGGCTTCGCTCACCCGGTGATTGTCCATGTTTCTGCCGCGTGTCGCCAAACAGAAACACTCTGGCGACTGATATGACATCGCGACCAATGGATAATCGAGGCGTCAACGGAGATGGCATGCGATGACGCCCTTGGACACAACAAGAACACGAGGCACACCGATGGGTTGGGCAGACAGCGTGAAGGCGACGGCACTGAAAGTCCTGGCCGAACGCAAGACGACGACTGGCCGTGCTCCCGCCAACTCGCTGTGGACCTGGAATCCCTACGAGGTCTGGCTGTCGCGTGCCAGGCCAGCGTTGCCCGTGGCATCGGTCGTGGGCGGCTGCAACAGCAGGGTTGAATCGAGAGCGAGGTTGATCCCGGAGTAGACGTTGCCCTGTGGTTGTCGTGAACCTGACTGTTGAGGAGGCGCAGCACGCCTCCCCGGTGTACGAAGATGCCGGTGCCGCCAGACTCCTGCACCGTGCATCCGGTAACGTCCGCGTCGCCCACGAAGATGCGGATGCCGTCCAGGGCCGTATGCTCAACCACGGTGTTCTGGATCAGCGCGCCGTACGAATCCTGGATCTGTACCCCGACCCGGCCTCCCGTGACGGTCAGATTGTCGATCGTGACCCGGCTGGCGAGGATCTGGAGGGTGTTCGCGTTCGGATCCGGCCCGTACACCGTCCCTCCGACGTGTGGGTCACCCTGCAACGTAACGTCGTCGCGGACGATCGCACCGGCAATCGTCTGCTGGCGATTGCAATCGACTGTAAACGTATTCGTTCCCGGCCGCGGGCCCGTAAGGGCCGCTGAAACCGATGCCGCCAACGCGGTCGCGGCGATGATGCCTGACTGTCTCATGATTGCCTCCTCGCAGCCATCCCGGCTGCGGCGGTCATCCGGCGACCGTCGGCGTCCTTCATGGACTTTCGCGGAGGGCAACCGGCCGTCTGCCAGTCATGAGTAATTTCGACACCTGATCCCGAGGCCTGGGCATTCGCGGTAAGCGCTGGCGTCGGCGAAAACCGCGGTCGGGGGCCTCGCGTTGCCGCTGCATGGCGGCGCGGCGCTCAACCCTTTGGACGAATGCTGGCGGAATCCGCTGGCCGCAGCTCCGGACACGCGTCCGGTTCCACCGTCCACATCGAGTTCGCGACGTGCCACTCCTCGCCGACCTTGATGAAACTGAACACGTCGATACCGCAATGACTGGTCCTGCCGTCGATCCAGAACTCATGGGGCGCCCACACCATCGCGATGCTGCCCCGGACCAGGGCGGTCGGCGACCAGTAGCGCTCGCGATATGCGTGGCCATCCTTGCGCGCCGGATCGATCCAGTAGGAATTGGGCCGACCCAGAACCTCCATGCCACCGCGCGGGAGGGCACGCGCCCGGTAGTTCGTCCCGTCCGGCGTCTGCATCGACGCCATCGTGTCGAGATCGCTTGCGGAAATTGCGGCCAGATAGCGGTCCATGGCGGCGAGCACCGCTGCTTCGTCGTCCTTTAGACGTACTACAGCGCCGGGTGCCGAAGCAGTATCTGCAGACGCGACGGTGCCGAACACGGCCAGCACCATGCCTCCCAAGGTGCCTCGAATCATTCGTACCATCCCCCGATTTGCAAAGCTGTCCGTACCGCCGGAACGAGTCGTGTTCGCCGCCGCCAGGTGCAGGTCACGCGTCGGATTTGAGTGTATCCGCACCAGCATCGGCAGCAGGGCGCATCGACGTCAGTTCCGCCAAGTCATTGATAGTTCCCGTTTTTCTGGTTCCCTGGTGGATACCGCGCACCACATGGAACCACTTCCCCCTGCCGGTGGCGGCAACGGCTTGCCAAGGCTCGCCCGGGACTGGAACATCGCGTCCTTCTATATAGAGAGGTCATCGCATGCGCCCGGTCCTGTCCGCCCTGCTCCTGCTGCTCGCCCTGCCGTTGCCCGCCGCGGCCCAGGCACAGGATAAATCCAGCACTGCCAAGGACTTGCACGCACTTTTCGACGCCGAATGGGAGCGCAGCCTGCGCGAAAACCCGGTCATGGCCACCTACATCGGCGACCACCGCTTCGACGACCGGTGGCCGGACTACTCCCCGGCCGCCTTGCAGGCCTCCTACGCGGGTGACAAGGCAGTCATCGCGGCACTCGACCGGATCGACCCGCAACAGCTGACCGCCGAGGACCAGCTGAACCGCGACCTGTTCCGCCGCCAGTACCAGGCGAACATCGACACCTTCGACTACGGCTCGCAGTACACGCCGCTTTCGCAGCGCAGCGGGCTGGCTTCGATGCACCGCATGGCGGACGTGGTCGTGTTCAAGACGGTCAAGGACTACGAGCAGTGGCTGAGCCGCATCGGCACCCTCGACACGCTCGTCGACCAGAACATCGCCCTGATGCGCGAAGGCGTAAAGCGCGGCCACGTGCCACCGAAGATCATCCTGCAGCGGGTACCGCCGCAGCTCGACAAGCAGATCGTCACGGACCCCACGAAGAGCCCGTTCTACGAAGCGTTCATGAAGATGCCGGCTTCGATCCCGGCGGCTGAGCAGGCGCGCCTGCAGGCTGCTGCGCGCGACGCGATCACGACAACCGTCGTGCCGTCGTACACGAAGTTGAAGCAGTACGTGGTCAACGAGTACCTGCCGAAAACCCGCGAGACCGTCGGCCTGTGGGACACCCCGGATGGCGAGGCCCGCTATGCCGAGCTCGCGCGCTTCTACACCACGACCACGCTGACGCCGGACGAAATCCACGAGATCGGCCTCAAGGAAGTCGCGCGCATCCGCGGCGAGATGATGAAGGTCATCGCGAAGACGGGCTTCAAGGGCAGCTTCGACGAATTTCTGGCCCACCTGCGCACGGACCCGAAATTCCGCTACACCGACCCGAAGGAGCTGCTGCAGGCGTACGAGGCGATGGCAAAGCGCGTCGACCCGCAGCTGCCACAGTACTTCGGCAAGCTGCCGCGCATGCCGTACGGCGTGCGGCAGATCGCGGAGCAGGTCGCACCGGACACCACGACGGCCTACTACCAGGGCCCGGCGATGGACGGCAAGCGCGCGGGTTACTACTACGTGAACCTCTACAAACCCGAGGAACGCCCGAAGTACGAGATCCCCGTGCTGACGATCCACGAAGCCGTGCCGGGTCATCACCTGCAGATCGCGCTGGCGCAGGAACTCGGCGAGCTGCCGAAGTTCCGCCGCGACTTCGAGGCCACCGCGTTCGTCGAAGGCTGGGCGCTCTACAGCGAGAGCCTCGGCGAGGAGATGGGTTTCTACGAGGACCCCTACGACAAGTTCGGCCAGCTGACCTATGAGATGTGGCGCGCCGTACGGCTCGTCGTCGACACCGGCCTGCATCACAAGCACTGGACGCGGCAGCAGGCCATCGACTATTTCAAGGCGAACGCAGCGAAGACCGAACTCGACATCATCAACGAGATCGACCGCTACATCGGCAACCCGGGCCAGGCGCTGGCGTACAAGATCGGCGAACTCAAGATCAGGCAGCTGCGCGGCGAGGCGACGGCGCAGCTCGGCGACCAGTTCGACATCCGCGCGTTTCACGACGTAGTGCTCGGCAGCGGTGCGATTCCGCTCGACGTGCTCGAAGCCAACGTGCGTCGCTGGATCGAAATGACGAAAGCCGCGCACCCATGAGCGGTCCCATCGTCCGTCGCGCGAGCACGCCGGTCCGTATCGGTCCGGTGACGGTCGGCGGCGGTCACCCGGTCATCGTGCAGTCGATGACCAACACCGACACGGCGGACGTCGAAGGCACCGCGCTGCAGGTCCGTGCGCTCGCGGTCGCGGGGTCCGAACTCGTGCGCGTCACCGTGAACACGGACGAAGCTGCCGCCGCGGTGCCGCGCATCGTCGAGCGGCTGGCGCAGCTTGGCGTGTCGGTGCCAATTGTGGGTGATTTTCACTTCAACGGGCACAAGCTGCTGCGCGAGCACCTTGGCTGTGCCGAGGCGCTCGCCAAATACCGCATCAATCCGGGCAATGTCGGTCGCGGAGCCAAGCGCGACCCGCAATTCGCCGAGCTGGTCGAGACGGCCTGTCGCTACGGCAAGCCTGTGCGCATCGGCGTCAACTGGGGCAGCCTCGACCAGGACCTGCTCACGCGGCTGATGGACGAGAACTCGAAGCAGGCGCAGCCGCTCGAGGCGAACGACGTCGTGCGTGAAGCACTGGTGGTCTCCGCGCTCGAGAGCGCTGCACGTGCCGAGGAGATCGGCCTGCCGCACGATCACATCGTGATCTCCTGCAAGGTCAGTGGCGTGCAGGACCTGATCGGCGTCTACCGCAACATCGCACGTCGCTGCGACTACGCGCTGCACCTCGGCCTGACCGAGGCCGGCATGGGTTCCAAGGGCATCGTCGCCTCGACCGCGGGCATCGCCGTGCTGCTGCAGGAAGGCATCGGCGACACCATCCGCGTCTCGCTCACGCCCGAGCCCAATGGCGACCGCACGCAGGAAGTGATCGTCGCGCAGGAGATCCTGCAGACGATGGGCCTGCGTTCGTTCACGCCGATGGTCGTCGCCTGCCCCGGCTGCGGGCGCACGACCTCGACCTATTTCCAGCAGCTCGCGCAGGACATCCAGTCACACCTGCGGCACCGCATGCCCGACTGGCGCAAGCGCTATGCGGGCGTCGAGCAGATGACGGTCGCGGTCATGGGCTGCGTCGTGAACGGCCCCGGCGAGAGCAAGCACGCCAACCTGGGTATAAGCCTGCCCGGCACAGGCGAGCGTCCGGTGGCACCGGTCTACATCGACAGCGAGAAGGGCCCGACGCTCAAGGGCGAACGCATCGCCGAGGAATTCCAGCAGCTCGTCGAGGACTACGTCGAGCGGACCTACGGCCGCGCCTGAATCTCGTGCGCAGCCCGCCCGACGTTGCGGGGCGCCGGGGGCGCCAGATGCGAGTTCGCTGACTAGCTGTCGTCCTGCCCGCTCTTGTGCTTCATAACAGAATGCACGAAACGGCCGAACGCCTTGTCTTTCCTGCGCCGCTCGACGTACGACAGGTCGTTGAACTGCGATTCCTTCGTGATCTTCAGATAGTTCCGCAGGTGCTCTGCACTCAAATCGTGCCTTGCGATTGCCGCTTGAACGGCGCAACCCGGCTCGCCGGCGTGCCTGCAATCCGTGAACCGGCAGGTCCTGGCGAGCTCGCTTATGTCGGAGAAGGCTTCGTCCATGCCCTCCCCGACGCCGAGCATCCCCAGCTCGCGCATGCCAGGCATGTCGATCAACAGGGCCCCTTGCTCGAGCACGATCAGCTGGCGACGAGTGGTCGTGTGACGTCCCTCGCCCGTGTGGCTGACCCCCCGGGTTTCCAGCGCAGGGCCGGCCGCAAGTTGATTGATGAGCGTCGTCTTGCCGACGCCCGATGAGCCGAGCAGGCAGTAGGTCTTCCCGGGAAGCAGGAGTTCGCGAACGTGATCGATGCCTGCGCCCGTCACGTTACTGAGGGTGACTATTCTCGCGTCGATCCCTGCAAGGCGAATCCTGCCGATCAAGTGTTCCAGCTCTTCCGGGCTGACCAGGTCCGTCTTGGTCAGCAGCAGCACGGGTTCGATGTGCCCCTCGCGCACGATCACCAGGTAGCGCTCGAGCCGGCGCAGGTTGAAATCGAAGTGACAGGCCTGGATGACGAATGCCACGTCGATGTTGGCAGCGATCATCTGGAATTCGATATCCCGGCCCGGGGCCTTCCGCCGCAGAAGCGACTTGCGCGGAAGCACGTCATGAATCGTCGCGTGAGATCGTGAATCCAGGTAGCTCACGCAAACCCAATCCCCGACGCAGGGCAGGTCGACTGAAGATCGCGCAGCGTGCAGGAATTTGCCGGTCAGCTCGGCCGCGGTCTCGCCGTGCTCGTCGCGGATGAGGAAGCGGCCACGGTCGACTGCTGTCACGCGGGCAACGGGCACGTCCGGCCCGTACAGCTCCCTGGCTTGGTCCGCGAACCAACGCGTCAGGCCCAGTTCGACCAGCTCCATGACCTCAATTCACCGACGCCGTACCCAGATCCAGTCGGCGAGCCAGACGTCGTCGCGGCTGACGTCGGGGCAATGCGCCGCGATGTAGGACTGCTGCCGCTCGATATCCGACGGGGTGCCGTGGGCAGTGGGCCGCTGCAGGTTCTGCAGCTTCTCGCGCGCCTCTCGGCAACGCGGGCTCAGCGCCTCGAACAAGTCCTTCGCACGCTGCTTCTGCGACGCGAGCACTTCCGGCTCATCGCTGCAGTTCGCATCACGCTCGCCACTCGACCGTGCGACTTCAGCCGGTCGATCGCGATCGTTCAGATAGGTCCGGTCGTTGCCGGGTCCCGGCTTGTAAACATTCCAGTCGCCGGCCAGCACTTCGAGCTGGAACAGCGCGTCGATACAGCGCGCGTCGTCGCGGGACGCACCTGCCGTCGCGGCAACGGAGTGCGACGATGATGCAGCCGCACCCGCGGGAACGGCTTCCGGGGCGGCGCGTGCTGGTTGAGACGCGGACGGCGCCGTCGGCGTTGCCGATGGGGAACGCGGCGTCGCTACTACCTCGTAGGCAGTGCCTGCTGGCGGCGGCGAGTCGGAGAAATGCACCTGACCCTGCGGATCGACCCATTTGTAGGTCGTGCCCAGCAGCAACGGCAGCAGCAGGATCGCCGCGAACGTCAACGCCCATCGGTCGCGAGCCTGGCGCATGACAATTCTCCCGCACGCCCCAATGTAAACAGTATCCGCGCGACCTGGACGCGGCCGCAATACGGCCCGACCGAGGGCCCGGTGCCAGGCACTATCGCCCGGACGTTGGCGCGGCGCGAGCCACGCGTGATGTAATCAGCCACGCGATCGACAGTCTCGATAATGGGGAGAGCGTGATATGTCCGCCTGTTTCAGGAACATGGTGTTGAGCCTTGGGCTGTGCGCCGTCGCAAGCGTGGCGCATGCGGCCGAGTGGAAACATGAGATCGCCCCCTACGTCTGGGGCTCGTCGATGCAAGGCACCGTCGGAGTCGGCGCCCTCACGGCAGAGACGGACCTGAGCTTCTCCGACATCCTGGACAACCTGGAATTCGGCTTCATGGGGACGTACCGCGCGTCCACGGATCGCTACTCCATCACGGTGGATGCCATCTACATGGGGCTCGGGGCGACCGAGCGGGGGCCGGGCGGCGTCCTCAAAGCCGACATTGACCTGGACCAGGTCGGGCTCTCGGCCGACTTCGGCTACGCCTTGAACGATCGATTCACGGTACTGGCAGGCCTGCGTTACGTGGACCTCGAGACCCAGGTCGAGGTCGCCGGACCGCTCGGCAACCAACGATCGACCCGCGAACAGCAAAGCTGGGTGGACCCGGTCATCGGCGTGCAATACGCATGGCCGTTCGCGGACCAGTGGTCGTTGAACCTGCGCGGCGACATCGGCGGGTTTGGCGTCGGCTCGGACTTCGCCTGGCAGGCGATTGCGACACTGCGCTGGCAGTTCTCGCCGCGCACGGGCGTTGGCCTCGCCTATCGCCATCTGGACATGGATTACGAGGACGGCAAGGGCGACGACCGCTTCCTGTACAACGTGGCCACGTCAGGTCCGGCACTGGGTGTCATTTTCACCTTCTGAGCGAAAGTCGCAGGCCCCTCGGCAGTCCGGAGCAATTCCGCGACCATAGAACCCGCCGATCGATTGCATTGAGAAAATGACTTTGCTCGCCCGGCGGCGCGAACTCTAGACTGCGGCCGAAAGGAAATTCCGGCAGACCCAAGGAGATCACCGTGTCCACGGCAGCAAAATGCCCGTTTTCGAGCGTAATTCGCACCAAGGCAGTGGCGGGGGCGTCAACGAACGCAGACTGGTGGCCCAACCAGCTGAGCCTCGGGATTCTTCACCAGCACTGCAGCAAGTCCGACCCGATGGGCGAGGCGTTCGACTACGCCGCGGAGTTCAGGAGCCTGGACCTGAATGCGGTGGTCAAGGACCTGCACGCCCTGATGACGGATTCGCAGGACTGGTGGCCCGCCGACTGGGGTCATTACGGCGGCCTGATGGTCCGCATGGCATGGCACAGTGCCGGCACGTACCGCATCTCCGACGGTCGCGGCGGCGCGGGCGCGGGTAACCAGCGTTTTGCGCCCCTCAACAGCTGGCCGGACAACGGCAACCTCGACAAGGCACGCCGCCTGCTCTGGCCGATCAAGCAGAAGTACGGCCGCAAGATCTCCTGGGCCGACCTGATGATTCTTGCCGGCAACGTCGCGCTGGAGTCGATGGGATTCAAGACCTTCGGTTTCGCCGGCGGGCGTGAGGACATCTGGGAGCCGGAAGCGGACGTCTACTGGGGCATGGAGAAAACCTGGCTGGCCACCAGCGACAAGCCCGACAGTCGTTACTCCGGCGAGCGCCAGCTCGAGAACCCGCTGGCTGCGGTCCAGATGGGCCTGATCTACGTCAACCCGGAAGGTCCGGACGGCAACCCGGATCCGGTGGCCTCGGGCCGTGACGTGCGCGAGACCTTCGCGCGCATGGCCATGAACGACGAAGAGACGGTGGCACTGGTAGCCGGCGGCCACACCTTCGGCAAGGCTCACGGCGCAGGTGACCCCAGGCTGGTGGGCCCCGAGCCCGAAGCAGCACCGATCGAAGAGCAGGGCCTGGGCTGGATCAACAAGTTCGGCAGCGGCAAGGGCGTGCACACCACCACCAGCGGCATCGAAGGCGCCTGGAAGCCCAACCCCACCCGCTGGGACAACGGCTATTTCGACATGCTGTTCGGCTACGAGTGGGAGCTGACGAAGAGCCCCGCCGGCGCCCACCAGTGGGTGGCGAAGAACGTCAAGCCGCAGCACATGATTGCGGATGCGCACGATCCGTCGAAGACGCATCCGCCGATGATGACCACGGCCGACCTGTCGCTGCGCCTCGACCCGGCCTACGAGAAGATCTCGCGGCGGTTCCACCACAACCCGCAGGAGTTCGCCGACGCCTTCGCCCGCGCCTGGTTCAAGCTGACCCACCGCGACCTGGGGCCGGTCACCCGCTACCTGGGTCCGCTGGTGCCGAAAGAAGTGCAGCTCTGGCAGGACCCGATCCCCGCCGTCGATCATCCGCTGGTCGACGAGCAGGACATCGCCGCCCTGAAGACCACGCTCCTCGCGTTCGGTCTGTCCGTCTCCCAGCTGGTGACGACGGCCTGGGCGTCGGCGGCGACGTTCCGCGGCAGCGACAAGCGCGGCGGCGCCAACGGCGCGCGCATCCGACTCGCGCCGCAGAAGGATTGGGAGGCCAGTCAGCCGGCCGAACTGGCGCAGGTGCTGCAGACGCTGGAAGGAATCCGGCAGAACTTCAACGCCGCGCAGTCCGGCGGCAAGAAGATCTCGCTGGCGGACCTGATCGTCCTCGGCGGCTGTGCAGCGGTCGAAGCCGCGGCGAAATCGGCCGGCCACGACGTGAAGGTCCCGTTCTCCCCGGGCCGCATGGACGCATCGCAGGCGCAGACCGACGTGGAATCTTTCGCCGTGCTGGAGCCGGTGGCGGACGGATTCCGCAACTACGTCCGCAAGGGACTCGAGGGATCGGCCGCCGAGCTGCTGGTGGACAAGGCGCAGCTGCTGCGACTGACCGCTCCCGAGATGACGGTCCTGATCGGTGGCCTGCGTGCCTTGAATGCAAACGTCGGCCAGTCCAGGCATGGAGTCTTTACGAAGCGACCCGGGACACTGACCAGTGATTTTTTCGTGAATCTCCTCGACATGCGCACCAGGTGGCAGAAGTCAGCCGCAGCGGCGGGCGTGCTGGAGGGACGCGATCGGGCGACGGGCGAACTCAAGTGGACGGGCACCGTCGTCGATCTCGTCTTCGGTTCGAACTCCCAGCTGCGGCCCCTGGCCGAGGTCTACGCGAGCAGCGACGCGCAGCCGGCGTTCGTGCGCGACTTCGTCGCGGCCTGGAACAAGGTCATGAACCTGGATCGTTTCGACCTTGCTTAGTGCCCGAGACAGGAACGAGCGCCGTGCGCCTCACGGGTCGAGGTGCTCGTTCCTCGGCCAGGCCGAGGCGTCGATCGTCGCGCGGTAGGCGTGCCACGTCGCATGCCCGATCAGGGGCAGCCTGATGCCGAGCAGGGCCATCACGAGTGCAAACCCGGCGCCCCGCTCGCGCCCGAGCAGCAGCAGCGCGAAGCCCGGGGACACTGCGACCACGATGAGTGCCGCCCACACGACCATCGCCGGCTTGTTGCGCAGTACCGCGTTGATGCTGCTGACCACCGCTGTGACCGAATCTGCTTCGCGGTCGACGAGCATCGGCAACGAGAATGCAGCGGCCGCGAACACGATCACCGCGAAGATCGAGCCGACGGCGCTGCCGATGCCCAGGAACTGCAGGTAATCGGTCCAGTCGGGTGACGTCATGTCGACGGGGAAGAAGATGTGGACGGCCGAGGCTGCGCGCCACCAGACCAGGAACACGATCATCAGGATCAGCGCGAAGACCATCAGGTTGCCGAACGCACGGCGCCCCACGCTGAAACAGCGTCGCAGCGATGGCTGCTGTCCACGCTCGATCTGTTCGCTGATGGAATAGGTGCCTACGGCAAGCAGAGGCGCGAGCAGGATGAAGCCGGACACCAGCGCCAGCAGCTCGAAGTAACCACCGAAGCGGATGGCGATGTACGCGAGCGCCCAGCTCAGCAGGACGACGACCGCACCGTAAGTCAGGCTCTGGCGCGGCGCCGTCTTGAAGTCACCCCAGCCACGCCGCAGCCAGCCAGTCGGCTCCCACGTGCCGAGCCTGCGGCAGGGCGCGACGAACGGCAGTGCATTCGCGTCCTCAGCGGTGGTGGCGACGGCGGTGGTGGCGACGGCGGTGGTGGCGATGAGCGCATCGGTTGGCGCGTCACCCGGCGAGGCTTCGGTCATCATCGGCTGTTTCCCACCAATCAGCGATGACACCTTTTACTCCGTCTGCCCTATTGGCGGGAGAGGTCCGGGGTGGAAGCTTGTCGCTACAGGATCCGGGTGTTTCTCCGCGCTCCGTGTCGGACGCCGCGGCTCGAACGCAGGCGCGAGGCGGCACCGCCTTTTCCGACCAACCGCTGGCACCATCGCCTCGCACCCGTTCGAGCAAGGCTCGCCGTGAATCGTGCGGTTCCTCCGCGCGATTCACGATGCGCGGTAGACCCGGAGCGCGGAGAAACACCCGGCTCCTGTAGCGGCAAGCCGTCAGCCGAGCAGCAAGCGATCTGCTTCCGGGTCCACTTCCGTCATCAGGTCGACCGGCTGCCGCGCAAACCGCATCGCGGCCGCATACCCGCGACGATCGCCGCCATGGTCGATCATCCACTGGGCATGTTCGCACAGCAGCGTCAGCTGCAGTGCCCGCGCCAGTGTCATCGCGAGCCGCCGCGCGCCGGCCTGCAGCACTTCGGGCTCCTGCCCGCTGTCGATCACCAGCGCCACGCGTTCCAGCGCTCCGAGCGCCTGCTGCGTGGCTGCGACCATGCGTGGCTCGGAAACGGTGCGCAGGCACGCCGACGCCCGCGCCATCAGTGCCGCCAGTCCCGCATGGAGATCACTGCGCAGCAGTGCATCGAGCGACAGCACGTTGGTGGTGCCTTCCCAGATCGGCAGCACGTGCGTGTCGCGCAGCAACTGCGGCAAGCCGGTGTTCTCGACATAGCCCGCCCCGCCGAAACTCTCGATCGCCTCGGTCACGACCGCCACGGCCTGCTTGCCGGTAATCAGCTTGGTGAGCGGAGTCATGAGCCGCAGCAGGGCGCGCTGCTGGTCGTCGATCTCGTTGCGCTCGTACCGGCCGTTCAGCTCGACCAGCAGGAACGTCATCAGGAAGGCGCCCCAGGTCTCGGCCTCGAGCCCTGCCAGCGTGTCGGCATGCAACGGCAACTGCTCGAGTGGCTGGCCGAACGCCTGGCGCTCCCTGGCGTAGGACCGGGCCAGCGCCAGCCCACGACGCATGAACGAGACGGCGCAGACGCTGTTCCACATCCGCGTGACGCCGAGCATCGGCTCGATCGAGCGGGTGCCGTTCAGCGCCGGTCCGACCAGGGCCGCGCGCGTGCCATCGAGCAGCAACTCGGCGGTCGGCACCTTGCGCGTGCCGAGCTTGTCCTTGAGCCGGTCGACGCGGATGCCGTTCAGCTTGCCATCGAGG
>Ga0073899_10001194_pt1 | contig 23899 bp, 19 predicted proteins | sample KloWWTmetaKNB5Ph_FD_88975 | JGI IMG/M metagenome (GOLD analysis project Ga0073899, IMG submission 88975) | Active sludge microbial communities from Klosterneuburg, Austria, studying microevolution and ecology of nitrifiers - Klosterneuburg... | ecosystem: Engineered > WWTP > Aerobic digester >... | reverse complement strand
GGGCGCGGTGGTGAGCGCGGGGACGGCAGCGGGCGCGAGCGCGGGGACGGCGGTCGTCGTTACGGCGGGAGGGGGGGCGAGCGCGGCCCCTCCGGCGAGCTTCGGGGCGTCTGGGCGGATGCCATGCGGGACCTCGATGCGCTCGCCGACGGTGACGAGGTCGGCGTAGCGCAGGACGTTGACGCGGACCGCGAGGTCGGCGAAGTCCCAGGCGATCTCGAAGTTGGTGGCGTTGGGGAACTCGAGCTTGCCGTCCTGGTCGGGCTGCGGCAGCTCGGCCTTGAGGGTCTTGGTGGGCGGGCCGTACACGGCGGTCATGGCGGTCACGGTGTCCTGGAAGTCGAGCAGCGCGGCGGCGTGGTCCTTGTGGGTGCGCTGATACGAGGTGTGGCGCAGCGGGTAGGTGCCGTCGTCGAAGACGAACAGCAGGCGGCCGTTCGAGGGCGGGCGCGGGCGGTCGCCGATCTGGTCGCTGGTGATCTTCGGGCAGCTGAAGCGAAGCTGCGGGTTGGCCTCACGCTTGCTGCGCCGGTTGACCCACGACGCGGCGGTCACCGCGTCCTCACCGCGGGCCTTGGCGTCGGCGACCTTGGCCTTCTCGGCGTCGCGGCGGCGGTCCATCATCGCGCGCACCGATGTGTCGGCGCACTCGAGGCCGCGCTGCTTCACCAGGGCCTCGACCTCGGGGAACATCGAGGTGCCGATGGTGGCGCCGAAGGCCGTGGTCTGCGGCGCGCGCGGGCCGGGGCCGGGATCCTTGAAGTCGAAGGTCCAGGTCTCGGGGGTCGCGGGGGCGGTCGACTTCGCGGCCTCGTCCGACTTCGCGGCCTCGTCCGACTTCGCGGCCTCGGTGGGGGGGGCCGGCGGGCTGCACCCGAGGCCGGCGCTGGCGACGAGGGCGAGGAGCGAGCGACAAAGGCGAGGCGAGCGGTGCAGGGGCACGGGGGCAAGCTACCGAAAGAACGCGCGCACGGGAAGCGACCGCGGGCGGTCGGATGCGCGCGACTCAGCGGCGGCCGAGCATGACGCGGGCGCCGGCGAGGATCTGCTTGAGCTCGGGGTCGCTGACCGCGTCGAGGGCGCGGCGGGTCGCCTCGTCGGGCTCGGGCGAGAGCCGCGGCGGCGGCAGCGGGGCCGGGCGGGCGGCCTCGGGCAGGTGGCGCTGGGCCACCGGGATGACCTCGCCGAGGCGCAGACGTAGGACCGCGAGCTCGGCCGTCGGCACCAGCGCTTGCAGGCGACGCAGCAGGTCCTGGCGCATGTAGGTCAGTTCGTGTAGCCACTGGCTGTCATGCACGTGCACGATCAGCGTGTCGCTCGCTACTGCGGCCGGCCAGGCGTGGGCCTCGAGGTTGGGTCCGGCGACGCGCGGCCAGACCTCGCGCACCTGCATGAGGCGGATCGTGTCGGGGCCGACGTGCCGGCGCACGAGCTCCCACAGCGCCGAGGCGAGCGGCGAGGGTCCCGGGTGGCGTGCGCGTGGGCGGGCCATGCCGGGCGATCGTGCCACATCCTGGCGGCGCTGGTGGTCCTGGCGCTGGTCGCCTGCGCGCCGCGGACGGGGTGGGAACGCACGGATCGGGGCGCCTGCCCGTCGGCAGGGCCGCCGCGGCTGTGCCTGCTGGCCTCGCCCGACGCGCAGCTGGTGGTGACGGCGGGCGGGGCGAGCATCGTGCCCGGCGAGTGCGTGGTCGCCCCGCGCGCGCGCGGCGGCCGGCTGCGGGTGACGCTTCGTGACGGGCGGCGCGGGGCGACCCGCGAGCGCTGGATCCCGGTGCGCCGCGGGCAGACGACGATGGTGTCGCCGCTGGGCGTGGAGCTGCGCGTCGACGAGCGCCGCCGCTGCGGGTCGGGGCAGTAGCCGCGCGCTGCGGACAGGACCGGAGGTCTGTCGCGGCATGCCGATGGAGGACAGGACCGGAGGGGCATGTCTGTCGGGGCATGCCGATGAGGCAAGGGGCACGTCTGTAGGGGCATGCCGATGAGGACATGACCGGAGGGACATGTCTGTCGCGGCATGTCGATGAAAACATGTCTGTATGCGCATGTCTGTATGCGCATGACCGTAGGGGCATGTCTGTAGGGGCATGTCGATGAGGACATGACCGGAGGGACATGTGTCGGTCGAGCCCGCGGCGTGGTTCAGCGCGGGATGAGGCCGGCGTCGCGGGCGGCGAGGGCGTGGGCGCGGCGGATCGCGGCGTCGCCGACGGGCGGTTGCGGGCCGGCGGCGACGCGCAGGCGCAGGCCGGCGAGGCTCTCGTCGTCGATGCGGGCGAGCAGATCGAGGAGCAGGCCGACGCGGACGGGGTCGCGGTCGGCGGCGGGGTCGAGGGCGCGGCGGAGCGAGGCGCGGGCAGCGTCGGGGCGCTCGCGGAGCAGCGAGCTGGCGCGGGCGAGGGCGTGGCGGCGGGCGAGGTCGGTGCTGGCGGCGGCGATGCGCAGCCATGCGTCGGCCTCGTCGGCGGCGGCGGCGGCGTCGGGCCAGGCGAGGACGACGCGGGCAGGGAGGAGCTGACTGCCCTGCTCGGGTGGTGCGGGAGCGAGGGCGCGAGCCTCGGCGATCCGGCGCTCGAGGGTGTCCGAGTAGGCCTGCAAGTCGCGGGCGGCGAGCTGGCTGCGCAGCATCTCCGCGACCGGGGCGACGCCGAAGCCGCCGGGCTGCTCGCCGGCGAGGAACAGCGCGCGCTGGATCACCAGCTCGATGAAGCCGTGGTCGAGCAGGCGGTCGAACTCGTGCGGCAGCGGCAGCAGGTCGGCCGGCGTGACCGCGGGGCCGCTGCCGACGGTCCTGGCGATGCGCTCGGCGACGCCGCTGCCCTGCAGGTGCCGGCGGCTGCGCTGATGCTCGACGGCGAGGAGGGCGTCGTCCGCGAGGTGGGGGCTGCGCTCGAGGGCGAGCACGAGCTGCAGCAGCTGCAGCTCGGTGCTGGCGAACAGGGCCTCGAGGCCGGCGACGCGCCGCTGCCAGTACATGCGGGACAGCTCGCGGCCGAAGTGCAGGAAGCGGCCGGCGAGCACGCGGGCGAAGGGCGGCAGGGGCTGGTCCGGGGCGAGGCCGAGCTGCAGCAGGGCCTCGTGGTGGACGCGGGCGAGGTAGGCGACGGCGCGGGTGCGCTGGTCCTGGGTGAGGCCGGACTGGGTCTGCTGGACGATGGCGAGCTGGACGGCGGCGAGGACGGTGGCCGTGATCGGGCTGACGGCGGCGCTCGCGGGGTCGGGGAGCTCGGCGAGGGGGGCAGTGCTGCGCTCGAGGGCGACGAGCTGCGCGAGGCCGGCGAGGTCGGGGGCGGCGGCGAGGCGCGGGACGAGGGCCGCGGCGGCCGCGGGCGAGTCGGCCATCACCAGGGCGTTGCGCAGGATCGCCGGGGTGGTGGAAGCGTCGGGGCACAGCTCGAGCAGGATCGCGGCGTCGGGCGGTTGCAGGGCCGCGGCGGCGAGCAGCGCGTCGCAGGTGGCGATGCGCGTGGGGGCGGCGGAGGCGACGGGCGCGACGGTCGCGGGAGAGGACGAGGTGGTGGGCGAGGTGGTGGGCGAGGTGGTGGGCGAGGTGGTGGGCGAGGGGGTCGCGGCCTGATGGCGGGCCAGAGGTTCGGGGAGGCCGCTGGGGTCGGGCTCGGCGCTGCAGGCGGCGAGGAGACACGCCAACCAGGCGCCGCGGGTGTGGCGGCCGCGTGTGCGCATCGGGTCGAGCGGGCGGGTCTTGGCGGCCATGATCTCGGTCGTCACTCGTCGACGAGGCGGCGGATGACCTCGCGGAGGCGGGTCACGCCGCCCATGTCGCGCGCCATGAATTCGACGCCGGCGCCGTTGGGGTGGTCGATGTTGCGGACGATGCCCTGGACCTCGAGCGGGCGGGCGCTGCCGGGCGGCGTGATCTCGACGATGAGCTCCTCGCCGACGGTCAGCGGGGTGGGCGTGAGGAGGAGGGCGCCGACCTCCGAGATCTCGGAGATCGCGGCGGGGACGAGGTCGGCCTCGCCCTGGCGACGCCAGCGGATCTCGACGAGCACGGGCTGGCGGGTGTGGCGGCGGCGCTGCTCGAAGGCGACGCGGCCGGCCGCCACGTCGCGCAAGAACCCCAGCTTGCGCCACTCGCTGCCGACGCAGCGCAGCACCCCGCCCGCGCGCACGCGCAGGCGCGGGCGCGCGTTGTGCCACTTCTTGCCGACCGCGCGCACGACCAGCTTGCCGGGCAGTCCGGTGAAGAACACCTCGCACAGCAGCTCCTCCCCGGGTTCGAAGGACTCGGTGGTGTAGACCTGCAGGCCCTGCTCGCCCTCGCTGGCGATGAGCGCGGCGATGAAGGCGGCTCCGGACGGGTAGTGGCAGCGTATTCTTCGCAACCTGAAGGTCGTTCCTCGGACGGGGCGCGCGGGCGCAACGTAGCAGCAAGGGTCGCGCGCTCGCAAGCGCGGCGAGCGGTGAGCGGGGTTTGGCGGTGACCCGGGCTGCTCCGTGAGTCCCCGCAGGAGTCCCGGGGGCCCCGGGGCTGGCAGGCGGAGGCGGCGTGCGCCGGGGGCCGACGCGCGTGAACGGCGCCGCGGGCTTGCGGCGTCGTGGCGGTTTTGCCAAGGTGCAGCGGCGTGTCCGAGCCGAGCGACGCATCGCGGCGAGATCCCCGTCCGCTGGTCCTGATCCCGACCTACAACGAGCGCGAGAACCTCGCGGCGATCGTCGGGGCGACCCTGCGGGCTGCGCAGGTCGAGGCGCTGGTCATCGACGACGCGAGCCCGGACGGGACCGGGGCGCTCGCCGACGCGCTGGCCGCGGCCGAGCCGCGGGTGCAGGTGCTGCACCGGCCGGGCAAGCAGGGCCTGGGGCGCGCCTACCTGGACGGGTTTCGCTGGGGGCTCGCGTCGCCGCGGGGCTACACCCACCTCATCAGCATGGACGCCGATTTCTCGCACGATCCTGGCTACCTGCCGGGGATGATCGCGGCCTGTCACGAGGGGCCGGGCGGCGCGGACGTGGTGATCGGCTCGCGCTATGTGCCCGGCGGCGGGACCCGCGATTGGGGCCCCGGACGGCGGTTGATCTCGCGGCTGGGGGGGCTGTATGCGCGGACGCTGCTCGGCCTCGAGGTCCGCGATCCGACCGCGGGCTTCGTGTGCTACGCGCGCCGGGTCCTCAGCGACCTCGACCTCGACGAGGTGGCGGCCAGCGGCTACGGGTTTCAGATCGAGATGAAGCACCGGGCGCGGCGGGCGGGCTTCGTCCTGCGCGAGCTGCCGATCGTGTTCCCCGACCGCGCCCGCGGGACCTCGAAGATGACGCCCGCGATCGCGCTCGAGGCGCTGCGTCTGGTCTGGCGGCTGCGTCGGGCCATGTGAACCGGCGCGCCGTGAACCGCGGCGCTGTGAACCTGTCCTTGCGACCAGCCGAGGAGCCACCCACCATGCCGACCAAAGTCTATCTGTCCACCGCCGGCCGCGCCCTCGATCCCGCGGAGGCGACCATCAGCGTGTTCGACCGCGGCTTTCTCTACGGTGACAGCGTGTACGAGACGCTGCGCACCGCGGGTGGTCATTTGGTCGAGATGAGCCGCCACCTCGATCGCCTGCGTCGCAGCGGGCTCGGCATCGGCCTCGAGATCCCTTTTGACGACGCGACGCTGCGCGCGGCGGTGGCGGAGACCCACGCGGCGAGCGGCAACCCGGACAGCTACGTGCGGGTGATCGTGACCCGCGGCACCGGCCCGCTGATGCTGGACCCGCGGGTCTCGACCTCGCCCCTGCTGGTCGTCGTGGTCCAGGCGCTGCAGCTGCCGGCGCCGGCGGCCTACGAGGTCGGGCTGGCGGTGCGGGTCGTCGACGTGCACAAGATCAGCGCGCGCTCGCTCGATCCCTCGCTCAAGACCGGCAACTATCTCAACAGCATCCAGGCGCTGCGTCAGGCGACCGACAACGCGGCGAGCGACGCGATCATGTGCAGCCCGCAGGGGACGGTCGCCGAGGGCGCGACCAGCAACGTGTTCATGGTCCGCGGCGGGGCGCTGCTGACGCCGTCGCTGGCGACCGGCCTGCTCGAGGGCATCACGCGGGCGCTGGTGATCCGCCTGGCGGCCGAGCTGGGGATCGCGTGCGCGGAGGCGACGATCTGGCCCGACGAGCTGCGCGCGGCCGACGAGGTGTTCCTGACATCCTCGGTGCGCGGGCCGATGCCGGTAACGACGCTCGACGGGCAGCCGGTCGGGGTCGGCGGAGTCGGGGCGGTGACGCGGCGGATCATGACGGGCTATCAGCGGTACATCGACGCGGTCGCGGCGGGCGGACCTGAATTGTTGACGTCGAAGTGACGCGCAAGATCGCCCGCGAGCCCGTGATAAAATCTCGGGCCTCGCGCGCGGACCTCGGGGCCGACGCGTGAACCATACCCGGTGTCTGCGAAGGGGATCAGCCATGACGAAGCAGCTTGAAGTGCGAGTGCGCGGCATCAAGGACGCGTTCCCGGCGAAACTGGTGGCGGTCGGCAAGGCGGCGCGGGCGAGCGCCGGGGTCCACCTGATGTTGGTCGGCGAGCGCGACTACCACGTCGCGCTGACGCAGCCCGCCCCGCAGGCGCGGGCGCAGCTCGAGGCCGCGGTGGGCACCCGGCTCGTGCTGCAATTCGCCGGGCGCCGGAGCGCGGTGCGCCGCAACCTGACCGGCGTCGGCGGTCAGGCGGAGGCCGCCCCCGAGGCGCCGGCGGTCGCGCCTGTCGAGGCACCGGCGGCGCCCGTGATCGCGGCGCCGGCGGTCGCGCTGGATCTGAGCGCGGGCATCTTCGGGGCGGCGCCGCTGTACCTGCTGCCCGACGGGACGCTGGCGTCCGAGGCGAGCGGCCCGGCGCCGCGGGGCATGGACGCGCTGCCGACGATGGTCGCGGCGGCGCGGTGGGTCTCGACGCGACGGACGACGACCTTCGAGTGCCTGTTCCCGGCGAGCGCGTTTCATCCGGAGGAGCCGGTGCGCGACGAAGGTCTGAGCGCGACGCAGGCGGATGGGTTGTTGGCGCAGCTCGACGCGGTGCTGGCCGCGGCGGCGCCGGGCGTGGCGGAGGTCGAGCCGCTCGACGCGGCGCAGCTGCGCTCGGCGGTGTTGACGGTGCTGTCGCACTTGCTGGCGACGGTGATCAAGGACCGCAGCATGCGGGCGGCGGCCGACGCGGCGGCGGAGCGCATCTTCGGGTTGATCGCCGCCGAGGAGGGCCCGGGTGGGCGCGCGGAGCTGCGGGTCCACGCGATCATGCTGCTGGCGATGCGCGGCCCGGCGCTGCGCCCCGCGGACCAGCAGCGGGCGCAGGCGCAGCTGCGCGGGCTTCGGCGGGCCGCGCCGCCTTACGCGGAGCTGGTCGGGCCGTGGCGCTTCGCCATGAACTCCGGCTCGGAGTTCGCGCCCGGCGAGATCAAGCTGCTGCAGACCAAGTACCGGTTCACGAAGATCGAGACGCCGAGCGACGCTCCCGCCTCGCCGAACTCATGGGGCGGCGGCTACACGGTGCTCAAGGCGCCGGTCCGCGGGCCGCAGGGCCAGGAGATCCTCGTGTTCGCGCGCTCGGCCTCGCCGCGCGACGAGAATCATGAGATGGGCCAGGAGTACTTCACGGGCGTGCTGATCAGCCGGCACGCGAACCTCGGGGCCTTCGACATGCGGGCCGCGCTGGTCGCGGTCGAGCAGCGCGGCTACAAGCTGATGATGAACGCGCAGTGCGCGGGCCTGACGACGCGCTTCGCGATCTCGCGGATGTTCCCCGACGCGGACATCTATTCGTCGTGGGACTCGACCTACTTCAGCACCGGCGTCGACGGGGAGATCGTCGCCTCGGAGGGCGTGGACTGCTTCGTGGCGGTCCTCCACGGGATGGCCGCGGGCGAGGACTTCAGGGCGATCGACCAGCGGATCCGCAAGGCCCAGTGGCGCCACCCGCAGAGCCGCACGCCCGAGTTCGTGCAGTTCATCGGCCCCGGCAACCCGCTGGTGGTCAGTCGCTACGAGGACATCAATCGCGACGGGAAGGCCGACTTCTACGACGGCTTCCTCGACTTTCACATGGTCGAGATCGCCGAGGCGGTCCACGACTCCGCGACCCCGCGCGAGCCCGGCGTCGCCGCCTCGCAGATCGGCGGCGACGCGGCCCGCGGCCTCAACTGGGCGGCCGGCAGCCTCAATCGCGTGGCCCAGTACTCCGAGCTGTGGGAGAGCCTCCCCGGCGAGGCCGAGAACTTCTACGCGTTCCGGGCCGCGGGCTTCTACAGCGTCACCGACCCGCCCCGCGACGTGCCGAACGGCGAGGGCCCGCCCTCCGACCCCAGCACCGCGCCGGCGGTGGTCCGCTACAGCCTCGGCGACGGCGCGCTGTCGGCGGAAGTGCTGATGCACGCGTGGCTCAGCCACAGCGCGCAGGAGCTCAAGCGCCTGCTGGTCGCGGCGGACGCCTACTGGCGGGCGCTCGACCTCGGGCACCTCAAGGGGGCGCCGCTCGACACCCTCGGCGGGCAGCGGGCCGGGTTGCTGCTGCTGCTCGCGGGTCTGCTCGAATTTCCGGCCGACCCGAACATGCTCGACGGCCTGTGGGAGAGCGCGCTCGACCTGCTCCGGCTGCCCCGGCTGTCGCGTTCGCTGGTCCGCCGCTGCATCGACGACGCGGACCACGATCGCGGCAACTACTACGGGTCGGTGCGCGGAGTGAAGGCGCTGATCGGCGAGGGGGACCGCCCGGGGGCCATCCACGCGACCAGCCCGGTCGCGCACGACGAGATCGTCGGCGTCGACCCGATGGTGGGCCGGCTGCGCCCGCTGCAGCTGCCGCCGCCCGTGTCGACGCCGCCCGTGTCGACGCCGCCCGTGTCGACGCCGCCCGTGTCGACGCCGCCCGTGTCGACGCCGCCCATGTCGACGCCGCCCGTGTCGACGCCGCCCGTGTCGACGCCGCCGCTGTGATCGGGGTCTGCGGCTGCGGTCTGCCGTCGCGGCCTGGCCCCGTGGCTGCGATCTGCTGATAGCATCGCGGCCATGATCGCGCGAGACCTGGCCCTCCTGTCCTCCTTTCTGCTCCTCGCCTGCGGGGACGATGCGGCCGGTTCGGGCGGCGCGACCGATTCGGGGAGCGGCGGGGGGGGCAGCACGGTCGGGAGCGAGACGGCGGGTTCGTCGACGGGCGATGACTCGACGATCAGCGGCGCGTCGGACACGGCGGTCACGGACTCCATCACGGGCATGCCCACCACCGACGTCCCGACCACCGACGCCCCGACCACCGGCGCGCCCCCGGTCTGCGAGCCCGGGGCGCAGGTCGCCTGCGACTGTCCCATGGGCCAGGTCGGGGTCCAGGTCTGCGCGGCGGACGGCGCCGGCTTCGAGCCCTGCGCCTGCCCCGACGACATCTGCGGCGACGGCGAGGTCGGCAGCCGCGAGGTGTGCGACGACGGGGTCAACGACGGCAGCTACGGCCACTGCCTGCCCGGCTGCGTCGGCCCGGGGCCGGGCTGCGGTGACGGCGAGGTCAACGGGCCCGAGGCCTGCGACGACGGCAACAACGTCGGCGACGACGACTGCAACGGCGACTGCGTGGTGCCTGGAACGCTGCTGTGGACCCGCAACTACACCGGGGAGGACGCCGGTAACGCGCGGGCGCGCGGGGCCGCGCTCGACGACTCGGGCAACGTGATCGTGGTCGGAGAGGAGTTCGTGGTCGGTCAGAACGCGAACGTGTGGGCCCGCAAGTACACGCCGGAGGGCGAGGTGCTGTGGACCTGGACCTGGAACGGGGCGTCGAACGGCGACGACATCGCGCACGCGGTGGCGATCGATCCGGCGGGCGACCTGGTGATCGTCGGCGAGACCTACGTCGGCGGCTCGGGGGCGGACATGCTGTTTATCAAGCTCGGGCCCGACAGCAAGCCGGTCTGGCAGAGCACCCACAACGGCCCCGGCAACCTCGGGGACCGCGCCTTCGGGGTGGCGGTCGACGGCGCGGGCAACATCGCGGTCACGGGCGAGGAGTACAAGCTGATCGGCCTGCACAACGTGTGGACCCGGCTGATGGACACGGACGGCAAGGCGATGTGGACCGACGTCCACGACGCCAACGCCGGCAACGACGCCGGTCACGCGGTGGCGTTCACGTCCGGCGGCGACGTGATCGTCGCGGGCAGCATCTACGTGCCGATCGGCCTGGCGGACCTGTGGCTGCGCAAGTACTCGTCGGTCGGGGCGACGCTGTGGACCCGCAGCGCCGACCATATGCTCGGCAACGACATCTGGCGCGGCGTCGCGGTCGACGGGGCCGGCAACATCGGCCTGGTCGGCGAGGTCTACGAGGTCATGGGCCTGTCGGCGATCAAGATCGCGAGGTACGACGCCGACGGGGTCGAGCTGTGGAGCGACATTCAGGACAGCGCTGGCGGCGACAACGACATCGGCCGCGGCGTCGCCTTCGACATGGACAACAACCTCGTCGCGGTCGGCGAGGAGTACACCGCCAACGACTTCGCGCGCGCGTGGGTCCGCAAGTACGACGCGATGGGCGAGGTCCGCTGGACCCAGATCTTCGACGGCGACGCGGCCGGCAACGACATCGCCCGGGCGGTGGCGATCGATCCGACCGGCCACGTCTACGCGGCCGGCGAGGAGTACGTCGTCGGGCAGTTCGCCACCGTGTGGCTCAGCAAGTACGCGCCCTGAGGCTCGGCGGCGGGCGGCTCGAGGCCCGCTCAGGCCGGCTCGGCGGGCTCGAGGCCCGCTCAGGCCGGCTCGGCGGGCTCGAGCAGGTCGGTGAGCCAGCCCTGAAAGCCGGCGTCGACGAAGAGGCGGCGCAGGTGGTGCTCGAGCTCGCCGCTCAGCTGGGCGCGCCAGGACTCGACGAAGCCGGTGTCCGCGAGTAGCTCGCCGACGGTGGTCTGCTGCAGCTCGTCGAGCAGGGCCGTGAGCACGAGGGTGGCCTCGTCGGGGAGTCGCTCCCAGTGGGCGAGGGCGGTGGCGGCGGCGAGGAGGTCGGCGGCGAGGCGCGGGAGGTCGAGCTTGCGGCGCTCGGCCAGGAACACGGCCTCGGGCAGCTCGAGCAGCGAGCGGGCCGCGTCGCCGCGCCAGGTCGCCATGTCGGCGGCGAAGCGTGGGTCGCTGGCGCGCTCGACGATCATGTCGAGGGCGCGGCCGAGGGCGCCGTCGACGAAGCTGCGGACGCGGTCCTCGAGCTGGCGCTCGACCTCGGCGCCGACGGCCGAGGCGACGCCCTTGGCGACGCCCATCAGCTTCGAGCGGATGCCGGCGCCGGGGATCCACCCGGTGTCGGGCATCGCCGAGCGCAGGCGGGTGGCGAAGTTGAGGATCGTGGTCTGGAGGATCGTGCGCAGCAAGGCGCGCATGCCGGCGTGGTCGACCGCGGCGCGCACGAGCTCGCGGCTCGGTGTGAAGGGGCGGCGCAGGGCGGCCTGGACGACGCGCGCCAGGCCGGGCGGCAAGCGCTTGGCGAGCGGACCCGGGCGGGCGACGGCCCGGTCCTGGCGGGCCGCGAGGGCCGCGGCGAGGCGCTCCGGTCGGGCGTGCACGACCCCCGCCTGCAGGCCGGCGACCAGGGCCGGGACGACGCGGGCCGGCTCGATGAATTCGCGGACCGGGGCGGCGAGGACGGCGTCGATGAGGACCTGCGCGAGCTCGGCGGCGCGGGCAGGCTGGTCGCGCAAACGCGCGAGGACGTCGGTGGCGGACAGCACGAGCCTCCTATAGCAGGCCGGGCGGGTGGGGGATACGCTGGATCCGGCACGCGGGTCCAGGGCGTCAGACCCCGAGACCGCGCCACGCGTTGCCCCCCGCCATCATGCGAAGCAGCCAGGTCGAGATCGCCAACCCCTGCCACGAGTCCTGGGACGCCATGAACGGCGACGCCGAGCGCCGCTACTGCGGCGTATGTGCGAAGCACGTGCACGACCTCTCGGCCATGCGCCACGACGACGCCCAGGCGTTGTTGCGGGAGAGCGCGGGCGGGCACCTGTGCGTCCGCTACACGGTCGAGGGCGACGGCTCGCTGCGGTTTCGCGACCTGGTGCCGCGGGCCAGCCTGACGCGGAAGATCGTGCGGACCGCGTTCGCGGCGGTGATGCTCGCGGCCTGCACGCCCTACGGGGACGGGCCGCCGATCGAGAACATCGGCGACGCGGTGATCGACTCGGTCCGGCAGGACACGGTGCCGACCGCCGACGGCGGCTGCGACTATCGGAGCGGGCCGTTCACGACCGTGCACCTGCCGCCCGGCCACCTGCTGTGCCAGCAGAACGGGCAGGAGGTCGCGCAGCCGCCGGAGATCATGGTGGGCGAGATGCCCGCCCCGGAGCTGCAGCCGAAGATGGGCGAGGCGATGCCGGTGGACCTGCCGCCGGTGCCGCTGCCGCCGCCGGTCGTCGACCTCCCTCAGCGCGAGATCATGGGGGCGATGGTCGCCAACCCGGAGCCGGTCGATCCCTTCGTGCCCTGCGATCCGAAGCCGGGCTTCGCCCCGCCGCCGCCCGGCGACGAGGTGCACGAGCGCATGGGCGACATCGCCGCGCCGACGCCCCGGCCGCCCCCGCAGAAGTTGATGGGCAAGCCGAGCTATCGCCCGCCGCCGAAGCCCGACAACAGCGCCCAGATGGGCCAGATGATGCTGCCGCACGACGAGTGAGGCGAGCGAGTCGAGCGGCCGGCCTGCGCCGGTCGCTGGCTTTTTGGGCATGTCGCAATAGACATGCCCATAAGGACATGCGCAGAGGGACATGTCGTACTCAGCCCTCGCGGAGGCGGGCCGCGTCGCGGGCGAAGGCCGGGCCGGCGCGGCTGTAGTCCTCCGCGGCGCGGCCCGCCAGGGTCGCGGCGGCGGCGGGCTCGCGCGCGCGCAGGACCGCGGCGAGGGCGGCCCTGGCGGCGGCGCGCAGCTCGGGGGCGGTGTCGCTGCGCTCGTGGATCGCTATGGCCCGCTCGAGCGCGTCGGCGGCGGCGCTGTCCTGCTTGCGCGCGTGGTAGGCCCGGCCGAGGCACAGCAGCGCCGGGGTGGTCCGGAAGTTGTCGACGCCGAAGGACCGCTCGTCGAGGACGAGCGCCTGCTTGCAGGCGGTGAGGGCCTCGTCGACGCGACCGAGGGCGAGCAGGGCGTTACCGTGTTCGCTGAGGATCGGCGCGCGCTCGTGCTCGGCGCCGACCTCGAGGGCGAGTCCCTGGCGGGCGAGGGCCTCGGCCTCGGCCGCCGCGCCGCGCTCGCGGGCGAGGCGGGCGCGGCCGGCGAGGGCGCCTTGCCGGGTCAGGGGGTCGGGCCGGCGCTCGAGCAGGTCGAGGGCGACGCGGTACTCGTCGTCGGCGGCCTGCGGGCGGCGCATGTCGGCCAGGACGTCGCCGATCGTGACGTGGAGCTGGGCCTGGAGCGCGAGGTCGGGCTCGGGGAGGCGCTGGCGGAGCGCGAGGGCGTGGCGCAGGCTGGCGAGGCCCTCGTCGTGGTGACCGAGCAGGTGCTTTAGGCCGCCGAGGTCGGCGAGCAGGCCGAGGATCTCCTGCCGCTCGGGGTCGACGCGGAGGTAGATCCGCAGCGCCCGGTCGGCGGCCTCGGCGGCCTCGCGCAGGCGGCCCTGGATCGTCGCCAGCGAGGCGAGGTTGACCAGCGTGTCGGCGACGTTGGGGTGGTCGGGGCCGAAGGCCCGCTCCATGATCCCGAGCGCCGGCCGCAGCACGGCGGCGGCGTCCTCGAAGGCGCGGCGGTGGATGTAGATCGTGCTGATGTTGATCGCCGAGCTGGCGACGAAGGGGTGGTCGGCGCCGAGGCCGTCGCTCCAGCTCAGCTGGCTGCGCTTGAACAGGTCGAGGGCCCTCGCGTCGTCGCCGGCGGCCCAGCGCGCGTGGGCGAGTCCCGCGAGCATGCGACCGCGGCGCGGATCGAGCGGCGAGAACTCGGCCTCCGCGAGGGTCAGGGCCCGCTCGGCGGAGTCGATCGCGTCGACGTGCAGGCCGAGCCGCGACTGCGAGTAGCTGCGATACAAGAGGTACAGCACCGCCTGCTCCGGCGGATCGTCGGTGCGACGCAGCAGGCTGCGCGCGTGCTCCGACCAGGCGAAGGAGTCGGCGAACTCGGCCTGGCGGTAATAGACCAGGCTCAGGGCGATCGCGGCGTCGGTGGCGACGGGGTCGGCGGCGATGCCGAGCGCGAGGTGGTAGGCCTCGCGCAGGTGCTCCTGGGCGAGCACGTAGTCGGCGGTGGCCTCCTCGCCGCGGCCGAGCTCGAGCAGGGCCTCGGCGTGCAGCGGCGGATAGTCGAGGTCCTTGCTGGCGCGGCGGACCGCGGTGGCGATCTCCCGGGCCTCGCGCGGACGACCGGCGTCGCGGCGCGCTGCGGCCCGGGCGAGCAGGCCGCGGGCCCGCGCGACCCGCTCGGCCAGCGCGGGGTCGGCCGGCGGCTTGACCCGCGCCCGCAGATAACGCGCGTCGTCGCAGACCGCCAGCGACGCGAGGCCGGAGGTCGCCTGGAGCGCCCGCTCCACCGTCGCGGCGTCGGCGGTGACGAAGGCGCCGACGAGGGCCTCGAGCTCGCGCAGGCGACCGTCGAGGCACTCGTTGCGCAGGTCGAAGAGCTCGGGCGAGGCCTCGCCGCGCACGTGGGTCGCGGCGCACGCGTCCTCGCGGCGCGCGGCCCAGGCGCTGGCGTGGGCGTCGAGGGCGGCCTGAACTTTGGGCCAGGTCTCGGCGGCGTAGGGGACCCCGGTGGCGAGGAAGGCGTCGCGGGCCTGCTCGGCGCGGGCGGGGTCCCACACGTCCACCAGCGGCTCGGCGCCGTGGCTGCAGCGGCGCTCGTCGGCGAGCCAGCCGGAGCCGATGGCGCCGAGGGTGGCGAGGCCGAGGGCGCCGAGGCCGAGGCCGACGCGCTTCCAGGTGCGGGCGGGGTCGCGGCCGAGGTCGGCGAGCAGCGCCTGCATGTCGGGGTAGCGGTCCGCGGGCTCGACGGCGAGGCCGCGGGCGACGATGCGGCGCAGCCGCGCGGGCACCCGGCGATCGCCGGGCGGCGGCTCGGGCGGACGAAACACCGCCAGGCGCAGCTCGGCCGCGGTCTTGCCGAGGAAGGGCCGCCGCCCGTAGAGGCTCTCGTGCAGGCCGATGCAGAAGCCGAACTGATCGCTCTTCGCGTCGGCGGGCTTGCACAGGTGCTGCTCGGGCGACATGTACGCCGGCGTCCCGATGTACGCGCCGACCTGCGTCAGCGTGACCTTGTGGCTGGCGCCGACGCCGGCGCCCGGCGGCAAGAGCTCGTCGACCTCGCCGCCGTGCTGCGGTCGGGCCAGGCCGAAGTCCAGCACGCGCACGCGGCCGTCGTCGCCGACCAGCACGTTGTCGGGCTTGAAGTCGCGGTGGATGATGCCGGCCGCGTGCGCGGCGGCGAGGCCCTGGCCGGCCTGCAGGAACACCGCGAGGACCTCGCGCCAGCTGCGGGGCCGCGCCGCCAGCCACGCGCGCAGGTCCTTGCCGGCGATGTACTCCATCGCCAGGAACACGGCGTCGTCGACCTCGCCGACCTCGTAGATCTGGACCACGTTGGGGTGCGAGAGGCGGGCCATGGTCTGGGCCTCGCGCAGCAGGCGAGCCTCGCCCTGGCTGTTGCGGTCGTGCCGCATCGCGGCGCGCAGCAGCTTGATCGCCACGCGGCGCTCGAGCTCGGGATCGAAGGCGTCGAAGACCACGCCCATGCCGCCCTCGCCGAGCTTGCGGACGATGACGAAGCGACCGATCCGGGTCGGCATCGGCGCGCCGAGGGCGGCCATCGACGCGGAGGGCGGCGGGGCAGGGGCGATCGGCGAGGTCCACGGCGCCTCGCTCTCGGCCAGCGTGCGGGTGCCGGGCCCATCGATCCTCGTCGTCTCATCGGTCACGGGCAGGCAGATCCTCGCGCCGGATCATCCCCGAAAATCGCCGCAGGGAATTGCCCCGGGTCCGTCGCCAGCGGCAGGCCCGCCCTCGACCCGGTGAGTGCGCGGGCGCGGGCGATACTGAACGCACAGACAGGTGCTTGTGGCTTGCGTTCGCGCGCCCGCGGCGTGTAGGGTGTGCCCCCGCCAGCCGCAAGGAACCATTCGTGAAGCCGATCCAGATCTGTCAGAACCTTGGCCAGGGCCATATCGACGCGTACTACGACGAGCTCTCCGGCAAGGAAGTCCGCGCCGTGCTCAAGGCCGGCGGTTGCAACGTCAACGTCCCCGCCACCGCCTATACGCAGGCTGCCCGACGCCGCGCGTGGCGCAAGCGCTTCGACGCCGAGTTCACGGGCGGCAACGACCAGCTCGCGCTGGCCCTGCTGCTCGAGTGGCTGATGCGCCACCACCGAACCATGCTGGTCGACTACCTCGACTTCCTCGGCGTGAAGCACCGCCAGGGCGAGACCGACGAGGACTTCTGCGCCACCAAGGACGAGGGCCAGCTGCGCGACGGCGTCGCCGAGCTGCTCAAGAAGTACCCGCCGGCGCACGTGGCGACCTACCTGCTGCTGGTCGGTCACCTCCAGGAGACGCCGGTCTACGACCAGACCCCCGAGGTGTTGACCTCGCTGGGCCTCGGGGCCGAGGCGGCGGCAGCGTACGTGGAGGAGCACAAGCGCACCTACAAGCCGAAGACGGATCGTTCGGTGACCCCGATGGTGACGATCCCCGACGACAAGCCGGCCAAGTACGGCTCGGTCGCCTGATCCGCGGGGCGCACCATGGATCGTCTGGCGATGCTGCAGGAGTTCGTGGCCAAGCGCCCCGACGATCCCTTCGCCCGTTACGGTCTGGCGATGGAGCTCAAGAAGCGCGGCCTGCTCGCCCAGGCCAACGCGGTGTTCGTCGAGCTGATGTCACGTCACCCCGACTACGTGCCGGCCTATCTGATGGCCGGCAATAACCTGCTCGCCGACGGCGACCGCGACGGCGCCCTCGAGGTGTTCACGCGCGGCGTCGCGGCGGCCACGCGCACCGGAGACGACCACGCCCTCGGCGAGCTCGAGGCCGCGAGGGCGGCGCTGGCCTGACCGGGCCGTCGACCTGCCCGGCTTCGACCGACCTGCTCGCTCCTCCTGTCTCATGCGCCCCATCGAGCCCGACCTCGTGTTCGCCAGTCCGCGCAAGTTGCCGCGGGCGGACGATCTGCGCGGGCGGGTCGTGGTGCTCGACCTGGCCTTCGCCGCCGACGGCATGGGCGGCCCGGGCTTCGCCAAGATCACCGGCCGCTTCCTCAAGCAGCTCGGGCCTCGCCTGGCGCGCTGGGTCGATCATCACGACCACGAGCTGCACGCCCAGTATCGCGGCGACCCGCGCTTCGTGCTGCACACCAAGGCCGAGCACGGGGCCTGCCCGGAGATCATCACGCCGGAGCTGGTCGCCCAGACCGGGCCGGTCGACACGATCGTCGCGCACTTCGACCTCGACGGCCTGTACGCCGCGGCGAAGTGGATCCTCGGCGGTCGCGAGCCGTACCCGGGGGCCGACGACGACGCCCGCGCGGTCGACACGCGCATCGGCGTGCCGAGCCCGCGCGCGCAGCTGATCGACAAGGCGCTGCGCGTCCACTACGACGACCCCGTGCTCAAGCAGCGGATCGTCCACTGGCTGTGCCGCGGCATGCGGCCGGGGGTCGAGCAGGACGCCATCCACGCCGCCGCCGCCGACTTCGACCAGCGGGCCGTCCAGGCCGAGCGCCTCGCCGAGCGCTACGAGATCCTGGACGACGTCGCCCTGCTGCACGTGCCCGCCGACGCGCCCCACTTCGACAAGACCGAGCTGCTGCTGGTCGGCCAGCGCCGGGCGACCGTCGCGGTCGTCGTCGACGGCGTGACCGTCAACATCGCGGCGAGCTTCGAGAGCGGCCTCAACTTCATCACCCTGCTCGGGCTCGGCGGCGGGATGCCGACCCGCGTCAGCGTCCCGGTGCAGCGCCTGGACGACGTATTGCGCAAGATCCGGGCGGCGCTGCGGGAGCGCGGCGGCCAGGCATGAACCTCGACGTGGCCGTCGACGACTACCTGCAGCACCTCAAGGTCGAGCGCCGCCTCCGTCCCAACTCGCTCGCCGCCTACGCCCAGGATCTGCGCGAGCTGGCGACCTTCCTGGTCGGCGAGATCGGCGAGACGGTGCCGCTGGGCCGCATCGAGGCGCCGCTGCTGATCGCGTACCTGCAGTCGATCGCGCCGGCCCTCGCGGCGCGCAGCCAGGCCCGCCGCCTGGTCGCGATGCGCGGCCTGTTTCGCTATCTGCGCGAGGAGGGCGAGGTCGAGGTCGACCCGACCCAGGGCCTGCGCGCGCCCCGGCTGGCCCAGAAGCTGCCGAGCCTGCTGGGACGCGAGGAGGTGCTGGCGCTGCTCGCCGCGCCCGGCACCGAGGGCCCGCTGGCGCTGCGCGACACGGCGCTGCTCGAGCTGCTGTACGCCAGCGGCTGCCGGATCTCCGAGGCGCTGGAGCTGAGCCTCGATCGCCTCTACCTCGATCAGGCGGTGGTGCGGTTGATCGGCAAGGGCGACAAGCCGCGGCTGGTGCCGATCGGCGCGCCCGCGGTCGCGGCGCTGCACGCATGGCTGCGTGACGGTCGGCCGCTGCTGGCGAAGGGCAAGCGGGTCGTATCCGCGGTGTTTCTCAATCATCGCGGCGGTCGGCTGTCGCGGCAGGGCATGTTCCAGAAGCTCCGCGAGTACGCGCTGGTCGCCGGGATCACCCGCCCGATCTCGCCGCACAAGCTCCGCCACAGCTTCGCCACCCACCTGATCGAGGGCGGGGCCGACCTGCGCGCGGTGCAGACCCTGCTCGGGCACGCCGACATCGCGACGACCCAGGTGTACACGCACGTCAGCGACCAGCACCTGCGCACCGCCCATCGTAAGCACCACCCGCGGGCCTGACCGTCGTTCTGGGCGCGATCGGTGGCGCACGGAAATATGTCGTGTAGGGCCCGGTTCTTGCGACCTGCACATGTCAGGCCTGAGAGCTTCGTCCTCACTCGTGGTCGCGTGGCTGCTCGTCGCGTGTGCGCCGTGGCGGTCCGACTCGAGGATGTGGGCCCCGGTCGAGGACGAGGTCGAGGCGTGGGTGGAGGATCACGCGGTGGCGATCGGGGGCCCGTCCGGCGAGCTCGACGTGTCCCCGGTGTGCGACACCCTCGCGGCCGCGCCTGTCCTCGGCCTCGGCGAGAGTAGCCACGGCGTGCACGAGCTCAAGGCCGCCCAGGTAGCGATCATCAAGTGCATCGCGGAGCGCCCCGGGCCCGCGAGCGTGCTGTTCGAGCTCAGCTACGAGTTCGGGATGGAGATGGACGCGTACGTCCAGGGCGCCGACCCGCGCCCCGACCTCGGCGGCGGCGACATCGTCAGCACCCGCGACCTGCGCGAGATGCTGGACTGGCTCCGCGGGCACAACCAGCGCGTCGCCCCCGAGGACCGGGTGCGCGTCGGTGGCGTCGACATGCAGTGCTGGTTCGAGTGCACGAGGCCGGTGATCGAATACTTGAAGGTCGTCGATCCGACCCGCGCCGTCGCGGTCGAGCGATCCCTGGCGGCGATGGGCCCGCCTTATCCGCGACTCGGGTCCGCGGAGGGGGCGGCGCTGCTGGTCGCGTTCGCGGCGGAGCACGATAACCTCATCGCGCAGCGCGAGCGCTACCAGCATGCCCACGACCCGGCGGCCTGGGCCGACGCCGTGCACCGCCTGGTCCTCGCCCGGGCCACCGGCAGCGAGGCCTTCGAGTCGTTCCCCGCGGGCGTCGATCGCGACCGCGTCATGGCCGACAGCGTCGAGTGGTTCCTCGCCAGCCGTCGCCCCGATGAACGCTTCATCGTGATCGCCCACAGCGGCCACATCGCCGCCGACCCGCAGCGCATGGTCAATGGCCGACGCGCGCCGCCGAGCATGGGCGAGCATCTGCGTCACCGCCTCGGCCGCGACTATGTGTCGATGCACATGGCCTTTCGGTCCGGTGAGTTCCTGGCCTACCGCGCCAATTGGATCGGCAGCAGCAAGGCCGGCTTCGCCAACCCGCTCGTGGTGTTTCCGGTCGCCGAGCCTCCACGCGGCACGCTCGAGGCGATGCTCGGCGGTCCGCGCGACGCCTACGTGCTCGATCTACGGCGCCTGCCCGCGAGCGGCCCGGTGACCCGGTGGTTCGAGTGGGAGCAGCCCGCCCGCAACCTCGGCAACAGCTGGCGTCGTCGCTTCGCGCGCTGGCCGTTCACGGCCGTGGGCTGGACGAGGCTCAGCCCGGCCCATGCCTTCGACCTCGTGCTCTACGCGCCGACGGCCACGCCGATCGTGCCGCTGTCGATCACAGGTGACGCTCGAACCACCGGAGCGCGAGGGTCATGACCCGCTCGAGCGCACCTGGCTCCTCGAACAGGTGGGTGGCGCCGGGGACGATCGCCAGCTCCTTGACGCAGCGCATGGCTCGCAGCGCCTGCTGGTTGAGCGCGATCACCGATCCGTCGGCGCCGCCGACGATCAGCAGCGTGGGCGCGGCGACCTCGGGGAGCCTCGAGCCGGCGAGATCGGGTCGACCGCCGCGCGAGACGACCGCGCGGACGCGAGGGTCGTTGGCGGCCGCGACGAGGGCGGCGGCGGCCCCCGTGCTCGCCCCGAAGTAGCCGAGCGTCAGCTTCGCGGTCTCCGACTGCTTCGTCAGCCACTCGGTCGCGGCGGCGAGTCGGCGGGCGAGCAGCTCGATGTCGAAGCGCAGGTGGGCGGTGTGGCGATCGATCGCCTCCTCGTCGGCGCTCAGCAGGTCCATGAGCACGGTCGCGAAGCCGGCCTGCTGCAGCGAGGCGGCGACCGCCCGGTTGCGCGGGCTGTGCCGGCTGCTGCCGCTGCCGTGGGCGAACACCACGACGCCCCGGCACGGCTCCGGGAGGGCGAGGTCGCCGTCGAGCGCGACGTCGCGCTCGTCGATGGGGATCTGGATCGGCTGGGTGTTCACGGGTGGACGTCCGGGCATGGTGCTTGCTCCTCACGCGCTCAGCCGACGGCGCGCCGCGGGGACAGCTCGACGCGTTCGGTGCTCATGGTGACGACCTCGTCGTGTGGCCCGTGCATAGCCAAGCACGACGCCGCGGCAACCCGTCGGCCGGACGCCGGGTCCGGGCGGCCCTCCTGTCCGCACGAGCCCGCAACCCGGCGCATGGGACGCCCCACACGGCGTGCCCCGGCGCCACATCCTGGGTGACCGCGCCGCGGAGGCCTGGCGGCGGCGGGCGCCCGGGGCGCGGGACCCGGTCCAGAACGCCACCAAACCGCGATTTTGGCGGTCCAGGGGCCGGCGTTGACGCCGGCGGGAGCGGCTGCTAATCCCCTCCTCTCGCCCTTGGATCGCGTGTTCTCATCGTCCTCCGCGTTCATGCTGCTCGGTCTGACGGCGACCGACGTGCGCACGGCGTTGATGTTCGTCCTGTGCCTGGTGGTGGCCACGGCGTTCCACGAGTTCGCCCACGCGATCGTGGCGGACCGCCTGGGCGACCCGACCCCGGGTCGCGAGGGCCGCGTCACCCTGAACCCGCTGGCCCATGCCGACCCGATCGGCACGCTCGCGCTGCCGGTGATGGCCGGCCTGCTGCACCTCCCGGTGTTCGGCTGGGGCCGCCCGGTGATGACCCAGCCGCGCTACTACACGCGCCGCTTTAGCATGCGCGCCGGCATGGCGATGGTGTCCTTCGCCGGGCCGCTGGCGAACGTCGCGCAGGCGATGGTGACCCTGGGGGTGATCAAGCTGCTGCTGCTCGCGGGCGTCGACCGACCGGGCCTGATGGAGGTCCTGGCGACGTTCTTCATGTTGAACGTCACCCTGGCGTTCTTCAACCTGCTGCCGATCCACCCGCTCGACGGCGGCAAGATCCTCGCCTGGATGTTGCCGGCCCGCTTCGAGCACATCGACGACACCCTGGCCCGCTACGGCTGGACGATCCTGCTCGCGCTGATGCTGATCCCCGGGCTCCTGCAAACCCTGTTCACGCCGGTGGGATACGTCGTCGTCTGGGGCCTGCGCCTGGTCGGCTACGGCCACTGAGGGCAGAGCCCTGAGGAGCCCCGCGGTGGAGAAGGGCAGCGAGAGCGTCGCCGGTGAGCCGCGCGGGCGCGCGGCGATCTACTCGGTCGAGCTCGAGCTCTTCGAGGGCCCGCTCGACCTGCTGCTGCACCTCGTGCGCCGGCATGAGCTCGACATCCTCGACATCCCGATCTCCTTCGTCGCCGAGAAGTACCTCGAGTACCTCGGCATGATGCGCGCGCTCGACCTCGAGATCGCCGGCGACTATCTGGTGATGGCCGCGACCCTGGCCTGGCTCAAGAGCCGCGAGCTGCTGCCGGTCCAGGCCAAGCCCGGCGAGGAGCCCGGCGCCGACGAGGAGGAGGGCGAGGACCCGCGCGAGGCGCTGATCCGCCGGCTCGTCGAGTACGAGCGCTTCAAGAGCGCCGCCGCCGAGCTCGACGCGCTGCCGATGTCCGGGCGCGACGTCTTCGCCCGCGGCGCCGACATCGAGATGCCGGCGATGGACCCCGGCCTCGCGCCCGTGACCCTCTATCGCCTCGCCGAGGCCTACTACCGGGTCCTGACGCGCGCCAAGATCAACAAGAGCCACGAGGTGACGATCGAGCTCGTCACCGTCGCCCAGCGCATGCAGCAGCTGACGCTGATGCTCGACGAGCGCCAGGAGTTCGAGTTCGAGGGCCTGTTCCTCGGTCGCAGCTGGGCCAGCGAGCACGAGCTGCGGACGATGCTGGTCGTGACCCTGATGTCGGTGCTCGAGCTCGTCAAGCTCGGCGTCGCCCGCGTCCAGCAGGTCCCCGACACCGACGCCATCCGCATCTATCGCCTCACCATCACCGAGGAGGCCCGCCAGCAGATCGAGGCCTACGACGAGGACCAGAGCTTCGGCGCCCCCGTCGACCTCGGCCCGCCTCAGCCCACCGAGGCCGAGCTCGACGCCGCCGAGGAGCGCACCCTGCTCGCCGAGGCCCTCGCCGGGGTCCTCGTCGAGGACGCCGACCTCGGCCCCGCGGCCGCCGAGGCCGCCGCGGCCAACAACTTCGGACCCCCTGTCCCGGAGGACATGTCCGAAGCGACCGGTTCGGCGGAGCAGGTCGCCGATGACACGGTCGAGGAGGACGACGAGCTGCGGCTGCTGGCGGCCGAGATGGAGGCGCTCGACGCCGCCGCGGCCAGGGACGCCGCCGGCGCGACCCAGGCCGCCGCAGCGCTCGACGCCGAGCTGCGGCTGCTGGCGGCCGAGCTCGCGGCCCTCGACGCGACCGAGGCGGTCGCCGAGGCCGTGACCTTCGCGCGCGGCCAGGTGACGCCGATGCATGCTGCAGACGATGCGGACTCGCACGATGCGGACGCGCCCGATGCGCCCGATGCGGACGCGCCCGCTGCGGACGCGCCCGATGCGGACGCGCCCGATGCGGACGCGCCGGACGCTGCAGACGACGAGGGACGCTCGTGATCACGGTCGAGGTTGAAGCGAGATGGTGAAGAAGCGAGCACGCAAGTCCGGGCCCAAGCCCGGTCACAAAGCCCCCCTCAAGGCCAAGGGCCCGCTCAAGGCTCCGCCGCGGGTGCAGGACCTCCCGGCGCCTGGCGTCGCGGACGATGAGCTCGCGGACGCGAGCGAGGCGGAGGTCGACGAGCTCGATGACGCGGACGCGAGCGAGGCGGAGGTCGACGAGCTCGAGGACGCGGACGCGAGCGAGGCGGAGGTCGACGAGCTCGAGGCGGACGCGGACGCGAGCGAGGCCGACGTCGAAGCGGAAGCGGACGACGGATCGGCGATGGACTCCGGTGCGGGCGACGAGCCCGCGGCCGACGTCGCAGCGGAAGCGGACGACGAATCGGCGATGGACTCCGGTGCGGGCGACGAGCCCGCGGCCGACGTCGCAGCGGAAGCGGACGACGGATCGGTGATGGACTCCGGTGCG
>Ga0073899_10001193_pt1 | contig 23908 bp, 23 predicted proteins | sample KloWWTmetaKNB5Ph_FD_88975 | JGI IMG/M metagenome (GOLD analysis project Ga0073899, IMG submission 88975) | Active sludge microbial communities from Klosterneuburg, Austria, studying microevolution and ecology of nitrifiers - Klosterneuburg... | ecosystem: Engineered > WWTP > Aerobic digester >... | reverse complement strand
TGCGCAGGTCACCGGCACCATTGTCACCATCACCATCTCGGCGGCCGATCCCGGCGGCCTCACCGTGATCGTACCTCACACCGAAACGGTGAACGTTGGGCAACTTCCAACGGGCACCTACACGATCGTGTTCAACGCGCAAGGTGTTGGTGACTTCGCCCCCTCACCGCAGCACCAGTTCGTTGTAGGTGGCGGCGGCACGGCATGCGATAGCTTGGAGATCGCATCGGTCCAATGGTATGCCTTCAGCGATACGGCCATCGTGGTGCATGTGCTCAACGAGAACATGTCCGAGATCTTCGACTACCCCAACTTCATCCTCTTCGACGCGAACGGGGATACGCTGGCCAAGGAGCTGGTCAACTTCTTCGGCATCGGTGAAGAGAGCTGGCACGTCCTGCGGATCCATCCCGATGCGACGATCCCGAACGCACCCTTCAACGGCACCTTGGAACTATGGACCCTGTTCACCGAAGAACTTGCATGTACTTGGGAGATCCCGATCGACCTCTGCCCACCACCTGCTTGCGCCACGCTCATCCCCACCATTGGGAACTTCGGCGGTGCGCTCGCGATGGGCACGTACAGTTGGAGCATATCCGATGAGAATTTCCAGGTCGTCGCTACCGGACAGTTCGAGATGACCGACCAACTGCAATACGATTCGGACACCATCTGCCTGCCACCAGGCACCTACTACATGGCGGCATCCATGGACCAACCGCCCACCGGGGGCCAACCGCGTTATGGTGTATCCACGCAAGGCTTCATCACCGGCCCTTCGCAGGATGTACCCTGGGACCTTCCCGTCCTGATGCCCTTCGACTTCTACCTGCCCTGCGATGAGGGAACGAACGGCATCGGAGCTTTCGATCCGAACACGGGCTTGATGCTTGCGCAAGAAGGAGCCATGCTCCGGGTGCAACGGCGGGATGGTTCACCGATCGGGAAGATCGATCTGCTCGATGCACAAGGTCGCTTGCTCTACACCGGATCCTCGAACGCCAGTGCCGCGACGATCCCGCTCTCGGGTATCGGGGGTGGGCTTTGCATTGTGCGGACCGAGCATACCGTGCAGCGCTTCGTGGTGCTGGTGCCTGGTCAAGAGCGATAGGGAACACCCGCGAATGCCCCCTTGGTGGACAACGGTGCCAGCTCTTCCGTAGCTGCAACCTTTGCTTCGGTCCGGACTTGGAACGAAGAACCCGACCGGAATACGGCACTTCTTGCCACATTCGTGGCGCTTGTTCGCTGTCATGACCGGAACAAATGATCGCAGATCCGTGATGCGCGGTTCCCGTTCGATCGTCCTCATTTCCATGCTGATGGGATGCTCGATAGTATCCACCCCGCTTATAGCGCAACGCATCACCGACCCGAACACCAACTTGTGGGTCTCGCATTGGGGCGATCATCGCTTCAGCGATCGCTGGAGCTTCCACACCGAAGCGCACTGGCGGCGGGCTGATATCGGTGGTAACTGGCAGCAACTGCTCCTTCGACCGGCGATCAACTACCACCTGAACGATCAGGTGCTCTTCACCCTTGGTTATAGTTACTACCAGAACTACGGGTACGGCGAGTATCCCATCGCATTCAACAATTGGGAGCACCATCTCTACCAGCAGGCGCAATTGAACGGGCAAACGATCGGTCGGGTGAAGGTCACCCATCGCTTTCGCATGGAAGAACGCTTCATCGCCGTGATGAAGGCCAGCAATGAGGGTCCCGAACGGGGTGTTCTTGACACGTACACGTACCAGAGCCGGTTCCGCTATCGCGTTTGGGTCACGCTGCCACTGTGCCATGATAGAGTGGAGCCCGGTGTGTTCAGTGCGAACCTGTACGATGAGGTTTTCCTGAATTTCGGCGACAGCCAACGGCTCGACCACATCAACCAGAACCGGATCTCGTTGCTGATCGGCTATCAGGTGAGCAAACCCTTCAGCATACTGGCCGGATACCTGTACCAGACCATTCAGCGCCCAGGTGCCGCGAGCGGAAGCGACCTTATCGAGCTGAATTCCACGGTGCACGTTGCGCTGGTGTACGACCTCGACCTGCGCAAGATGAACGTACCAGCCGAAGTACCGAAGTGACCACCACCAACTGCGGAACCCGCCTTACGGGGCGGGTTCCTGAATATCCCGATCTCCCAGCTTACGGGCTCGGAAGGGTGCTTTTTGCGCCTGGTGGCTTTTGCTCCTTGTGATCGGGTATGTCGTTGGTCCGTTGTGCGGACCTGATGCTTCAACGGCGAAGGTCATCAGGATGTTGCGATCCCCCCGGGCCGGAAGGAATAGCGTGAAGTTGAACGGGGCTCCCGAACGCGCTCCTCGAAGGTGATCGTGCCGTCGTTGGCGACCAGTACAACCGTTGAACATCGGGTTCCATACCCCTCGGTCGTGATGCAAATGGAACTCAGGGCCCGTTCACGCTCCAGGTCCAATCCGGTATCGGGGAGTTGCTCGTCGCTGGCTTGCGTGGCATCCGAGAGCATCTCGAAGATCGCATCAACGGCTGGCTCATCGGCATCGATGACCGCGGATAAACGGTCTTTGGCATGCTGCACTTTGGGCCACGGGGTGTTCAACAGGTGATTGCTCAACCCGTGCACGCCGGGCGATAGCGCTTCCTCACGACCATCGATGTTCGTGTGATACCGAAGTGCATCGACCGTACCATAGACCAAGTTGAAGCCTTCGTAATCGGAAGTGTCTGCTGGAACAAAACCATGGTCGAGCGCTTGACGCACGAGCATACCTCGCGATGGACCTGGTACCCGGGGAAGTCGCAGATCGCGATAGTTCGTCAGTGCGGCAAATCGACCACCCGTGGTAACGCCGAGCCAGGTTCCGCCAGCACGACGATCGCGCCCTGCAAGCACGTGTGGTTCCGCTGGCCAGAAGCGTGCAGGTTCCGCCAAGCGATCGAGGAACTCATCGCGATTGGCCGCGACGATGAGCGGATAACGAGGATGGACCTTGTAGGCGATAGCGATGAGGCACATGGGTGCCAAAGCTATCGGAGACCGGTGTGCCGCTTCAGAACACCGATTCTCCCTTCAAGAACATGACGAAGATGAACGTCATGAGGAAATGATGGAAGAGCAGGATCGCCGTGACCAGGGTGAGTATGTTCTTGCCGCTCTTGGTCAGCTCCGGGAACAACTTCTTGTTGTTCATGGCGATGATGGGCAAGGGCACGGTTGCCAGCAGGAAGGTGATGGCAAGTGTCTTGAACAACACAACGTTGTTCAACAAACCGAAGAAAAGGTGTGCGTAATAAAAGAGGAAGCCAACGGTGGACAGGATGCCCAAACGCAGGAAAAGGCGTGCTTCAGCTACCATTTTGTTCTTGCTTTCCATGCCAATGACGCAGCGTTCAAACGGGGTTGCGTCCGCCGGGGTTACAGTTTTATCCACAACCCCTTCGTACCCACGTATGCCTACGCACGCCGCCAGCAGCGGACCAGCGCACTGCTCGCTGCGAGGCAACCGGCAACGAACCACGGCCACGGGAAATGCTCCGGTATGTAGGAGCGCCCGTTCACCAATGCATGGTCGCTCGGCGAGCCCGCGCTGGACAGCGCTTCCAAACCATATGAACGCAGGAGCGGATCGATGGTGAAGGAGATTATCATGAGCACCGCTCCGCCGAGCAAGAGCACCCATGACCAAGGATCCAGCCTGAAACGCGGATCGAGCGAACGCCCACGCAGAACGACAAACGCGAATGCGATGAGCCCGAGGGAGATCAAGCAAGGTGCCCAAACCGGCCCTACCCATGGAACCGGAACCAGGAACAACAGATCACGGCTCATCAGGCTGGCCGGCCAATCCAGCAGCACCTTGAGCCATAGGTAGTAGAAGATGTCCCAGACACCGAAACCGAAACAGAACCACGCGAAGCGTTCCAATGCTGAACGGGTGATCAACGCCGCAGGAGCAAGGAGCATGACGATCGTTGCCACCTCGCGCCACACTTCGGTACCAACGAGCGACCGGTCCATGGGCACGAGCGGAAAGTCGAAGCCTTCGGGATAGTAGAGGGCGCGCAAATACACGACAACCGCACTTTCCAAGTAGGCCATCGCGACGTAGAAGACGGTCATCCACACGAAGACCTTACGGATATCAGCGCGCATGATCCAGCCGGACTTCGGCCAAGAGGCCCCGATGATCGCTTCCGCTCACCTCGAACGACGAGAGCGAAGTGGGTCTCAACGAACCGGACAACAGTGCGTGATCCAGTGGGATGAGCGCGAACGGGCCGAGCGAAGGCCAGGTGATGGTGAAGGGAGAGTTGATGGGGCGTAGACCACTGCGAGCGCAGAAGCGCTCATAGGCACCATCCCAATGCACAGTGTTCAGGTCGCCGATCACCAAGGTGGGAATGGGCTCGCTCCGGATCCTTTCTGCCAAGGCGGTGAGTTGCGCGTTGCGCCTTCTGAAGTGGGCATAGCTCCCGGGAGATGTAGCATGGACAGCGAACACACGCACGGCCTCGCCGTCCACGTCGACCATCGCTTCGATGAACGGCGCGCCGGCAATGGTGATGGTCCGTACGCTTATGAACGGCCGTTTGCTGAAGAGTGCGATACCATAGCAGTTGGTGTTCGGCACGATGTGGTGGTATGGATGATCCTCCGCCAACGCGCTCCGCAACGCAACGGCCCACTCGGGGCTCACTTCCTGTACACTGATCAGATCGGAATCCGTCGCCACCACCGTCGCAATGGCCCGTGCACGGTCCTCGTTCGGCTGCCAAACGTTCATGTGCGCGATGCGCAAGCCATGCCCATTGCCAAGGGTTATCGGCTCCATGACCGGCGTACGTACTTGAATGAGCACGAGCAACGCTGAGGCGAACGAAGCAGCGGAGCACCACCATTGTTTCCGAAGGCCCGCGAACAGTGCGATCGCAGCGAACAGGATGCACCACCAAAGCATGAACGAACGTGCGAGCATGGGCAGGTACGCATCCGGCGCGAAGACGAGCGCGCAAGCGACGGTGAGCACCACAACAGCAAGAACCAATTGTCGGGTAGAAGAATGATACCTGGTCGCTTTCATACTGGTCGCGCCATTTCGAGCTTGTTGATGCGCTTGAGCACGAGCCACAACGGAATTGCACCCAGCACTCCGAACGAGGCATCGACACAGCGCCAGAAGAACGGTATACCGCGGAACGGTGCCCAAAAAAAAGCGAGCGGCAGGACCAGCAGGCAACACCAAAGTCCCCATTCGATCACCCACCTATTGCGCACCGGATCGCGATACGGCCCAATGAAGGCAAGGGCAATGACGATATGGGCAAAGGCGAGCCAGTCCGTGCCATAGAAAAGGAGCGGATACGTACCTGCGATATGCGCAACCGCGTTGGCAGCATGCTGTGCCCAAGCATGGAGCGGATCGCCGAAAGGGATCGTCCATTCCGCAAGCAACCCAGTGAGCCACTCCAAGGGCACCGCCGTGAGTCCGCTCAGAGCAAGCGCCACCATGAAGAAGACGATCCAACGTCGGATGTAGCGCAGGTCGCTCATGGTCGTGGAACTTCCTCTTTCGATCGGAGCATCTGCATGGTGCGTGTGTCAGCCCAATTCCGTTCCTGCCAGCGTTGCCCGCTGTAGCGCTCCAGGAAGCGGTCGCGCTTTGCATCCAGCGCTGCGCGGAATCCTTCCGGTTCCAAATGATCCACCCAGCGCACACGGTTGGTTCGATGCCTGGCCATCTGCAGTTCCACCAACTCGATGTTGGTGTACACCAGCGGTAGCACACGATCGCTCAAAGCGAGGTAGTTGTCGATGTCGATCTCACCCGGATTCTTGTGCTGCAGGTTGGTGCGCACGATGAAGCGGTCCCAATCAACGGTGGTCATCGCGATCAAAACTGCGAATGCAGCCCAACCGTTCACGCGTGCCAAGTAGAAGAAACTGCGCTGGTGCCGGATCTTGATGTAGAGCGTGATCAAACCGACCAGCACAAGCACCAGGAATACGATGACGCCGATCCGCAGATACGCCAAGCCATGGAAATCGATGTAGTGATAGTTGCGCAGGAAAACACTGATGCCGAGCACCAGGTTCTGTGCCACCCAAACCAGGCCGAGCGTTCTGAGCGATCCACTGCGCGCGTAGAAATTCTGGTTCCGACGAAAGAGATGCAACAGGATGAGCATGCTCAACATGATGCTGATGATGAGGATCCATGTCCCTTCGTGCACGAACTGTTTCAGGCTGAACCCTTCGGGCACTTCGAATCCGAACCACACCCAATCGATGTCGATGATGTTCACCACGAGGAGCAAAGCGTTCACCAGTACGAGGAGGACCAAGCCCATGCGACGTTCGCGCTCCAAGGGGTTCATGGAGCGCGGCGCCATCCAACTCGGACGCTTCGTTCGCACACGTTCCAGACGATCGCTGAGATCCTCTTCGATCTGCAGCACGAGGCGTGGTGCAAAGCGATAGAGCAGACCCGCGCAGATGACCATTGCGAAGAGGAAGAAGAAGAGCCGGGGTGTGAAGAAGAACTCGATGAAGTCCCCGAACACCACCCAAAGCCCATCGAGGAATCCGGCCGTCAACGCATCGAACTTGGGATTGCCCACGCGATAGAGCTGGAAGAAGACGATACCCACAAGGAGCGGAAGTACCGCAAGTCGGCCCCAACGCCATCCCGCGCGCGCAGCACCGCGCTGTGGCATGAGGTCACTACTCCCCTGCCAGGCCGCCAGCGGAAGTGTGATGTAGTTGCTCACGAGCTGCGCCATCGTGAAGAACGAACTGCGCAGCCTCGGTTCATGCACCAGTGCAGTGCACGTTCCCAGTGAAACAACGGTCATGAAAATGGCAATGCCGCTGTTGTGCACCACCACCATGGTCGCGGCGAGCACCGTACCGAGCGTCGTGGCGCGCGCCGGGGCGGAGAACTGCTTCCACCCGATCCGCTGCAGCAGCATGCCCAGAACGAGCACTATGAAGAGCAGAAGATTGACGCCGATAGCAAGGTCGTAGAAGAGCCGGTCGAAGACGAAGGCGCATAGTACGATGGTGACCAGCGGCACCCAAGGGCGCAAGGCGGCAGGGATCGTGAGCGACATGGGCATCAGGTTTTCGGGATCAGGCGTTCGATGGCATCGAGGTGTTCGCGAAAGGCTCTTGCGCCTGCAACGCTGCACTTATAGGAAGTATTGGGTCGCTTCCCCACGAAGCGCTTGCGCACCTGTACGTACTTAAGATCCTCCAGCGCGCCCAGGTGGCTCGCGAGGTTTCCGTCGGTGACGTTGAGCAACTCCTTCAACCGCGAATGGTCCACCCACTCGTTCACAACAAGCACTGCCATGATGCCCAATCGCACCCGGCTCTCGAACGCTTTATGGAGTTGCTCGATCATGCTTCTCCCGATACCGATCCACGCTCGTAGCGCAGGTACATCAAGCCACCATAGAAGATGTGCAGCACCCCGAAGCCAAGTGCCCAGAAAAGCAGACCAGCACCCGGCCAGAACGCAGCGATGACCCCGAGCGCGGCTTCGCTCAAACCCAACCAGCGGATCTCATCGAGCGTGTACTTCGAGGCGTTCAACAAAGCGAGGCCATAGAACACCAGCGTTGCGGCAGGCACCATCAGTACCGAACCGTTGAAGAGCAGCGCCAGCGCGAACAGCCCACCCGCGATCAACGGGATCATGAGGTTCACCAACAACCGCTTGGCACTGGCATCCCAAAGACCCTGTCCCATGCGCTGGCTCCTACGCCAAGTGAACCAACCAGCGCCGAGCACGGCTGCAAGAAGCACGACCAAACCATCCCCAACGAGGAAGGCGACGTGCTCTGAAAAACCTTCTGTGACCCAGCGTGAAGGCAAGTACTCGTCCGTACTTCCGAGGTCTTGGACCCGCCCTTCCCAGAGAAGGGCCTTGTAATGCTCACGCGCCACATAGGCTCCGGCCAGTGCAGCCGCCCCGGCGATCACACCGCTGAGCCCGCTGAGACTGAGGAAGCGCGTGCTGCGGTCCATGAGCCCACGGATATGGGCGAGTTCCTGAACGGGATCGTTGTTGGTCATTTGCAAAGTGCTTTGCGATACAAAGTAACGAGGTCGATCGATCCCTCGTATGTCCGTCCTGAGAAAAAAGTTCAGTGGATGGAAAGTGCCGCGAGCAGCGCCCCGATGATCACCGCCACGAAGCGCGCGGCGTTGAACCGGTGTTCGGGGGCGCTCTCGAAGATGATGGTGGTGCTGATGTGCAACAGCATTCCGATGGCGAGGCCGAGCATGTGATGGAGGAAGTGGCCGCTCATCCAATCACCGGCCAAGTGGCCGGCAAAGATCGCTGCAGGGGCAGCAAGCGCAAAGAGCGCAAGCATTGACCAACCCGCCAAGCTCGAGCTACCTGCACGCTGCAACACGGTTGCGAGCGCAATGGCCATGGGCATCTTGTGCAGGACCACACCCAGAAGGAACGGCATGTTGCTCGCGACGGCAGCATCGGCGAAGGGCATACCCTCGGTGAACGAATGCAGGCACAAGCTCGCAAGCGTGACCCAGGGCAACGCGCTACGACCCGAACCGTGGACATGCATATGACCGTGTTCGATCCCTTGGCTGAAGAACTCCAGCACCACCTGCAAGAGGAACCCACCGAGCACCCAGGCGCCGATCACCGCACCTTCCTCCTCGTACAGCTCCGGCAACATGTGCAGGAAGACGATCCCCAGGAGGAAGGCACCGCTGAAGGAAAGAAGCAAGCGCAACCACTTGGCGTCAGGCTGTAGCAGGCGCACCACCCCACCGGCCAGCATGGGCAGCGCGAAGAACAGGAGGGCGACGAAAAGGATCATTGGTTCGGTTTGCGGGCCCAAAGAACGAAACGAGCCGATCGTTGTGCATCGAAGGGGTCCCATGACGGCCCATCCGTGGTCTCCTCGATCACCAGCCCGGCCTTCACAGCCATGGCTTCCATCTCCTCCGGACGCAGTGCCTGTACACGTTCCTCGAAACGGTGCACCGCGTCGCCATCGCTCACGGTGATGCGCTTCACCAGCACATCGTCCATCAATTGGCGTTGGATATGGAAACGAACCCCTTCTCGCTCCAACATTTCCTCTCCCACAAGGTCACGGACGACCGACAAGGTGTTCATGAAGTCCAGCACGAACCGGCCGCCCGGCTTCAATGCGGCAGCCACGGCATGGAACACCTGTTGGTCATCGGCCGTGGTATCAAAATAACCCAGGCTGGTGAAGAGACAGCAGATACCGTCGAAAGCGTTGCGTGCGACCGGTTCGCGCATGTCGCCAACGCGGAGGTCAGCAGCAGGCACCATGACGCGGGCATCGGCAATGCTGGCTTCGGAAATGTCCAACCCCGTTGTGAGCATGCCATGGTCCACGAAGTGCCGCACATGCCTTCCCCGGCCACAGGCAAGATCCAGCACGGACGACCCTGTGGGCAATTGCCACCGCTCAAGTATACCCTCCACCCATTCGGCCGCATCGGCATCGTCGCGGTGGCCGTAGAGCAGAGAGTAGTACCGTGTGCCGAACCAGTGTCTATACCAACCCATCGTGGATCCGTGCATCGGCGAAAGTAACCGGGGGCTTCACGGCGGGTTGACAATCGTGTGGAAAACTCCGTCCGCTGGGAGCAGTGGCATCCTCTCCATCGGGTTTGATTTGTGCAACTAGCTCCCGAACAAGCCCATGTCAGGTATGTTGGATCGCGTGCATGACCTGTACGATGAACTCGAGCGGCATCGCGTGATGCTCTCGTTCAAAGGCGAACTCAGTCCCGAACTCATCACCGTGGTGCTGGGTTTGGTGGAGCGCAAGCTCGACGCGATCGAACCGGATGCCAAGTCACGCAAGCGGGTGTTCAACGTGGTGGTGGAATGCCTGCAGAACCTCTATCACCACAACGCGAACCTGCGTGTGGAAGGTGATGGTACCCAGCCGACGAAAGATCCGCACGGCGTGGTGATGATCGCGCATGCCGACACGGGATACTCGGTGCTCACCGGCAACTTCATGGTCGGCGGCGAAGTGCAGCAGTTGAAGGAACACTTGGATCGCATCAACTCGGCAACTCCGGACGACCTGCGTGAATGGTACCGTGCAAAACTCTCGGACGGGACCTATTCCGCTGCTGGAGGAGGCGGATTGGGCATGATCGATATCGCACGGCGCAGTGGCGGCAAGCTCGAGTACGCCTTCGTCCCGTACGACCGGGACAGCGCCTTCTTCAGCCTCAACGTGAACGTGACCACTTAGAACAGACCAGAACAGCATGGAACCGCTCCAACTCGAAGGCTCTCCCAAGACCCCGTATGTGCATTTCGATCCCGCAACAGGATTGCTCGAACTCAAGGGCCGTTCGATCCCCGAGAACAGCATCGATTTCTACAAGCCGTTGATCGATTGGATCGATAAGTACGGGCGCACCCCCAATAGCAAGACCGCCCTGCACGTGCAACTGGAGTACTTCAATACCAGTTCCTCCAAATGCATCCTGGACGTGTTCAAGAAACTGGAGGCCATCCGCGCCGGTGGCACGGAGGTTACCGTGCTCTGGCACTACGAAGCCGATGATGAGGACATGCTCGAAGCTGGTGAGGACTACGCGGGCATCATCAACGTCCCCTTCAAGATGATCCAGATCGCCGAGGTGGACGGCCAGTAGCCGCCGTTGATCATCGACCGGTCTTCGCCGGGAACCACGCCATGAAGCGTGGGAAGATCTCCGCGTAGAGCGCAGCGCAAAGCAACAGGGACATTCCCCACAGCACGAGCATGTTGGCCCATAGGGTGGGCATGCGCACACCGAAGAGCCACTTGCTCGGCGCATAGAACTGTGCACCGAAAAAGCCGCTGTGCGCTGGTTCCAGGTAGATCGGGTCGTTCTTCTGCACCAGTTCGCCGTCGTACGCCACGATCACATGCACGTCGTTCTTGTTGGTGACAACGTCGGCCAGGCTTTCATTGCGGTAGCGATCGAGCAACGCGAAATACTCGCCACGCTGCTCCGGTGTTGAAGTGAGCGCCGCGATGCGCTGCTCCTTCTGTCGTTCAGCTTCCTTGTAGGCGGTGCGATAATGGTCCACCAACACCTGCAGGCTCTCTTCAACCTTGTCCAGGGTACCCTCCTTCACACGCTCAGGCACCAGTTGGTCCATCGCCGGGAAGCTGAAGCCCGCAAGGTGCTGCGTTTCCTTGGTGAGTTCGTTGCGCAAGAGCGATAGCTCGTAGGCCACATCCACGTTGTCCCCTTGGCCACGCAGAGCGCGTCGTACCTCGCCCACGCTGTTCTGCAGCTCGCGCACCCACAGGTCCTTCTTCCAATTCGCCGTCTTCATCCGCTGGTCGAAGGCATAGAAGTTCCGCTCGTACGGGTTTTCCATGAACTGCGTCACCGCCAGGCCCTCGTACGCCCAACGGGAAGCCATCACATTGCCGATCCACGACACGCTCTTCTGTGAAGCGAACCAGGGGTGCAGCTTGTCGAACTTGACGATGATACCGCTGAACAGCAACTGGGGTATGATCAATACGGGGATGAGGATGTAGATCACCTTGGCACTGTTGAAGCTCGCGCTCACATTGAGACCAAGGGCGTTCGCGAAGCACGACACGCTGAAGAGCAACAACCAATGTGCCCAGCCCAGGCTGTCTATACCAAGTACTGCGTTGCCCACCAACACGAACAGGCCTGTCTGTACGGCACTGATCAGGAACATGAGACCCAATTTGCTCACCAGATAGCTGAGCCAGCTCAGGTCGAGGAACTTCTCCCGCTGCAGGATCTTGCGATCACGGATGATCTCTTCCGCGCTCACGGTGAGACCCAGGAAAAGCGCCACGATGACCGCGATGAAGAGGTATTGCGGCAGGTTGTCGTTCTCTCGGAAGATGTACGCGCCCGGCGTACCATCACCTGTGCGGTAGTACTTGAGGAAGAAGGCCATGACGAATGCCAGGACCGGTGCTTCCAACAAGTTGATCAACACGTACTGGCGGTTGGCCAGCTTGCTCAAGAGGTCCCGCTTGAAATAGACCTTCAGCTGGCGGACCTTGTCCGGTATGGCGAAGGTGCTCTTGGGCACGCTCCGTTCATCAGGCACCTGGGCCACGCGCACTTCCATCTGTGCACGGAAGACCTCGTTCCACGCTTCCGGACTGATGCGCCGCTGGTCGGTCTCGTTACCGTACTCGTCCACGAGCCTTGCCTCGAGAATGTTGAAGATCTGCTCCGGGTTCACATTGCCGCAAGCCTGGCACTGGCCCACATCGCTGTTCACCTGGCCGGTCACCTTCTTGAAGTACACCACGGCATCCACCGGATCACCGTAGTAGACAGGATGCCCTTCCTGGTCCATGAGGAGCAAGCGATCGAAGAGCTTGAAGATGTCGGAGGATGGTTGGTGGATCACCACGAAGACGAGCCGACCCTTGAGGGCCAGCTCCTTCAGCAGGTCCATGATGTTCTCGGAGTCGCGCGAGCTGAGGCCGCTGGTGGGTTCGTCCACGAAGAGCACGCTCGGTTCGCGGATCAATTCCAGTGCGATGTTCAGCCGCTTCCGCTGGCCCCCACTGATGGTCTTCTCCAAGGGGCTTCCCACTTTGAGGTCCTTGGTCTCGTAAAGACCCAGCGACTGCAGCATACGCAACACGCGTTCGCTCACTTGCTCATTGGTCTGGTCCCCGAAGCAGAGCTTGGCATTGAAAAAGAGGTTCTGATAGACCGTGAGTTCCTCGATCAACAGATCGTCCTGGCTCACATGGCCGATCACACCGCGTATGCGATCGCGTTCGGCGTGCACATCGATCCCATTGATGGTGACGCGACCACGGCTCGGCTTCAGGTTGCCGTTGAGCACGTTCAACAAGGTGCTCTTGCCACTGCCGCTGCCACCCATGATGCCGATGAGCTTGCCCGCGGCTTCGGCGAGGTGCAGTTCGCGCAATCCGAGCCTCCCATTGGGGAAGGTGTATTCGATCGCGTCGGCCTTGAAGACGATGCGCGGCCGTCCTACGCGGCTCATGAACGCCTGCAGGATATCGCTGTAATAGATGGGCACCCCGTTGGGCGGGCGCACACTGCTACCGTTGCTGAGCACATAGTGCCCGTCATGGCCCATGCGTTGGCCGTTCAGCAGCACATCGTCCGTGCCGGTGTAACGCATCAGGTACAGGTTCACGCTGGGCACATGCAGCACCCTCAATTCACCATCGAGGCCGTGCGCGTGCAAGTGCTTTGCTTCCTGGAAACCGCTCTCGACGGCAGCGTTGATGTAAAGGAGATGATTGGCATCCTCCCTCACCTTCTCCACGCCACAAACGAAAGCCCGGCATCGGATGAAGTCCTCCTGGCCGATGTTGAAGGTCTCGGCCACGGTGGTCACGAACTCCGTCTCTTGTTCCGTGGAAGTACCATCGGCGTGGATGAACTCCAGCAGGTGGATGAGCACGACGAACTTCTGGCGCTGGTTCAGTTCCTCGTTCACCTGGGTGCAGATCCTCAGGACCTTCACCGAGTTGAGCGACGTGCGCTTGCGTCCGTTCCGGCTGGCACCACCGCTCGCGTGGAAGGCATGTACGAAGGCCTGGTAGCGGGCCATGTGCGCAGCCGCCGTTTCGGGGCTGAACTGCTTGCGCAGGAAGCGCTCGAGTATCACCGCGTTCTCAGGACGTGCTCCTTCCGCCACGGCATCGCCCTTGGCGATGATGGCGAACAATTGCAGCAGGGCCTTGAGGATCTTCTCGCTCATGCGTTCCGTCTCCCGGGGACCCGAATGGTCCCAAAAAGAGCGCCCCTCTCAACGGGAGGGGCGCCAAAAAGTTCCGGGGGGAACTAAGGCAACTACTTCTTGAAGCCGATGAGCAGCACGGCACAGCCGCTGCCCGCCTTGGAAGCATCCAGGTTCGCCTCCATGGTCACATCGATGGTACCGGCCACGGCAAGGTCCCAAAAAGGTGAATTCTGGTGGTCCTTATTGGTGAACAGGATGTTGTGCTGCTTGTCGTACACGGTGAAGAGCAGATTCCCATCGGTCTCCCCACTGCACGCCGCCACACGGTAGGTGGTGCCGCCGAAAAGGGTGAGATCGAAGGTGGCCGTTTCATCACCTTGAAGGAGTGCACGATAGAACTGGCCATCGGGAATGTAGTTGGCCGTGATGTGCTGCTCGCAACGCGCGGCAATGGGTTCGCACAGCCCTTGGGCGGAAACGCTCGTGGCGACGGCCAGGATCAGCGTGGTGAGGATGGTCCTGTTCATGTTCAGGCGAGGATCATGTTACGAATGGCGGTGACCTTGGCGGTGATGGTGGCGACCTTCTCGGCCGGTATGCTCACCTGCGTGGTGCTGTTGATGAAGGTCGTCTTCGCAGCGGCATCGGTCACCGGCTCAGCGAAGGTGTACGTGCTCGTGACGGCGCTGAACTCCGATTGAAGGTCTTTCATCGCCTTCAACATCTCGGCGGCCATTCCCTCCTTATCACTGGCTTCGATCAATTGAACGAGCGCGTCCAGTGTGCTTTTCTGCTCCCCGATGCGGTTCACCATCGCTTGGTCCTTCAACGCAGCGGCATCGCTCACCGTGAGGTAGAGCGATTCCACCCAGCCCCCTGCAAGCACCAACGCGCTCACGTCCTCGCTCTCGTTCATCTTCAGGTATTGGTCCGCCGCGCGGAAGGCCGTACCGCTGAGGCGGAGCAAACTATCCTCGTTGTTCATGCTGCTCTTGAACCGATCGAGCAGGGTGCGATCGAAAGCGTTCGTGACACCCAGTTGCCCACCCAGCTTCTCAATGGCCTGCATGGTGGCCATGGCACGTGCACCGTCCTTGTGAACCGTTACATATGCGAGGTCGGCCCCATACACGCCGAGCGCCAAGCTCTGGGCCACCTTGGTCGTGAGGGTTCCTCCTTTCTCCAACGGAGCGGTGAGGTCCTTCTGGTACTTGAGCCCTGCCTTGCGCATGGCCAATGCCGTTTGCGCTGGGGATGGAATACTGAAGAGCTTGCCCCCGATGCCGATGATCTCGGAGTCCTTGGTGGGCTGTTCGGTGGCAAGGCTATCCGTGCCGGTGCCATTGCCCTCGGTACCCGGACCGCCGCAAGCGGCAAGCAAGAGGCTGATGCCGAGACCCAGTGTGATGGAAGATGAATGGAGCGCTGCCATGCTTGCGGAAAAATGAAGTGGAGTTGCGGCACCGAAGGTAGCCGCGTGCACCTGCGGGCTTTGCACAGAGGGTCTCACTTTTCAACAAGCCCGGACTAACCGCTTCAGCGAGCTGCGGAAGATCCCTTCCTGCGCTGGGCCCATTGGCCGTACCAGCCGATGAAGAGATAGCACGGAACACAGATCCAGTAGGCGTTCTGTGCAGGTGCAGCGTCGCTCGGACCCGCGATCAATGTCCAGATCGGCATCACCAATGCACCGCCCAAAATGGCCATGATGAGCATGGCGGATCCCGACTTGGTGTGCGGCCCCAAGCCGGAAATGGCCAACGGCCAGATGGCCGGCCACATCAGCGCATTGCCCAGGCCCATCAATGCCACGAACACAACGCTCATGGGTAATTGTGCCCAAACCAATTGGAAGGCTGCGAAGTCGAAGATGGGTATCGTCACGATGCGGTCCAAGGAGGTATATACTGCGCCCACCGCACATAGAAGACCCACGATCGCCGATAAGAACAGGGCCCGTGCCTGCGAGAGGTAACGTGGTATTGCGACGATGCCGATGATGTATCCAGCGAGCATTGCAGTGAGCGTGAGGCTCGTGAGGAGCTTGGCAACGGAAAGGGGTGTACCCGTACGACCCGCGTAGACCGGGATGCTGTCGCCGGCAAGCACTTCAACACCCACATAAAGGAACAACGCAAGAACCCCCCACAGAAGTTGAGGGTGTTTCAAAGCACCGATCCAGGATCCGGCGCCATCGTTCTCACCGTCCGCTTCCACCTCGGGCAGAGGGGACCAACGTACCATGATCGCCAGCCCCACCAGCACGAGCGCCATGATCGAGTAGGGCCCCACCACGCGCAACGCCAGTTGATCCAATTGTGCGACACGCTCCGCATCGCCAAGCCCTTCCAATCCAGCTGTGAAAACATCCGCATCCGCAAGGACGAGCGCACCAAGGATCATGGGCGCGAGGATGCCCGCCACCTTGTTGCAGATGCCCATGATGCTGATGCGGCGTGCAGCACTTTCCAATGGACCCACGATGGTGATGTAGGGATTGCTCGCCGTCTGCAACAAGGTGAGCCCTGAACCGATGATGAAGAGCCCCAACAGAAAGAGCGGATACGATCGTGTGTACGCTGCAGGCACGAAGAGCAGAGCACCAGCTGCCATTCCCAAAAGGCCAACGGTCATACCGTTCTTGAAACCGGTACGGCCGAGCACCCACGACATGGGAAGGGCCATCACGAAATAGGAGATGTAGAACGCGAAGGTCACCAAGGATGCTTGCAGATCCGTGAGACCACAAGCCAAGCGGAGGTAGGGGATCAGCGTGCCATTGAGCCAGGTGACGAAACCGAAGATGAAGAACAGCGCGCCGAGGATGATCACGGCGGCGGTGGTGCGTGAAGTGTTCTGCATGGCGTGGGATCGCGGGTGAAAGTAGAGGCACCCCGAACGCACGAGGCGGACCCATGGTCCGCCTCGTACACAATGCATTGTCGATGTCCCTGACCGGGACCGCTACTCCTACCAGTTGAGCGACTTCTTGTAATAGCGGGGGAACTTCACGCGCTTGCGCATCTCTTGGTAGTACTTGCTCCAGATCGGCGTGCGGGTATCGTACACTGTACCTTCCTCCACACGCTTGCCTTCCTCGGTTTCATCTTGCTTCTTCTTGCGTGCCATGACCAACAGACAACTGAACTCGGGAAAATGTTGCTTTCGCCGGGGAAGCCCCGCCGGTCTTACGATCCTGTGACGGATCCGGCACTTGGCCCACCTTTGGGGCAACACCATTCCATGTTCGTGGACGTGATCCTTCCGCTGGCCGTTCCCGGCCTGTTCACCTTCGCCCTTCCGTCGGACGTGGGTGAGGTGCGCGCAGGCATGCGTGTGGTGGTACCGTTCGGGCGTGGGGCCAAACTATATGGTGCACTCGTGCGAAGAGTGCATGACGAAGTCCCGACAGGCCGTTCCGCGCGCGTTGTGCTTTCGGTGCTGGACACAGCACCCATCGTTACGGACATCCAACTCGACCTGTGGGAGCGCATTGCTGAACACTACCTGTGCAGCATGGGCGAAGTGATGATCGCCGCGTTGCCCGCACAACTCACGCTGAGCAGCGAAACGCGCATCGTTGCGAACCCCGCAACCGTGCATGCCGCTGCGAAGGACCAGCGCACCGCGCATTTGATCGACGCGCTGCTGGACCAGGAAGTGCTCACCATGCAGCAGGCCAGTGAACTGCTCGGCTTGAAGGACCCTCTGCCCGTGGTGAAACGCCTGATGGAGCAAGGCACCTTGCTGCTCGAGGAAGAGTTGAAGGACGAGTGGAAGCCGCGCATGCTCACCTACGTGCGGCTCACCGGGGTTTCGCAGAGCGAAGAAGCATTGCACGCCTGGTTCGACAAGTTGGAGAAGAAAGCGCCCAAACAATTGCACCTGCTCATGCGCTACGTGGAAGTGAGCCGCTGCATGAGCGAGGATCCGGTGGAGGTCGAACGCAACAAGCTCCTTCATGTCAGCGGCTCCACCCCTGCTGCGTTGAAACAACTGGTGGAGAAAGGCCTCTTCGAGACCTACGAACGCGAAGCGGGACTCCCTTCGTTGACGGCCGTGGACAAGCCAGGACCGACCCTTTCCCAAGCGCAGGCGAACGCACTGGATGAGGTGCGCGCGGCCTTCACAGCAAAGGATGTCGTGCTATTGCGTGGTGTGACATCATCGGGCAAGACAGAACTGTACGTGACGCTGATCGATGAGGTGATCCGGCGAGGTGAACAAGTGTTGTACTTGTTGCCGGAGATAGCGCTCACCACGCAGATCATCGAACGGTTGCGTGCGCGTTTCGGTGAGCACATCGCGGTGTTCCACTCGCGCATGTCGCAGCACGAGCGCACCGGTCTATGGATGCGCATGGCGAAGCGGTCCGATGCCCCGTCCATCATCGTTGGTGCACGTTCGGCGCTCTTCCTGCCGTACCATGACCTGAAATTGGTGGTGGTGGACGAGGAGCATGACCCCAGCTACAAGCAGCACGATCCCGCGCCACGATATCACGCACGTGACATGGCCATCGTGCTCGCCTCGCTGCATGGTGCGAAAACGCTCCTTGGCTCTGCAACACCCAGCATGGAGAGCCAGCACAATGCGCACCACGGCAAGTACGGTTCCGCGCAACTGCTGTCGCGTTACGGCGACGTGGAGATGCCCGCGATCCAACGCGTGGACCTGCGTGATGCGCAGAAACGGAAGACGATGCGTGGGCATTTCAGCACCACGTTGATCGACACGGTGCAACAAGCCCTCGCCAAACGCGAGCAAGCGATCATCTTCCAGAACCGGCGAGGCTACGTGCCCGTATGGCAGTGCGAGGCTTGTGGATGGATCCCCGAATGCGATCACTGCGATGTGAGCCTCACCTACCACAAACGCGATCACCGCTTGCGTTGCCACTATTGCAGCAGGCATTACCCGCCACCCGAGCGTTGCGGATCATGTGGTGGCGCGCGCCTGCGTATGCTCGGTTTCGGGACGGAGAAGATCGAGGAGGAACTGAAGGAGCTGTTCCCCGATGCGCGGGTGGCACGCATGGACCAGGACACCACGCGCGGCAAGAACGCGCTCGATCGCATCATCACCGGTTTCGCGCAGGGCGCCATAGACATCCTGGTGGGTACACAAATGGTGACCAAGGGATTGGACTTCGAGCACGTGAGCGTGGTCGGCATCCTCAATGCCGACAACCTCATGCGTTTCCCCGACTTCCGCGCGCACGAACGTGCCTTCCAACTGATGGCGCAGGTGGCGGGAAGAAGCGGACGACGGAAGAAAGCGGGCACGGTGATCATCCAGGCGTTCGAAGTGCAGCACCCCGTCCTCGACCTGGTCGTGCACCACGATGTGGAGGGCATGTACGCGCGCGAACTCGAACACCGCCGCACGCATGGTTATCCGCCTTTCACGCGCCTGGTCCGTCTCACACTGAAACACCGTAATGAAGAACGTGTCGCGTCAGCGGCGTTCGCCCTCACCCACGCACTAAGCGAGCGTTTGGGTGATCGCGTGCTCGGTCCGGAGATCCCATCCGTGGCCTGGGTGAACGACAAGCACATTCGCAACCTGATGGTGAAACTGCGCCGCAGTGCGCACCACGAGGAGAAACAGTTCGTGCGCGATACGATCGATCGCGTCCTCGCGGATCCCGCGCACCGCGCCGTCCAGCTCATTACGGACGTGGATCCGATGTAGGGCCGATCAGCGGACCAGGTCCACGCGTAAACGCACCGGCCCTTGCGGTGGTGCAAGTTCCAACAGATATGCACCAGAGCTCCGTCCGTCGAACATGATCGTTGCGCGATCCCCTGTGCTGGAGATCGTTCCGGAAGCGGACAAGCGGCCGTCCATCGTCCATAGGTTCCACGGCACCTTGGTCAGCACATCATGGGAAACCACGAGATCGATCCGGTCGCTCGCCGGGTTCGGCCACAACGACCAAGTGATGCGATCGATCTCCGGAACACCGATGCCACTGCATGGCGCTTGCAACGCATCGAAGACCCCCTTGGCATTGAGCAATGCGGGAAAGGCGCATCCATTGTGATCGAGACCGGCTCCCGCATTGATCGCGTCCACATCCGCAGCGCCGTTGTCGAGCATGGCTTGCAACGCGACCGTGCTGTTCTGGTAGAACACATGGTCGTCCGCATCGCAATAGAACATGCGCACGCGCGCAGCAGGGGTCCAATCGTAGAGGTCGTTTTCGCGCAGGGCTTCGCGGAAGGGATGCTCGGGGTCGGTGATGAACTCCTGCAACATCGTCTCCACCAGGATATCGTTCGGCACAACGGGCATCACGTCGTCCACCACACCCGATCCATTGTTGCCGAGGAAAAGCGGTGGTAACAACGTGGCGTACGGTTCCACGAGGATCTCATGCACATCATCGTACAACCAAGGATACACGTACTTGTAGGAGAAGAGCACATAGGGCAGGTAGTAGGGTGCGGGATACGGCTCCTCGGCCACGATCACTTCGGCCTGCACGCCGCTGGCATCGTAAGGACCACTGCACGGTGCGCTCGCCGTCACTTGGAACTCCTCCGGAAATTGTTCTTCGATCATCTTGTGCGTTGCCATGCACACATGCCCGCCTTGCGAATAGCCGGTGAGGAAAAGCTGGCCGTTCAATGCAACGCCTTTCTGTGCGCAGAACTCACGCGCTGCCCGCAGCATGTCCACACTCGCGGAAGCTTCGCTCGCGGCATGCATGTATGGATGTGGACCGGGGCTGTCGCCGAGGCCGAGGTAATCCGGGAGCACCGCCACGTAGCGGAACGCACCGAGGTAGTAGGCCACCACGATCTCCGAGTTGAGCCGCGATGGCACGTCCTCACGGTTGAGGATGGTGCCGTGCATGTACGCAGCCATCGCATGCGTGCATGAACTTCCAACTGGTATGATCACAGCACCGCTCGCGATGGTGGGCTGACCGAACGGATCGATGGTATGGTAGATGAGCCGATAGGCTTCGATCGCATTGTCCGCATTGGCGATGCCTTGATCATTGAGCTCATCGATGGTGTAGCTCGCAAGCAGCGAATCGGAAATGAGCACTTGTGCGTTCATTGGCCGTACCGATGCCACGCAAAGCACCACGAACAGGAGTACACGTGTTTTCATGCCGCTGAAATTAGGAGCGGCAGCGATACGATGCTATCCGGCAGGAACAGCAACGACCAATGCGGACCAAAGCGTACCGGTCGGGGCGGGTGCTTTGATGGCCACATCCTCACCGGTGAAGGGGTGAACGAACCGCAGTGAACGAGCATGCAGGGCAATGCTCCGGTCCTTCTCCCCGCGCCGTGCGCCGTACTTCACATCGCCTTTGATCGGATGCCCCCAAGCGCTCAGCTGCGCGCGGATCTGGTGAAAGGCTCCGCCTTCGGGGATCGCTTCGACAAGGGTGTAACGATCGCCGGCGGCGAGCAGACGAACGTGTGTGCGCGAACCAGCTTCGGGAGAAGTGCCAACGACCTTCGACCGATGCGTTCGTTGATCGTGCTTCAACGAATGTTCAAGCACCATGGGCGCGGTCATTTTCACACTTCCTTCCACAATGGCCCAGTAGTGCTTGTGCATGCGGCGTTCCCGGAACAGTTCGTGCAGCATGGGTAGGGCTTCCGCCGAACGCGAAAGCAGGACAACCCCGCTCACCGGACGATCGATGCGGTGAACGAGTTCGATGCCGGGTTCCTTCCGATGCGTTCGGAGCCAACCAACCAGATCGATATCGCCTGTGGGATCGGCTTGCACCGGCATTCCGGCCGGCTTCGAGACGGCAAGCATCCATGCGTCCTCGAAGAGAACAACGGGCGCTGCAGTCCCTTCAATACTGCTCATGCGGACCTGGAAAGTCCGCGCTGCGCACGTCGCGAACGTACCCGGAAACGGCGCCGGTGATCACCACGTGCAGATCGGCATAACGTCGCAGGAAACGGGGATTGAACTCCTTGTTGATGCCCAGCATATCGTGCAGCACCAGCACCTGTCCATCCACTCCACCACCGGCACCGATACCGATGACGGGAATGCTCACGCTCTTCGCCACTTCCGTAGCGAGCGCCGCAGGTATCTTCTCCAACACCAACGCGAAGCATCCCGCCTTCTCCAGGAGTTTGGCATCCTCACGCAAGCGTTCAGCCTCCTCCTCCTGACGCGCGCGCACCACGTATGTCCCGAACTTGTAGATGCTCTGGGGTGTGAGGCCCAAGTGGCCCATCACGGGGATCCCTGCCGTAAGGATGCGTTCCACGGAACCGAGAACCTCTCTCCCACCCTCCAACTTCACCGCGTGCGCACCGCTCTCCTTCATGATGCGGATGGCCGAGTTGAGCGCGCCCTTGCTATTGCCTTGGTAGGTACCGAAGGGAAGATCCACCACGATGAGCGCACGCGCGCAACCGCGCACAACGGCACTGGCATGGTAGATCATCTGGTCGAGCGTGATGGGCAAGGTGGTCTCGTGGCCGGCCATGACATTGCTCGCGCTATCCCCCACGAGTATCACATCGATGCCAGCAGCATCCACCAAGCGCGCCAGCGAATAGTCGTACGCGGTGAGCATGGCGATCTTCACGCCATCGGCTTTCATCTCTTGCAGGGTGCGGGTGGTCACCCGTTTCACATCGTCCATGGCAGCGCTCATGCGGCAAAGCTATCAGGGCTTGTCGTACCGTTCCCCCGCCAGCGACCACCGCTGCTCCATGCATATGCCCATGAACGCACACCCGGCTATCTTTGGGCACCTTCGCCGCACCCATCCATGCAACGTCTCCTCTTCATCGGTCTCTCCGCAGTCCTTCTTTCTTCCTGCAGCAACGATCTTGACATCAACGCGGAGTACAAGGACATCACCGTCGTGTACGGGTTGATGAACCAGCGCGACTCGATCCATTTGGTGAAGATCAACAAGGCCTTCCTTGGTGAAGGCAATGCCTTGGACATGGCCTTGGTGGCAGACTCGAACGAGTACACCGGCGATGCGATCACGCTGGCCGAAGTGGACCGGTTGGATGGCAACGGCAATGTGGTGGAGACCTATCCGCTGCACGATACGACCGTTGTCAACCGTGAACCCGGCACCTTCTATGCGCCCGTGCAAAAGCTCTTCTATTTCCGCACACCGTTCGCAACGCAATTGAACACCGGCCGCATGTTCCTCTTCCAGGATGCGCGTTATCGCCTTCGCTTGAAGGTGAAAGGGGCGGACATCACCAGCACAACACCCATCGTCAACGACTTCACCATCGACCCGGTGGACCAGGACACCAACTCAACGGCCAGCCGCGTCGGTCTGCGGAACTCGTTCAACACGGCCTACGGCACCTATGAGTTCAATTGGAAATCGAAAGCCGACTGCAAGCGATTCGTGGTCTCGTTCCGCTTCCGCTACGATGAAGTGACCGGCACCGATACCGTTCCCCGCACCTTCGTGCAAACGCTCGGCAGCCGCGTGGCCGCCAGTTCATCCGAACAGGAGGACATGTCCGTCATCATGAACGGAGAGTCCTTCTTCAGCGGTTTGGCCAACAACTGCAGGAGCAACCCGAACTGGGCCAGTGTGAGCAAGCGGATCTTCCGCGGGCTCGACTTCCTGGTATCGGTGGCGAACGACGACTTCCACACCTACCTCACGCTCACCGAACCGGTTTCCGGCATCATCGAGGACAGGCCCGACTTCAGCAATGTGGGCGGTGCCATTGGTATTTGGGGTAGCCGCTATACCAAGAACGTGGTGGGCAAGCGCCTCAATGGCAATACGCTCCAGGAATTGGTGGATGGCCAGTACACCGGGAACCTGCAGTTCTGCTCGGCCCTGGATCCCGGGGGTGCGTACAGCTGCAATTGATCGGTGTAAGTCACACTGAACTCGTATTAGTGGGGGCACCCTGAACTTGTTTCAGCGGGGGGCACCCTGAACTTGTTTCAGGGTCCGCGTTGACTTTCCCTCGGATCCATCCGGTGCAATGCGTAGAGAAACTCGATGGGTCGCTGTCGATCTGACAGCGCCGAAATCCCGCATCCACAGCGGGCTTTTAGCAACCGTGTCAGCATTGTAGGTCGCCCGTTCAGGTGGCATGGACCTTGACCACCGCGCACCAGCAAGAACCAACTAGTCCGGGTCGAGCGGCGGAGCATAGCGAAGCACCGGC
>Ga0073899_10001192_pt1 | contig 23912 bp, 21 predicted proteins | sample KloWWTmetaKNB5Ph_FD_88975 | JGI IMG/M metagenome (GOLD analysis project Ga0073899, IMG submission 88975) | Active sludge microbial communities from Klosterneuburg, Austria, studying microevolution and ecology of nitrifiers - Klosterneuburg... | ecosystem: Engineered > WWTP > Aerobic digester >... | reverse complement strand
GGGCATGTCTGCGGGTCGGGCTCGCCGCTGCACGCAAGCGCAAGCAGCAGAATGACGGATTCCGGCGGGACCACTCGTCGATTCACGGCCGCACTCCTCACCGCATCGATGTCTGATCGCTGTAATACACGACCAAGACGACTTGTCGGGTCTCCCCTGCAGGTACGAAGTAGCCGTACAGATCGACGCAGACATCCTTGCCGGCGGCGGCCGTGCCGGTCTTGACCAGCGACTTGGAGTCGCGGCTGTTGTCAAATCCGAGCGAGGCGCGACCGCTGCCGCACCCCTTGTCGAAAAGCTCGATGTCGATATCTGCCACATTTGCGCCGTCAGCTTCGAAGAAGACGGCGTAGGCCTTCAGCACCTCGATACCGGATGGCTCGTTGCCGACGCCACCGACTCGATGCCACACATGTTGCCCATTCGCGATGGTGACAACCGCCCATTCCAGCCGATACAGCCCAGACGGATGGTCGGGCAGCGCATAGTAGCGCTCCTGGAATCGTCCACCTCCCCACAACGGATCAAATCTGCTCGTCTTGTAGAGGGTGGACGTGTACGCGCGGTCGGTCATTGCGAGCACGTTCGCGAACAGAAATCCGGGAACCGCGACATGGCTCGCGAACCCGTTCCCGATGAACCAGTCTTTTAGCAACAGAGCGGTGCCGGCGACCTGGGGCGCGGCCAAGCTGGTGCCACCGGTGTGAGTGAAGGTCGCGTCCGTGTATGCCCCCCACCACCACTCGTTCGGCACGAGCACATCCACCCCGGTGAATGCCTCACTGTAGGATTGACCATTGATCGTGACGTTGACGCCACCGCGGGATGTGTTGGGCCAGATGTCGACGGCCGAGTACGTGCCCAACCTCGGGTCGTTCAGTCCACCTACGACGAGCTGAGACGGCACTTCGGAGAGCCCGGTCAGCTTGCAGTTTCCGGTGCGCGCGGCTTCGTTGTTGTTCCCAGCAGAGCCGACGGTGAGCACGCCGGCTTGGTGCGCGTTGTAGACTGCGTTCTCCCATCCGGAGTAGAACCCGTCACAGGTCGAATCCGCTCCACCGAACGATTCGCTGACCACGTCAGCCTCGAACGATACCGCGGTGGCAAGACCACGGATGGTGGCGCTGATGGCGCCAGTTCCGATGAACATGAGGTCGGCTTCTTCCGCGGCACCGGTGCGATCGCGACGGAATTGCTCGATGCCCAAGATCTGGTTGTCCATTGCATCACCAGCCGCAGCGGACGCGCACAGGCTTCCGTGAAGATCGCCTGCGCCCCATCCGAAGTCCCACCACAAGCAGACCATCGAGCCGCACTTGATCTGATGGCGGACCCGGGTCGGCCCGCCGCCCCAATCCAGGAAGACCGGATGGTTGGCATTGAAGTCGAAGTCCAGCAACGCAATGCTCAGGTGCTGTCCGGTAACCGGGTTGTAGCGTTCGCCGTCATACCCGTTGTTGCCGTAGTGGCCGGCGCTCAGACCGGAAGCGGCCTTCACGTTGTCACCGTCCCACCTGTCCGACTCTGTCTTGGTGAGCTGCGCATCCAAGTCGATGGAGCGAACAGCCGCGAGCTTCGCAATTTCGGGGACCAGGGCCGGTGGGACCGTCGCTGCCAACGCATTCACCAACCAGAAACCGCTCGAAGGTATGCCGAGATCCGCCAACGCACTCGAGACCGGCTTCTGAAGTTCCGCCGCCTCGGCTTCGCGCGCGACAATCCGCGCTTTCCTTTCCGCCGACGTGTTGACCTGTCCAGCATCGAAGGAGGTGAAGCGCTCGAAGCTCACGTCGCGCAACGATGTCCCGAAGTCCTGCTTCAGGTTGATGATGACCGGTACCGGAAGTCCAAGCTTTGCGGCATCGGCCACCTCCGGCGCGATCTTCGGACGTGGAAGCGCGGCCACACCAGCCTGCTTTGGCGTGGCACTGCTCGCGCCGCCGACGCCCAGCTCTGGTTCGACGACCCACGTGTAGCGCCCGACGATGCCGTCCTCTTGGTACACGCCCCCGACGATGCCGAGCCCGTGGGCTGGAAGTGGCGCCGCCAGGCTCACTTTGCGCACGGTGGCGTCCTGCGCCGCGGCCAGTGGTCGTGCGCGCTCCTCCCCGGCGAGCGCACCGAGGAAGGGCGAGGCAGCCTGCACTTCAACGGTTTGCTCTGAGCTGACCACCGCACCAGTCGTGCCGTCGCGCTCGCCGCACGAGACACTGCAGAGTGTCCCGGCGGCGAGAGTCACCATCGACGCGCTCAGGGTTCGATGGGCCTTACGGCTGAGATCGCCGCTGCTGAGATGCTGTCGCTGAGATGCCATCTAACCCACCCCTGCCATTCCGTCTGCTGGCCTGTTAGCGTGCGCGGCGGCGGCAAGGCCGTCAAGCGCAGCCGGGGGTGCCCGTGACAGGTGTCACTCGCAGCCTCCTGCAGCGTTCGGCTGGAAAGGACGCCGGTCGCGCTGCCGTCCGCTAGGTTCGGCCCCGACGCGTCACGGATGCACGATGCACACCGCGCGTTCGCGCCGAGCGACACCTTCCGTCGCAGGGTTCGCGGGTGGCGCGCGTCGTGCCCGGACAGAGGCGCGCCCGAAACCGCGGCGTACTGCCCTTTCCAGGCCCGAGAGGGCGCGCTAGCATCCAGGCGCGCCCGAAACCGCGGCGGACTGCCTCGCTCACGTCCCGCCGCCGCGCGCTGGGTTTACCGTGGCGCAGCCATCCGCACATCAGGACCCACGCGGGGACTGCGCGAGGTTGCTCGAATGCCACGCGGCGATCGCTCCCCACCTCACTCCGCGCAGCCCATCCCCAGCGGCCCTGCCGTCAGAAGATACTTCGGGCTCGGGCAGGACTTCACGCACACCGGCAGATTACAGCCCGCGCTGCCCTTCGGCACCACGTAGGTGCAGCCGCCGGCGCCGCACGAGTGGCGTACGCCGGTGCTCGCGTCTTGACCGAAGCCTTGTTTCGGAGCGGTGACGCAGAAGCCGAAGATGTTGACCTTGCCGGCGGGGCAGCCGCTGTTCTGCGCCACGGGGCAGGTGTTGAAGTGGCGCGGGCTGCCGTCGGGGCAGGGCGGCACGCAGATCGGAATGCCGCTGTCGGGCGCGGTGCCGGGCGGGCAGTCGCCGGGGCTCTGCGCGGGCGGCGTGGGCTCGCCGGGCTTGTTGGGCTTGTCGCCGCCGCTCGGCGTGCTCACGTCCACCAGGTACGAGTAGCGCAGGTTCGTGGTCAGGGTCTTCTCGTGGATCCAGGCGTACCCGCCGTCGCCCCACTTGGCGCCCCAGCTGTTGTGGATCAGAAAGTACGTGCCGTTGCTCTGCACCTTGTAGCCCGCGAGCACCATCGCGTGGCCCGAGCCCGAGTAGCGGAAGTCGCCGTCGGGGATCACCGCGGGCGAGCCCTTCACCGCCTGGAAGGCGTCGTCGACCCACATCGCGAACCACACGTCCTGGCCCTTGGCGATGGCGCCCTTGATCTCGGAGAGATCACCGTCGGGCAGGCGCGTGATGTTGGTGACCTTGGCCGTGGGCGCCGAGTCGAGCTGGCCCAGCTTGGCGCTGTCCACCGGCTGGCGGCACGACACGTTCAGCATGGCACCGCAGTCGCAGCCGGAGCCCGACCAGTACTTGCACGCCTCGACCTTGTCGTAAGGCCACGAGCCTTCGCTGCCGAGGGCCTTGCCCTTGTTGGCCGACGCGGCATCTTGCATCGTGGGGTAGTGATAGCGCGCCCAGACCTGCATCACGCTCACGTTGCCGGGCGTGCCGGTGGTGGTGGCCATGGCGTGATCGATGGCGGTCGAGAGCGAGAAGCCGGTGCACGCACCGACCGGCCCTTGGTTGCGCACCGGGCCTTCGGTGCCCGCGGCGCGGTGATCGACCACGGCCGGTAGCGGGTCGGCGCCTTCGTGCGCGGGGCTCGCGTTGAACGCCTTGCGACGCACCACGTACTGGCTGGCCTCGGCCACGTTGGCGTAGGTGGGCGTCATGCAGTCGAGCAAGAATTGCTCGCCGCCGACGTTCGCCACGCCGCAACCCTTGATGCCCTTGGCCGCGGGCGGCTGCGAGGGTTGGCCGCCGGGCTGCGAGGGTTGGCCGCCCGGTTGCGCGGGCTGACCCGGCAGGCCGGGGATGGGCGGGATCGGGATGCCGCCCAGGCTGCCCCAACCCGCGGGCGGCGCCGGGATCTGGAACGCCGACGCGGGCGGGGGAGGGGGCAGCGGCGGAAGCTGGAACCCCCAGAACGGCGCGGGCCGCTGCGCGGGTGGCGGGGGCGCCTGCGGGGGCGGCGGGTTCTGCGCGACGGCGTAGCCGCCGGGGTAGGGCGCGGGTTGGTATGCCGGGCGGCTCTGCCCGGTGGTGCAACCGTGGGCAAAACCAAGGGACACGAGGCAGAGGGCGAGGGTGCGGTTCGGGGTCACGGGCTTCGTCCGATCATACGCCAAAGCACTCGGGTGGCTTCCACCGAGTTGGACGGAGTGTGAGACAAAAACAGGCACGCTTGTGCGCGCATGTGAGCGGTGTATGACCACCGGCGCGATGACTCAAGACGAAGCCAAGCAGCTCGCCGCCCGCGCCGCCCTCGAGCTTCTGCCCAAGGCGGGCGTGATCGGGCTCGGCTCGGGCTCGACCGCGAAGCTGTTCATCGACGGTGTGGGCGAGCTGGTGAAGAAGGGGCGCACCTTGGTCGGGGTAGCCACCAGTGAGGCCAGTCGAGTGCAGGCAACGGAGCTCGGCATCCCGCTCTTGCCCGACGACGGGCCGTGGGACATCGCCCTCACCGTGGATGGGGCCGACGAGGTCAGCGAGGCGCTGGATCTGATCAAGGGCGGCGGCGGCTGTCACGCCCGGGAGAAGATCGTCAACTATGCCTCGAAGCAGAACGTGATCATCGTGGACGAGAGCAAGCTCAGCGCGAAGCTGGGCGAGAAGTGGCCGGTGCCGGTCGAGGTGCTGGGCTTCGGGCACGAGTCGACGGTGCGGGCACTGTCGAGCTTCGGCAAGGTGGTGCTGCGCACGCGGGCACATCGCCCCTGGATGACCGACGCAGGCAACTACATCTACGACGTGCACGTCGGGCCCATCGACGATCCGGCGGAGGTGGATCGCCGCCTGCGCTCGGTGGTCGGGGTGGTCGAGACCGGGCTGTTCGTCGGGCGGGCCGATCGCGTGATCGTGGCCGGCCCGAACGGGGTGCGCGAGCTGGGTTTGCCGCGCTGACTGGCGGCGGTTTGGAGGCGCCGCGAACGGCGCTATGCTTGGCCCCGTGAAAGCTCGACCTCTGGTTGTCGCGGCGTGGCTGGGTGGGGTGTCGGTTCTGGCGGCGGGCAGCGCGTTTGCGCAGGCCACCCCGCAATCGCCCTTCCGGCGCGCCGAGCCCTCGCGCCAAGACCTGCCGATCAATCCCTGGGACGCGCCCGCCGTGGCCAGCGACGAGCCGGCCGCCAAAGCCCCGCCGAACGACCCGGCGGCGCAAGACGAGAACCCCCTCGATCGCGCGCGCCGTCAGGTGGTGGTGCTTCAGCGTGGCGGCAAACCCCTGGGCATGGGCAGCGTGCTGGCGGGGGACGGCCGCGTGCTCACCGCGCTCTCGATCTTGGGCCACGGCAACAACGTGGACGCGCGCTTCGCGGACGGCAGCGTGGTGGCGGTCCGCCTGGTGCACAGCGATCGCGCGTGGGACCTGGCGCTGGTGGCGCCGGCCACCCCGCGCACCGAGCCGGGTCTGCGCGCGTCGCGCACCGCGGGCGCCCCCGGCGTGAAGCTGACCGCGTTCGGGCCCGGGGCGAAGGCCCTTGCCACCGTCCCCGTTCGAATCAAGTCCGAGGCGAACCTGGTGGGCGGCGACGGCGCTTCGCTGGAGCGCGCGCAGTTGCTGGACGAGAAGCACAAGCCGACCGAGCTGGGCTCGCCGGTGATCGACGAGAAGGGCGACGCCGTCGCCATCTTGGCGCAGGCGTGCACCGGGCCGGCAGACAAGCCGTGCACGCTCGGCGCGTTCGCCGCTCCGGTCTTCGCCATCAAAGAGTTCTTGCGCGGCGTCGCGGGCCCGAGCCCGCAGCCGGCGCCGCCGTTCGGGCTGCGCGTCACGGCGCACGACGCGGGGGTGGTGAAGGGGCTGCGGGTGCTCAGCGTTGCCCCACGCTCGCCGCTGGCCTTCGCCGGGCTGCAGCCGGGCGCCGACACCATCGTTGCCGTGGACGGTGTTCCCGTGGCCAGCTCCGACGCGCTGGTGAGCGCGCTCCGCGCCTCGGGTCGCACCGCGCAGCTTCTGGTCTACGGCCAGGCGCGCTTCCGCACGGTTCGCCTCGACCCGCGGGGGCCGGGCCGAGGGGGCTTCCGGCAACTCGACCCCCTGAAGCGCTGGCCCGCGCGGCGCCGCCCCCGGCCGCGCCCCGGGCTCCGAGATTGAGCTCGGAATCGCCAAAACACCGCGCTTTTGACAGAACGACGGGTGCATCGTTTCCCCCTCTAGGCTCCGAAGGGTCGGGCTGGTAAAAGGACTTGGCGGAAACTCGTCAAGCGTTCCGCGGAATTACCCGTGAGTCGGCCCCTGCGCATCGAGGTTGCTGGCCAGACCGATGTCGGTCGGAAGCGCAACCACAACGAAGACAACTTCGCCATATTTGCGGAGTACGGCCTGTACGTCGTTGCAGACGGCATGGGTGGTCACGCCTCGGGCGAGGTCGCATCCAAGATGGCCGTCGACACGCTGCAAGAGTTCTTCGCGGCAACGGCGGACGATCCCGAGCGCACCTGGCCCTACAAGATGGACCGCACCAAGGGGTACGAAGAGAACCGCCTGGTCACCGGCATCAAGCTCTGCAACCTGCGCATCTACGAGCAGGCACAGCGCAACGCCAAGCAACGCGGCATGGGCACCACCCTGGTGGCCCTGTTCGCGGTGGAGGACGGCGTCTATCTCGCGCACGTCGGTGACAGCCGGATGTACCGGGTGCGCGACGGCAAGATCGAGCAGCTGACCGAAGATCACTCGCTGCTCAACGACTACAAGAAGATGAAGCGCCTGACGGAGGAAGAGATTGCGAACTTCCCCCACAAGAACGTGATCGTCCGGGCCCTGGGCATGAAGGACACGGTCAAGGTCGACACGCGCTTCGAGGCGCCGCGCGCCGGCGACACCATGCTGCTCTGCACCGACGGGCTCTCGGGCCCGGTGACCGACGAGAAGATCTGCGACATCGTGGTGAACGCGCCGGATTTGCCCTCGGCCACCAGCCGGCTGATCGAGGCCGCCAACGAGAATGGCGGCCCCGACAACATCAGCTGCATCTTGGCCCGCTGGATCGAGTGATCAGGGCCCGGTTCGTGCGGCGGCTCCGTCCAGCACCGAGCGCACCGCTTCCAGCAGCCGCTCGGGCGTGAAGGGCTTGGGCAGGAAGGCTTCTCGCGCCTCGCCCACGCTGGTGCGCAGAATCGAATCCTCGTTGTAGCCGGACATGAAGAGCACGCGCAGGTCGGGCGCCAGCCGCCGCAGCGCGTCGGCCACGGCCCGGCCGCCCATCTTCGGCATCACCACGTCGGTGAGCAGAAGATCGATCTTCTCCGAGTGACCCTCGAACAGCTCGAGCGCCTCGGGACCGTCAGGAGCGATCAGCACGACGTATCCCGCGCCGCGAAGCACGCGGGCGGCGACGTTGCGCACGTCGGGCGAGTCGTCCACCACCAAGAGGGTCGCTCGTGCGACGTCGCGCACGCGGGTGGCGGGTGGCGCGCTCACGGTGGGTGCCGGCGCGTCGCACGCGGGGAACTGGAGCTCGAAGCACGTCCCTTCGCCCAGGCGGCTCGTGACCTGGACCGCGCCGCCGCTCTGCTTCACGAATCCGTAGACCATTGCCAGCCCCAGACCGGTGCCCGCGCCCCGCGGCTTGGTGGTGAAGAAGGGCTCGAAGACGTGGGCCAGCGTCTCGGCGTCCATGCCCTCGCCCGTGTCGCGGACGCAGAGGGCGACGCATTGCTCGGCGGGCAGGCTGGTGCCGGCGGGGGCCGTTGCCGCATCGCGCCGCGTCACCTCCACGACCAAGCGGCCGCCCTGGGGCATGGCGTCCCGCGCGTTCACCGTCAGGTTGAGCAGGGCTTGCTCGAGCTGCGCCCGATCGGCGCGAAACCAGGCGGGGCTCTCCTCGAGCTCGAGGTCCAGAGCGACGTCGGCGCGGAGGGCCCGCTGCATCAGCTTCAGAAGCCCGCGGACGACCTCGTTCGCGTCGAGCACGACGGGCTTCAGCGTCTGCTTGCGACTGAAAGAGAGCAGCTGCCGCGTGAGCTCGGCCGCCCGCTTCGAGGCCGACACGATCTCCTCGGCGTCTTCCCGCTCTTGGCCCGCGGCGAGCGAGGCCTTCAATGACTCGCCCGCCATCAGGATCAGAGTGAGCAGGTTGTTGAAGTCGTGGGCCACCCCGCCGGCAAGCCGCCCGACCGCCTCCATCTTCTGCGCCTGCACCAGCTGCGCCTCGAGCTCGAGGCGCGGCGTTGCGTCGGCGGCCAGCAGGACCAGCACGGGCTCGTTTCCGATCTCGGCCCGATGCACGCGGACGTCGACGGGGTAGGTGGTGCCGTCGGCGCGGCGGTGCTTGCCCGAGTAGCTTGCCCGGTCGCGCTGCCCGCTCGAGACCTCGGCCAGCTGCTCGGCGATCGCGCCCCCGGCAGAGTCGGGCGCGATCCGCTCCAGGGACAGCTGGGTCAGCCGCTCTGCGTCGTAGAGCGTGGCACGGCGTGCCCGCGCGTTCGTCTCCAGGATGTGAAGCGAGCTGGCGTCGAGGATGTAGATCTCTTCGTTCGACTCGTCGAGCGCGCGCCCCAGCCGGGCGACCCGCTCTTCGACGCGGCGCAGCTCGAGCTCACTCTGCTGCCGCTGCAGGGCCTCGCTCAGGCTGCGCGCCCGGGCACGCATGCGGAGAGCGGCGCCGATGCTTGCCAGCGCCAGCACCACCAGGCCAGCGATCGAGCGGGCGATGGCGGCGTGGCGGCTCAGCGGGGCCAGGGCTTCCGCGCGATCGATCTTGGTGACGATGCCCCAGCCGCCGACGCCGATGCCCCGGGTGGCTGCCAGGACGGCAGAGCCGCGATAGTCGACGAACTCGCCCACCCGGCTCTGGCCGGTGACCGCAATGCTCGCCGCCAGGCTCGCGTCGGCGGGCGGCACGAGCAAGAGCGGCTTGGTCGGGTCTTTGCCGTGGCGGCGCGGGGATGCGAAGACCAGCTCGCTACCCAGCGTGCCGACCAGCAAGGTCTCACCGGTGTCGGTCGTCTCCATTCCCGTGAGGCGCGGGTGCAGCTCGGTGCGCGGGTCCATTTCCAGGATCACGACGCCGGCGGTTTCGCCGCGCACCGGTGACGAGAACGCGACGTGGGCGCCGGTGTCGACCACCATCACCTGTGCCTGCTGGGTGCGCAGCGTTTGCTGGGCCAGGTCGCGCACGCTGGGGTGGGACTCGGCCGTCGGCGCTCCGGCCACCACGCTGAGGTCGGCGGACAGGACGTAAGCTTCGGTGTATCCGTAGGACTCGCGGAACTGCTCGAGGGCCTGCGTCAGCTCAGCGGGTGGCGAGCGTTCACCGCGCGCAGCGTTGGCCAGGGCCGCGCGGGTGAGCGGGCTGTGGGCCATGACCTGGGCGTCGGCGCGCCGCTCGAAGAACCACAGTCGTGCGACCTCGGCGCGGTGCGCAGCCGTCGCGTCCACTTCGCGGCGCCACGAATCGAGCAGCCGCTCGCGCTCGCGCCCGACGAAATGCTGGGCCACCAGGGCGCCGACCACGCCCAGTGCAGCGACACCCACGAGCCACCGGGCTCGCCCGCCCCCCTCGAGCCGACGTGACTCCATCCCGAGATCGCGAGCGTACGCGCCGGCGGGCGCGAGGTCGAGTGCTAGCCGAGGTCGAGCTCACGGCTCGCTGGCGCCCATGCCCAGCGTGACCGACAGGCCCGCCGACGTGAAGGTCTTGGCGCTGGTTTGTTCGGCGTTTTCGACGTGCGGCATGCGCCCGACCGCGCCGTGCAGCGCAAGGCGCCCGCCGTGCAAGATTCCGTGGAGGTGCCGCGCCAGATCGAGCGCGATGCCCCCGGCTGCCGTCGGGTAAAAGCCCGACGCCTGGGCGTGCGTCGTGGTGAAGGGCGGGTCGCCACAGTCCACGCCCCAGCGACCGTTGGCATCGAGGCAGTAGTCGCCGTTCGCATCCAGGCCCATCAGGCCCAGGCTGCCGAACAGGTGCACCTCGACCCACTTGCTCTGGGGCGTGGCGCGCAGATCGAGCGCTGCCTCGGCGCCACCGCGCGTGGCTTCGTACGACGCCCCGGACGCCGAGCCGTGGCCGTAGCCGCCGTACACCACGCCGCCGACGGCGAGCATCTTCTGCGACTCGACGTGCGCGCGATAGCGCACCATCGGCTCCGGGAAGCCGCCGTTGTCGCCATCACCCACGAAGCGGCCGCCGACCGAGAGGCCCGGCAGACCGATCAGATCGCCGGGCTCGAACATCACCGCGGCCTGCTGGATGGCCGCGCCCCGCGGCTGTTCTTGCACCGCTTCCGACAGGTAATACCCGGGCACGGCGGCGATCTGCGCCTCGCCGCCGGGGCGGGGCGTGGGCACCACGGACTGCCCGGTGATTGCCGGCATGGGGCCGAGGGTGGTGCAGCCGCACATCACTAGAGGCAAGACGAGCAAGGCTCTTCGCATCACCCCCACCTTAGCAGCGAGCGTGCCAGCTCGAAGTGCCCGACGAAGCTCGGGTAAGGCCCGACGGCGCGTGACCCGGGAACCTCAGGTGTGCGCCCCGCTCACGGGAACTGATGCGCAATCGCCAGACCGTGGTGGTCGCGCCGGTTGTAGTACTTGAAGTCCTGCCAGCTTCGCTGCCACTCGGCCCGCAGCATCAACCCGTCATAGATGCGGACGCTGGCGCCCAGGCCGACCATGAACGACATGTCGGCGCCCCAGGTCCCGAGCCGGGGAGCGGAATAGAGCCAGGTCTGATCGAACAACCGCAGCGCCAGCGGCGTCGACGTGGCAAACCAGGCGTAGCCCACCTCTTGCTCGAACCCGGCCGCGAAACGGTCGAAGCGGAGCGGAGTGAAGCGCGCCGCCAGGCCGCCGGCCGCTGCGTCGTCGTCGAACGCCGCGATGCCGGTGAGCGCGAAGCCGCGCACCACGTCGCCGCTCAGCCAGGCTTGCCCTGCGCTGGCTGGGTCTTCGGTCACATACGGTCGTGGCGAGACTTGCGACAGCCCGAACCCCGCCTCGATCCGACGGTCGGGCATCAATCCCGACGCGGGCCGAAAGCTCGAGACGGGCCCACAGCCGACCAGCACCAGCCCGACCAACCAGCGCAGCATGGGCGTGTCAGGGGGGAGCGGCGTCCCAGTCGTAGGCCTGCTCGAGGTGGACGATCAGCGGCAGGTGATCGGAGCCACCGGCGTTGGTGACCCAGGCGTTCAGCGGCTCGAAGGCCGAGTCGAACAGCACGTGGTCCAGGGTCTGGGTGAACTGGTTCGCCACCGAGTTGCCGCGCCAGGTGAACTGCCCCGGGCGGTAGAGCGGCAGCGCGTTGGTGTACCCGCGATCTTCCAGGTACTCGACCGCCACGCCTCCGACCCCCTCGTTGAAGTCGCCGAGCACCACGGTGGACAGCCCGTTGTCGCACTGCTCGACGAACAGCTCGATCTCGTACAGATGGTCGTCGTTCGAGCTCAAGTACGAGCTCACGACGTTGCCGTTGCCGTCGTGCTTCGAGCGCAGGTGCAAGTTCAGGATCTGCAGCTTGCCGTCGGGGGTGTCGACGATCACGTGCCACGCCGGGTGCCAGCCCTTCGGGCCCGGGTGCCAGCCGCTGTCGACCACCGGGAACTTGGACAGCACCGCCAGGCCGGCGGCGCCCGGATCGGGATCGTTGTGCTGGTAGATCTGATACGGATATTCGCTGGCGTATTCCGCCCGCAGTACCGCTTCGAACTCGGGGGTGGTCTCTTGCAGGCAGACGACGTCGGAGTGGTTCTTGCCCACCGCCGCGATCGTGCCCGGGTCGCCGTGATCGCCGGCTTCGACGTTGTACGACTGGATCTCGTAGTGGGGGACGCCGGGCGTGGGCTCTCGCGGCTCGAGCGGACGCTCACCACAAGCCGCTGCAGCGAGCGCACACACCACGAACCCGACTCGCCGCATCGACACCAGAGTTTGTCATCGATCGAAGGGCGGTCAAACGCAACGATTGCGCTAGCGCGACTTGGGAAAGACGATCTGAACCGGGGCCGGCTGGTTCTCGACGTCGGCCGCTTCGCCCACCAGCGAAGTCAGCGTGGCGTAGACCACCAGCACGATGGCCAGCATCAAGATGCTGGTCCAGAGGTAGGTGTAGGTCGGCGGGTGCTTCGCCGTGCTCCAGCCGTCGGCGTAGAACTTCCCCCCGCTGCGATCGCGCAGTCGCTTCTGCACGCCCCGCAAGAACTCGCTGTCGGGCGGCGGCTCTTCGCGCTTCAGGTCCAGCGCGCCCTTGAGCAGGTCGCGCATCTTGGACTCTTCCGCCGGGTCGAGCTCCAAGCCGCTCTCGGGCGCTGATTCGTCGTCCGGCGTGTCGCTCATCGAATCTTCTCCCCCAAGGCGCGCTCCACCTTGGCCTTGAGCATGGCCCGGGCGCGATGGATGCGGCTCTTCACCGTGCCGTCGGCCAAGCCCGTGATCTGAGCTATCTCTTGATAGGACAAGTCTTCCACGTCGGCCAGAATCAGCACCTCGCGGAAGTCGGGGTCGAGCTCGGTGATGCATGCGTGCACCAGCTTCTCGACCTGAAACCCTTCCACCATGTGGTCGGGGCGGGCCACGTCACCGAAGGTCACGCCCTTGGCCTCGCTGAGCGGCGCACGCTCGGCCACCGGCTCCAGCTCTTGCTGCGTGCCGTCGTGGCGCCGCGATAGATACTTGAGGCGATTTTTGCAGAGGTTGACCGCAATACGGTAGACCCAGGTGCTGAGCTTGCTGTCGCCACGGAACGTCGAGATCGCTTTGAACACCTGGACGAAGACTTCTTGGGCCATGTCTTCGGCTTCGTCGCGACGACCCAGCATGCGGAACACCAGCCGGAAGACCCGCTGCTCGTAGGTCTCGACCAGTTCGTTGAACGCGCGCTCGTCGTGCCTCTTCAGGCGCTCGATGAACTTGAGCTCACTGTCTTCGACGGAGTCCGACACGTCCCACCAGAAGGCCGGTTCACGGTAGCCGGAAAGGCGCGAGGCGTCGTCATCCGATGCAGCCTCGAGCGGGATCGAGGGGTCGCTCGGCAGCCGAAGGCGCGAGGTGGCCACGGCCGAGCGACACCCGGGCATGCCGCGGGTTCCGCCGAAGATTCTCGGGAACCCGGGCTCGGACCAGGCTGTCGGAGCGAGCGGGCCGCCTCGTGCCCGGCGGCACCGAGGCAAGGCTCGGCCGCTGGCCTCGCGGCTCGCTCTGGTTCCGGCGCATGGATTCGAACCATGATTCAGGGATTCAAAGTCCCTTGTCCTGCCTTTAGACGACGCCGGAGAAGTGGGGGCGGGATGTAGGGGGCGGGACCCTAGCAAAAGGTCGGGGTCCGGGAAACTGGTCCGGTTTCGAGCCCCGCGGTCACTTGATGCTCGGCGGGATCGGCACCTGGCAGTTGTTGGCCGGGGACAGCCACTTGAGGGCGTTCAGCCAGAACAGCTCGACCTGGTACTCGGGGTGGCCCTTCCACTCGCTGTCGAAGGTGAGCCACTCGTCGCCCCACATCAGCACCTTGCCCGCCGACACCTCTTGGGCGCGCAGCACCGTCCAGCTCTGCTCGCTGGCCAGGGCCAGCCCCGCGCCGTTGACCGGGTAGCCGTTGTCCACGCCGATCTGACTCACGCCGTTGGTCACCGGGTGCTTCACCCAGTTGGTGACCGGAATGGTGTTCGCGCCCGACTTCTGGAGGATCTGCTCGGGGCCGTAGCTCATGCCGAAGGGCGCCAGCAGCTGGTTCACGTTCTGGATCTCGCTGGGGCCGGCATAGCCGATCAGCGTCATGAACCCGCCGCCTGCCTTGATCCAGGTCCCGAGCGCGCCCACCTCGGCGGCCGAGTAGGCGTGGTTGTCGCTCACGTTCTGGCTGACGATGATCTGGAACTCTTTGAGCAGGTCGGCGGTGAGCGCCTTGTCCTTGAGCGGCGTGGTGCCATAGGTGCTGCGCGCGGCCAGCCAGGCGTCGAACACGTTCGGTTGGCCCACCGTGCCGGGCTCGCCCAGGGTGGCGATGCGCAGGCAATCGCAGACGCCGTCCTTGCCCACGTCCACGTCGTCGATGATGCCGTTCTTGTCGTTGTCGATGCCGTCGCACTTGTCTTCGTTCCCGGTGACCACGCCGCCGTCACCGGCGCCGCCGCCGCTCGACCCGCCGCCCACGTTCAGGCCGCCACCGGAACCCGAGCCCGCGCCGCTGCCGCCGCCGCCCGTGCTGCCGACACCGCTCTGGCCACCGCCCGCGACGCCGCCGCTGTCTTCTGCGCCGCAGGCCGTGGCGGCGCCGAGCGCAAGCAGAAGCGCGCCCGCGGCGCCTGGAACGAACCGCATCGCCATGGTCGAAGCATAGGCGAATCGGCCCGGCCCAGCCACTCACCGCCGGCGGCCAACTCGAGGCGCCCTCCCGTCGAATGCCCATTTCCGAACTTGGCGGAAAGCTCGTACCCTGAGGGTTCGAGCTTGAAACATCCCCTCTCCTGGGCGCTCACCCTCATCGCTTCACTGGCTGCCTGCGCGGGTGAGCGACGCGTGCACCCGCCGCCGGAAGGCGAGTGGCTCGAGTGGGAGCCGAAGCCGGAAGGGCAGCCGAAGAAGAAGCTGCCCCCGGCCGAGCCTTCGAAGCCCGAGCCGGCTTCCAGCAAGTCCAAGCCCAAGCCCGACACCGAAGATCTGGACGCGCCCAAGGCCAGCGCCAAGCCCGCAGCGTCGGGACTCAAGTGCGCCGCGAAGAACCTCACGCGCGAGGCCCTGTGCATCGCGATGTCCGACCTGGACGTCAAGGAGTGCCCTGCGAAGCTTCCGAAGACCGCCGCAGCGAAAGAAGCGGGCGCGTTCGAGCTGCCGCCGAACGGCGCTCGTCGCGACCCATCGCTCGAGGCCAGCTCGAAGCAGTGCTGCTACGCCTGGTGCGGCAAGATCCCGGCGGCGCGGCCGCCCACCGCGTGCAAGAGCCCAGAGCCGCTGTTCTGCTTCGAAGCCCCGGCGGCCGGCGTCTCGAACGCGGCTCCGCCGCCGTACGCCGAGTGCCCCGGTGGCCTGGAGAAGACCGCGGCCAAGGGCCGGCGCAAGGCGGTGCCGAACGCCACCTTCAGCGCCAAGCGAACCAAAGAAGAACGCACCGGCGAGCCCAGGGCGTGCTGCTATGACGCGTGCAAGTGACATGAGCCAGAACGTCGTCTTCGTCGCGCCTTTCCCGTCCGAAGCGACGATGCGCTTCGTCCGCGCCGTGGCCGCGCTCGACGACGTGAAGCTCTTGGGCGTGGTCCACACGCCGCCGCCCGAGCACGAGCGGCACTTGTATTCGGATCTGGTGCGGGTGACCGAGCCCATGAGCCTGCGCGACGTGCTGGACGGCGTCGAAGTGCTGCGGCAAAGGCACGGTCAGCCCCATCGGATCATCGGCATCCTCGAGATGCTGCAGGTGAACCTGGCCCACGCGCGCGCGCGCTTCGGTGTGGCCGGCACCAGCGTGGCCACCGCCGAGCTGTTCCGTGAGAAGGCACGGATGAAGGACGCGCTGCGAGCGGCCGGGCTGCCGGTGGCGCGCCACGCGCTGGTCGGCTCGGAGGCAGAGGCCTTCGCGTTCGCGACCGAGGTCGGGTTTCCGCTGATCCTCAAGCCGCCGGCGGGCATGGGGGCGCGGGCGACCTTTCGCGTGTCGGCGCCCAGCGAGCTCACCCGAGTGCTCTCGGGTCTGGGCGTGTCACCCGTTGCCCCGGTGCTGGCCGAGCAGATGCTGCGCGGCAGCGAGCACAGCTTCGAGACCATCACCGTGGGCGGCGTTCCCCAGGCGTGGTCCGTGGCGAACTACCAACCCGGTTGCCTCGAGGTGCTCGAGACCCCGTGGATCCAGTGGGCCTGCGTGCTGCCGCGCGAGGTGGACGCCCCGGCCTGTCAGCGCGCGCGAGAGATGGGCTTTGCCGCCATCGCCGCCCTGGGCCTCGAGGACGGCATGACCCACATGGAATGGTTCGAGCAGGCCGACGGCCGCCTGGCCATCGGCGAGATCGCGGCCCGCCCGCCCGGCGCACAGCTGCTGCACATGACGGGCGTGGTCCACGACATCGACATCTATCGCGCGTGGGCCCGGGCCGTGGTCCACGGCGTCTTGGACGCACCGTGGCGGCGGAAGTACGCCGCCGGCTGCGCCTACGTGCGGGGCATGGGCAGCGGTCGCGTTGCCGCGGTGACCGGTGTGCGCGAGACCCACGAGGCGGTGGGCCAGTGGCTGGTCGAGGCCAAGTTGCCGACGCTTGGAGCGGCGAAGAACGACAGCTACGAGGGCGACGGCTACGTGTTGGTACGGCACGAGAGCACCGCCAAGGTCCAGGCGATGATCAAGACCATCGTCGAGACGCTGAAGATCCACTACGCCCGAGAGGGCTGAGGGGTCACGCGCTCGAGCCAAGTCGCTCGCGCCGCACCCGCTCCACCACGCTGCGCGCCTGGCGCACGCAGTCGGGGATGCCCACGCCGTCGTAGGCGGCGCCGGCCAGGTACAACCCCGGCAGCTCGCGCAGGCGGGCTTCCACCCGCTGCATGCGCGCGGCATGGCCGACGATCGGCTGCGGGTTGGCGTCGATGTAGCGGAAGATGCGGGTGAAGGTCGGCGTTCCCAGGCGCCCCATCAGCTGCTCGAGCGCACGCTGGGCGACCGACGCCAGCTGCTCGTCGCTGGCCTTTGCGACGTCGACCTTGGCGCGGGCGCCGCCCAGGAAGGCGCGCATCAGCACGTGATCGTCGGGCGCACGGCCATCCCACTTGCTCGACACCCAGGTGCCGGCGATGAGCTCCGCTTCACCCTTCGGCGCCACGAAGCCGACGCCGTCCAGGGGTCTTTCCAGCCCGGCACGCGGGAACGCGAAGAACACCGTGGCGGTCGAGAGGTAAGGGATGGCGCCGAGCTCGGCGGTGATGCGGGGGTCGGGCAGCATCTGGGCGGTGGCGTGGGCCGGTGACGCGAAGATCACGGCGTCGGCGTCGAGCACCTCATCGCCATCGAGGCGCACGCGGTACGCGCCGCCGCTGGGCTCGACCCGCAAGGCGCTGCGCCCGAGCTTCAGCGCCTCGGCCGGGATGCGCTTGAGCAGCGCGGCGACCAGCTCGCCCATGCCCCCGGTGAGTGACATGAATGGGCTCGGCGCGTCGCCGCCCTTCTTCGGGCCGCTGCCGTTCTGCTTCTGGCGCGCCAGCTGCAGAGCCAAGAGGCCCTTGGCCAGGCTGCCGTGCTTCTTCTCGACCTCGACCAGCTGAGGAAAGGTGGAGCGTATGGATAGCTCGCCGATGTCCCCCGCGTAGATGCCGCCCAAGAGCGGCGCGGCCAGGCTGCGCGCGGCCTCGCGCCCGAAGCGGCGCGCGATGAAGTCCTCGATGCTCTCGTCGCCGTCGCCGTGCCGGCGTGGCAGCACCAGATCGCCGAGCATGCGCAGCTTGCCGGGGAAGCTGACGAGGGGGGTCGACAGCATGGGCCCGATCTGCGTCGGAATGGCCAGCGCCAGGCCACCGGGCATCGGCTCGAGCCGCCCGCGGTGCACCATGTAGACCTTCTTGGCCTCTGGCCGCGGCACGATCAGGTGGTCGCCCAGCCCGAGCTCGCGGCACAGCTCGGCGCCTTCGCGCTTGGTGCTCAGGAACGAGTCGGGGCCGCCGTCGAGCAAGAAGCCCTCGCGCCGCTCGGTCTCGATGTTGCCGCCCACGCGGTCGCGGCGCTCGACCAAGGTGATGCGCGGTCGCGGCTCGCCGCGCCCCAGCACATAAGCCGCGGTCAGGCCCGTGATCCCCGCGCCGACCACCACCACGTGGCGGGTCATCGGCGCGAGCGCTCGTGCACCACGTCGGCGACGAAGCGCACGCTGTCGGGTGACGTCTCGGGCAAGATGCCGTGGCCCAGGTTGAAGACGTGGCCGGGTGCCGGGCCCGCGGCCTCGAGCACCTCGACCACGCGCCGCTCGAGCAGCGGCCGGGGCGCGAACAACAAGAGCGGGTCGAGGTTGCCCTGGACCGCCACGTCGTTGCCCAGGCGCTGACGGGCGCCGCCCAGCGGCGTGCGCCAGTCCACGCCGATCACGCTGCCGCCCGCCTCTTTCTGCAGCTCGAGCAAGCTGGCGGTGCCCGTGCCGAAGTGGATCACCGGGACACCCGTGGTGGCGACGTCCTGCAAGATGTGGCGCACGTGGGGCAAGATGAACTCGCGGTAGTCGGTGGGCGAGAGCGCGCCGATCCACGAGTCGAAGAGCTGAACGGCCTGCGCGCCCGCGGTGATCTGCGCACGCAGGTAGCGGCGCACCACCTCTGCCAGCTTGGTCATGAGCGCGCCCCAGAGCTCCGGCTCCGAGTACATCATCTGCTTGGTCTTGGCGTAGTGCGCGCTCTTCCCGCCCTCGACCAGGTAGCTGGCCAGGGTGAAGGGCGCGCCGGCGAAGCCGATCAGCGGTGTCTTGCCGTCCAGCTCTTGGCGGATCATGCGGATGGCGGCCAGCACGTGGCCCAGGCTCTCTTCCGGATCGATCACCCGCAGCGCGGCCACGTCGGCGGCGGTGCGCACCGGGTGATCGAACACCGGGCCTTCACCCGCGGCGAACTCGAAGGGCGAGCCCATGGGCTCGAGCGGCAGCAAGATGTCCGCGAACAAGATCGCGGCGTCCACCCCCAGCGCGCGCACGGGCTGCAGCGTGACCTCGCACGCCAGCTCTGGCTGCCGGCAGATCTGAAGCAGCGTGTGCTTCTCGCGGATGGCGCGGTACTCGGCCATGTAGCGGCCGGCCTGGCGCATGAACCACACCGGAGTCGCGTCTACCGGCTCGCGCCGACAGGCGCGCAGGAATCGATCCCACATGGCGCCTACCTTACCGCTTCTCGTTCTGCAGAGCGGGGGCGATTGCCTGGTGGGGGGCCTCTTCGCCCTTCTGCGCGCGGTCTTTCATCTCGTACTTGGACGGGCACTTGGCCATGATCTGGTTGGCCTCGAAGTGACCCTCGCTGGTCAGCTTGCCCTCGGCGGTGACTTCCACATCCATTCCGGGCACGTCGCGGAAGGTGTCGGGCACCACGCACTGCGCGTAGCGCACGTCGAGCGACTTTTCGTTCTTCGAGACGCTGAAGCGGTATTCGCACGGCTCGTCGCGCCGCTTGAGGGTGCCTTTGACCAGGTTGCCCGTGACCCGCACGTTGCGGCCCGCGATCCGCTCTTTCTCGGCGATCAGCTCGTCCACGCCCTTCGAGTACACCGCCGACTGCTTGAAGCTGGTCAGCACCAGCGCCAAGATGCCGCCGCCCATCACCAGCAGGGCCGCCACCAGGCCCAGGTTCTGCAGCTTGCGTCGGGGGGCCTTGGCGACCGGCGCCGCCGCTACCGGGCGCTCCGAGGCGGGCGCGGCGTCTTCCGAAGCTTGGACGGCGTCTGCCAGCTCCTGGTCGAGCTTGCTCATCGCCCAAAAGCGTAGTCGCGGGCACCCACCAGGTCCACCGGGTGCCGGTCCAATGCCGGTAAAATCAGCCGTTTTTGCTCAGCGTGGGCCGGCGCCGCAGGCCCACGCGGGCCCCGAGCGCGGCGCCGAAGGCAGCCACCCCGCCGAGAACGAGCAGGGTGACCGCGGCCACCGGCCACGGCGCCAGGGCCCCGCTCGAGACCGTCAGGCCCCAGGCGGCCAGCACCGCGAGGCTCGAGCCGGCCACTGCCTCGCGCGCGCGGGCGCGCCCGCCGAACCGACCCACCACGGTGCCGGTCGCGGCCGCGGCCAGCGCCAGGGACGCCACGGCGGGGATGATCAACGCGGCAGCCGCCGCCGCTCCGGTCATGCCGGTCGACAGCCGGCGGCCCAAGGCCAGGGCCAGCATCCCCCCGGGCACCCACAACGTCAGCGTCAGCGCCGCCGCGATCGCCACCCACTGCGAGGGCGAGCGCGGCTCACCCTCGTCGCTGGATTGGATCACCGGAAGGCGGCGCGCCATTGCCAGCAATCCTTAGCGCGGAATCGGAAAAACCACACAACCCGGCAGCGGCTTCGGCCGAAAGGGGTGTAGCCTCTCGGCCGTCCGATGCTCGCGCGTGCATGCTTCTTCGCTCTGGTGCTGCTCGTGGGGCGCGCTCACGCGGCCGAGGCGGGCCCCACGCCCGAGCCGCCACCCCCGCCTGCGCCCGCGCCCGAGCCACCGCCGTACTCCGCGTGGCAGGGCACCGCGCATGCGCCGCCAGCGGGCGGCGCGCCGGCGTCGGCTCCGGCGCCGGTGGTGGGCACGCCGATCTACGCTCGTCGCACCGTCGAGCTGATCCCGTCGCTGGGGGTGGCGCTGGCCAATTGCCGAGCCGGGAGCGAGTCCGACGATCGCTGCGAGGGTGTCGGCGCCGGAGGGATCGGCGGCTTCACCGGCCTGTGGCGGGTCACCCCGCATTTTGCCTGGGGCGGGGGCTTCGAGATCGCTTCGTTCCGCTACCACCCTCCGAAAGAGCTGCAGCTCAGCGAAGCGGGGGCGGCGGCGGTGTGGCTGGGTTTGGTCGGGCGGGTCTACTTCAACGACGAGGGCTCGCTCGACCCCTACGTGCAGCTCGCGATGGGCGTGGGCGCGCTCGGAACTTCGGCCAAGGACCAGGCCGGCGTCACCTGGGAAGAGACCGGCGCTGGCCCGGCAGCCCAGATCGGCGGCGGGCTGGATTTTCACCTGTCACGCACCCTCAAGCTGGGGCCGGCGCTGACCTACACCCGGGTGTTCGTCGACAAGATCCGACGCTGCCAGGCCTCGGGGGACGGCAACTGCGTCGACGTGCCGAAAGACGAGGACGGCCACCTGAACTCGCATCTGGCACTGACCGCGCGCTTGACCATCATGCTGGGCGGAGAGCACTGACGTGGACGAGCTCGATCTGGTGCGCCTCGATCGCCAGATCTCGCGCATGGTGGGCGATTGGGTCCGCTGGCAGCGGCGGCTGCGCCGCGGCGCGGCTCTGGAGCACGACCCGTTCGTCGCCCATCCGTTCGTCTCGCGCCAGGGGTTCGAGCGCGTGCGCGATCGACCGGAGCACGACCCGCTGCGCGGGCCCATGCTGCGCTGGCTCTACCGGCTGGTGGACGACAAGGCAAACCTGCCCGGGCTGGTGGCGCTGGCGCGAGCGCGCGCCGTCGAGCAACACCCGCTCGACCGGCCTGCCCACGTCTCGCTGACGCTCAATCAGATCCTTGCACGCGTGCTCTCGGACCGAGCGCGTTCCGAGCACTGGATGGCCGAGTGGTTGCGGTGTGCGCCGCACGCCGCGGAGCTCGAGCGACGCGTCTGGGAGCGTCGGCGCGAGGTCGTGGAGCACCTGCGCGTCGATCCCGACGCCCTCGAGCTGCCGGCCAGTGGCATGAGTGAGCTGGCGCTGGGGTGGCTGGGCGTGACCGAGGACCGCGCTGCCGAGTTTCGCGTGTCCGAGCTCCACCTGCATCTCTTGTCCACGCTGGGGCTCGAGGCGCACGCGGGCTGGCCGACCCGGGTCAACAGCGAGACCCTGGGGGCGCTGTTCCGCCAGACGCGACTGCTCGACTCGCTGCCGCTCGACCCCGGCCCCCTGCCGGCGGCGATGGCGCCGGCCAGCTTCTTGCGCGCCCTGGCCCGGCTGGGTGCCGCGTTCGCCGATGCCCTGGCGCCGCCCGATCAGCCCTTCGTGGTGGCGCACGACGCCTTCGGCCTGCGCCGCCTGGCCCACGGCGCGCTGTTCGCGTGGCTGGCGCTCACGCCGGCGTTCTTGCGGCGCGAGCTGGGCTTGAGCGCGGGGGCCGCGCGGGACCACCAGCGCGTGCTGGCGCGCGTGTTGTTCCACGAAGGTCGCGGGCGCGCGGTGCGCGTGCTCTTGCGCCGGGCCGCGCTCGACGGCGACCGCCGGTACCGTGATGCATTCGAAGAGCTCACGGCGCGGCTGTTCGGTCGCCCGCTGCCCCCGGATCTGGCCGGGGCGATGTTCGCGCCCCGGCGCGACGACGCGCAGCGCTTCGTCTCGATGTTGCTCGCGGCACGCCACGCCCGAGAGCTGACCGAAGATCACGACGAAGACTGGTACCGGAACCCGCGCGCGGTCGAACAGCTCCGCGCCGAGGCCGCGCTGCCGCCGGTCACCACCGTGCCCACGTCGGCGCTCGAGGCCGCCGCCACGGAGCTTCGGAGCGCCCTCGAGTCGATGCTGGGCTGATCAGAAGCCGTCGGGTGACGGCGTCAGGCCCGTGGACTCGAGGTGATAGGTGAACCCGAAGAAGATGGCGGTGGCCCCCGGGTCCGAGACCACGCGCCGCACGGCGGCCTCGGCCGAGAAGGCGCGCTCGATGTAGCCGGCGCCCACGCTCACCGCGTGGCTCTTCGCGCCGTCGTCGTAGCGATAGCCCCCGCGCACCGCGAAGCGATCGGCGAGCAAGAGCTCGAGCCCGCCCATGGCGCGCACCGTGGTCCTGTCCCAGGTGGTGAAGTCGCTCACCACGTCGCCCTCGACCGTGACGTCTTTGGTGCCCACGCCAATGCCGCCGCCGACGCTGCTGGGCTGGAACCCGTGACCTGGGTTGTTCAGGTTGTTCCCCACCAGCGAGATGGCGAAATACTCGGTGGGCCGCAGCGTGGCGCCGGCGTCGAAGGCGAAGCCCTTCACGATGTTCTCGTCCTTCAATCCGCCGGAAACCAGGCTGTCCCCCAGCGACCCGAGGCCGTTCTGCTTCAACCACAAGTAGCGGCCGCCGATGCCCAGCATGAACTGATCCGAGAACGGCATGGCCAGCGCGAAGCGCAGGTCCGTGGCCTGGCGATCGATGCCGTCGGGGTCTTGCAGCGTCCACACGCCACCGAAGCCGCCGGCCAGGCGCGAGCTCGAGACGATCGAGTCCACGGCGCCGCCGCCGTAGCTCTGCCGGCCCGCCTCGGGCCAGATCTGGGCGAGCGCGCCCAGGTGATAGATGCGCGACGACGCCATGTTGGCCGGGTTGATGAACAGCGCGCTGACCGAGTTGCTGTACGCGCGGAGCGCCCCGCCCATGGCGGCGCTGCGTGGGGTCTCGATCTCGCCATAGTTCCAGCCGATGGCAGGGTCGAGCGACGACGCTTCGGCCAACACCGGCGAGCTCGCCAGGCAGCACGTGGCCAGGGCGCACGCGCCCAGAAACGCTCGCCCGATCCGGGAAGAGGCTGCGCCAGCGCGCTCGTGGTTCGACACTCCGCCGACAGCTACCCTTCCGCGTCGACCCGGGGCAAGAAAACGACCCACCTGCCAGAACCAGCGGGTCCGCGCTGTCAAGATTTCTGCGCGTGAGCGCACGCTGAAACAGAACATCGTCAGTCTGGCTGCAGGTGCACTCTTGACTCCGAGAGCGACGATTTTGTTGCTGCGCGCAGCGAAGGGTCTGTGGGCGCGATGCCAAAGTCGCATGTCCCTGCAGGGTTACGCATGCGCGTCGAAGACTCGATCCGACAACTCACGCGTGAGCCCGAGGCGCGTCACGACAAAGCGTGGTGTTTTGCGGCGGATCGTCGGCGTCGAAAAATCCACGATTGAACTTTGTGAGCGACCGGTGCTAGCTCGACGCTCCCTTCGACGGTGGTGTCGGTCGAGATGACCCATCTGCCTTCGGGGGAACTCCGGAAGCGAACCATCGCTCTCCGGCTGGCAATGGAAGCTCATGAGCTTGGCCTTCAGGGCGATGGGCTGGAGGGGCGTTCGTC
>Ga0073899_10001191_pt1 | contig 23916 bp, 20 predicted proteins | sample KloWWTmetaKNB5Ph_FD_88975 | JGI IMG/M metagenome (GOLD analysis project Ga0073899, IMG submission 88975) | Active sludge microbial communities from Klosterneuburg, Austria, studying microevolution and ecology of nitrifiers - Klosterneuburg... | ecosystem: Engineered > WWTP > Aerobic digester >... | reverse complement strand
TTTCATTGACGCTGCCGGAGCCGATACCGTGGCGGAAAAATTCAGCCAACCCCTGCCGGAAAAAATTGCCGCGCTCCTCCTGGAAGCTCGCTGGCTGCTGCTCGGCGCGCTGGCGCTGTATCTTGTCCTGATCCTCGGCGGTTTCACGCCGGCCGACCCAGGCTGGTCACATGCCGCGCCGGACGCATACGTCATTAATCCCGGCGGGCGCTTCGGTGCCTGGCTGGCCGACCTTCTGCTTTATCTGTTGGGTATTTCTGCCTGGTGGCTGGTGCTGTTCCTGCTGTTTGCCCTGGCTTGGGGCTACCGGCGCCTCGACGGCTGGCTACCGAGCGACCGGCGGCCGTTTCTCATCGCACTGGGCGGATTTTTGATGCTGCTGGCCGGCAGCAGCGGTATCGAAGCCTTGCGCTTCTACAGCCTGAAAGCGGCGCTGCCGCTGGCGCCGGGGGGTATGCTCGGTCATGAGATCAGTAAACTTGCGATGGATGTGCTCGGCTTCACTGGCGGCACTCTGGCGCTGCTGGTGCTCTTTGCCGCCGGCGTCAGCCTGTTTTCCGGCGCATCCTGGCTGCGCATCGCCGAAGGTGCCGGGACTCTGCTCGAACATGCTGGCAATGGTCTGATCCGCCTCTGGCAAACCTGGCAGGATCGTCGTATCGGCCGCAGTATGGCGCAGCAGCGTGAGGCGGAACTCGAAGCCGAACGCAAGAGGAACGAATATCTTCCGCCAATCAGAATCGAAGCACCGCCGCCGGAAATTCCGCGCGCACCAAAGGTTGAGGCACGCATCGAGAAAGAGCGCCAGGCGCCGCTGTTCTTCGATGCACCGGGTGGCGCGATCCCGCCGCTGCACCTGCTCGACGAAGCAACACACAGCAACGACGATCTGCCCGGCATCGAAATGCTTGAATTCACCTCACGGCTGATCGAGCGCAAACTCGCCGACTTCGGTGTCGAAGCCAAGGTATTGGCGGCCTATCCCGGACCAGTGGTGACGCGTTACGAAATCGATCCGGCGCTCGGCGTCAAGGGCAGCCAGATTGTCAATCTCGCCAAGGATCTGTCGCGCGCCCTTTCGCTGACCAGCATTCGCGTCGTCGAAACGGTACCAGGCAAATCCTGCATGGCGCTGGAACTGCCGAATCCTAAACGCCAGACCGTGCGTCTCACCGAGATCATCGGCTCGAATGCCTATAACAATCTGCATGCGCCACTGGCTATCGCTCTGGGCAAGGACATCGCCGGACAGCCGATCGTTGTCGACCTGGCAAAAATGCCCCACCTGCTGGTTGCCGGCACCACCGGCTCGGGCAAGTCGGTTGGCATCAATGCCATGATCCTGTCATTGGTCTACAAGTCCGAACCGAAGGATGTGCGCCTCATCATGGTCGATCCGAAGATGCTCGAACTCTCGGTATATGAAGGCATCCCGCATCTGCTGGCACCGGTGATCACCGATATGAGCAAGGCGGGCAACGCGCTCAACTGGTGCGTCGGCGAAATGGAGCGACGCTACAAACTGATGTCGACTCTTGGTGTGCGTAATCTGTCCGGCTTCAATACCAAGGTCCACGATGCGCAGAAGGCCGAAACGCCGATCAGCAATCCATTCTCGATCACGCCGGAATCGCCGGAACCGCTCGAGCCACTGCCTTATATCGTTGTTGTCATCGACGAACTGGCGGATATGATGCTGGTGGTCGGCAAGAAGGTCGAGGAGCTGATCGCACGCCTCGCCCAGAAGGCGCGCGCATCGGGCATCCACCTGATCCTGGCGACGCAGCGGCCGAGCGTTGATGTCATCACCGGCTTGATCAAGGCCAACATTCCAACGCGGATATCTTTCCAGGTCTCTTCGAAAATCGACTCGCGCACCATCCTCGATCAGATGGGCGCCGAGGCATTGCTCGGCCAGGGCGATATGCTCTATCTGGCACCGGGGACAGGTCTGCCGCAGCGTGTGCATGGCGCTTTCGTTTCTGATGGCGAAGTCCATCGCGTCGTCGAGCATCTGAAGAAGGTCGGTGCGCCGGATTACGTCGAGGGGATTGCCGATGCACCCGCCGGTGAATCTGCTGGCGATGGCGAGCTGGGCGAAAGTTCAGCGGAAGCTGATCCGATGTACGACCAGGCCGTCGAAATCGTTCTGAAGACGCGCCGCCCATCGATCTCTCTGGTGCAGCGGCACCTGCGGATCGGCTACAATCGTGCTGCACGGCTGATCGAGCAGATGGAACGCGCCGGCCTCGTCTCGGCGATGAACACCGCCGGCAGCCGCGAAGTACTGGTGCCCGATCGCGCCGAATAACCTTCTGGATTGCCGATGAATCGATTGTCCTACCCGCTGGCGGAATCGCCAGTCTCCCGTATTTTTTATTTTTTCAGCCAGCACCTCGGCATGGTCTGCACCTGTCTGCTCAGTTGTCTGCTCGCCGGTCTGCCTGCAGCCGCCTGTGCCAGTGGCACCGCGCAGTTCAAGGCATTCGTCAGCACAACGCATGGAGCGCGCGCCAATTTCACTCAGTCGGTGGTTGGCAAATCCGGCCGCAAGCCGCAGGTTTCACAAGGCACGCTGGCCTTTTTGCGGCCCGGAAAATTCCGTTGGGCCTACGACAAACCCTACGATCAGCTGATTGTCGGTGACGGTGAAAGACTGTGGATTTACGACAAGGATCTCAACCAGGTTTCGATCAAGAAACTCGGTCAGGCGCTGGGTTCCAGCCCGGCTGCGCTGCTGGCCGGCGATAACGCACTGGAAAAGAATTTTGTCATCAAGGACTCCGGTAGCGGCGAAGGACTGGAAATGGTCGAAGCCACGCCAAAATCCGAAGACAGCAGCTTCACCCGGGTACGCATCGGGTTTAGCGACAACCTGCCGCGAGTCATGGAAGTCGTCGATAATTTCAGCCAGACCACGACGCTGATCTTCAGCCACTTCGAACGTAATCCAAACCTGCCACCGAGTCTGTTCCATTTCAAGCCACCATCGGGAACGGACATCATCACCGAATGACCGAAACATAGCATGGGCGATCTGCTCGACACCGCACAATCCGCAGCGCACGCACCGCTCGCCGAACTGCTGCGCCCGCAATCACTGGATGAGGTCGTCGGTCAGCAACATCTGCTCGGACCCGGCAAGCCGTTGCGTCTGGCATTTGAATCACATACGCCGCATTCGATGATTCTCTGGGGGCCACCCGGCGTTGGCAAGACCACGCTGGCGCGGCTGATGGCGGACGCTTTCGATGCCGGATTCATCGCACTCTCCGCCGTATTCTCCGGCGTCAAGGATATCCGCGAGGCGGTGCAGCAGGCGCAACTGACGCTGGCGCAGTCGGGACGCCGAACCATTCTTTTCGTCGATGAAGTGCATCGCTTCAACAAGGCCCAGCAAGACGCCTTCCTGCCGTATGTCGAGCAGGGTCTGCTGACTTTCATCGGTGCGACCACCGAGAACCCTTCGTTCGAAGTGAATTCGGCGCTGCTCTCGCGTGCTGCCGTGTATGTGTTGAAAAGCCTGTCAGCCGAGGAATTGGCACAGTTATTCGAACGCGCCCGGCAGCGCACCTTCCCGGATCTGGTGTTCACCGATGACGCCCGCGATCGTCTGACCGGCTACGCAGACGGCGATGCGCGACGCCTGCTGAACGTACTCGAACAATTGAAGACTGCGGCGACGACGGCCGGTATGCAAGAAATCGATGCGGCCTTCATCGAGAATGCACTGGCCAGCGATCTGCGCCGTTTCGACAAAGGTGGCGATACCTTCTACGACCAGATCTCGGCGCTGCATAAATCGGTGCGCGGTTCCGACCCGGATGCCGCGCTCTACTGGCTGGTACGCATGCTCGACGGCGGCGCTGATCCGCTCTACATGGGCCGGCGCATCGTGCGTATGGCGACGGAGGACATCGGCTTGGCCGATCCGCGTGCGCTGGAAGTCGCACTGAACGCCTGCGCGGTGTATGAACGCCTTGGCTCGCCGGAAGGCGAACTGGCGCTGGCTGAAGCGGTGATCTTCATGGCCGTGGCGCCAAAATCGAACGCTACCTACGTCGCGTATAATGCGGCGCGCGCCTTCATTGCCAAGGATCAGTCGCGTCCCGTGCCGGAACACCTGCGCAACGCGCCGACCAGGCTGATGAAAGATCTCGGCTTCGGCAAGGAATACCGCTACGCCCACAATGAGCCGGAAGCCTATGCCGCCGGCGTGAATTATTTTCCCGAGGGTATTGCCGCGCCAGGCTGGTACAAGCCAACGCCGCGCGGGCTGGAACAGAAAATTGCCGAGAAACTTGCCCACCTGCGCGAACTGGATCGCCTCGCTCACCAGGCGAAGAAATCGAAATAGGAACTCATCATGCTGGATATTCTGCTGCTGCGTAACCAACTCACCACCGTCGCTGAACGCCTCGCCTCGCGCGGCGTAACACTCGATACCGCCACCTTCCAGGCGCTGGAGGATGAACGCAAAAACCTGCAAACGCGTACCCAAGACTTGCAAGCGAAGCGCAACAATCTGTCAAAGCAAATTGGCATACTGAAGGCCAAGGGCGAGGACACCGCGTCGGTGATGGCCGACGTTGCCGGGCTCGGCGACGAACTCAAAACCAATGAAGATCGCCTCGCCGCCTTGCTCGAACGTTTCAACGACTTCCTCGCCGGCATTCCCAACCTGCCGCATGAAAGCGTACCGGTCGGCAGGGATGAAACCGGAAATGTCGAAGTGCTGCGCTGGGGTTCGCCACGCGCCTTTGGTTTCCCCGTCAAGGATCACGTCGAACTCGGTGAGAAGCTCGGCGGTCTCGACTTCGAGACTGCAACAAAAATTTCCGGCAGCCGCTTCACCCTGATGAAAGGCGGCATCGCTCGCCTGCATCGCGCGCTCGCCCAGTTCATGCTCGACACGCATTCCGGCGAGCATGGCTACACCGAGGTGTACACGCCGTATCTGGTTAATGCCGAAAGCATGTTCGGCACGGGGCAACTACCGAAATTCGAGGAAGACCTGTTCCAGGTACCGCGCAGCGACGGTGGCAAGTTCTATCTGATTCCTACCGCCGAAGTGCCGGTGACCAACATCGTCCGTGGCGAAATCCTTGCCGCCGAGGCGCTGCCGCTGAAGTTCGTCTGTCATACGCCATGCTTCCGCTCCGAAGCCGGCTCGTATGGGAAAGACACGCGCGGCATGATCCGGCAGCACCAGTTCGACAAGGTTGAAATCGTGCAGATCGTGCATCCGGAAAAATCCTGGCAGGCACTTGAGGAACTCACCGGACATGCCGAAGCAATCCTGCAAAAACTCGGCCTGCCTTATCGCAAGATGGCCCTGTGCAGCGGCGATATGGGCTTTTCGTCGGCAAAGACTTATGACCTTGAAGTCTGGCTGCCGGCGCAAAATACTTATCGCGAAATTTCATCGTGCAGCAATTTTGAAGCCTTTCAGGCGCGACGCATGCAGGCGCGCTTCCGCAACGACGCCTCTGGCAAACGCGATAAGCCGGAACTGGTGCACACCCTCAACGGCTCTGGCCTGGCGGTCGGCCGCACGCTGGTCGCCATCCTGGAAAATTACCAGAATGCGGACGGCAGCCTCACCGTACCGCCGGCACTCCGCCCTTACATGGCCGGCCTGGAGTGCATCCACCCAGCCTGAACTCCGCGAAATCCAGCGTGCCATTCTTGTGCGCCGGTTCGAAGCGTGACAGGATATCGAAGTAGGTGCGTATGTTCTCGACCATGATGACCGCCTCGCCACCGCGCGCGCGCCCGCTCTTCAGCCGCTTGTAATATTGCTCACGCACCATCAGCGGCAGCACCTGTTTCATCTCATACCATGAATTTGCATCGCGCTTGAGCCCCTTGGCGATCGCCCGTGCACCGTTCATATGTCCCTGCCCGATATTGTAGGAAGCCAGACCGATCCAGGTGCGATCCGGCTCCCGTGTTTCCTTCGGCAGATCATCAATCAGATCTGCCAGATAGCGCGCTCCGGCGAGGATACTTTGTCGGGCATCGAGGCGATTCGATACATGCAGGCGGTCGGCGGTATCTTCGGTCAACATCATGATGCCGCGCACATTGGTCGGGGAAGTGGCGAGAGGATCCCAGTGAGACTCCTGGTAGGCCAGCGCGGCCAGCAACCGCCAATCGATACCGGAAATTTCCTGTGCATCGATGAAGTTGCGTTGCAGGTGCGGCAGGAGGCTGCCGATATGCTCAAGAAAACCGGTAATGGCGGCTTGATCGAGACGATGGATATGGCCGAAATAACGGTCGTTCAACCGTGGCAGCGTGCCATCCTGATGAATGCGCGCAATGAATGCCTGCGCCTTCCCGAACAGCGCAGCATCGCCGTCCAGAGGAAACGCCCAGGCGAAACGCACCGCTCCCGGCAGTTCCTGCGCCACTTCCAGTTCAGGAAAAAAATTTGCCGCAATGTCGAAATGCAAACTGTCGGTCGCGGCAATTTCACTCTTGTGCTGATTGATGCGTTCGAGCAGGTCGATCTCGCCGATGCCATTCTGCTCGGCCAGCACAAAGGACGCTGGCGATGGATTACCTGCCTGGAGGGTTTTCAGCGTGAGCGCCTCGGGAGAGCCGCCGAGCACTTCGATCTGTTTTCCGGACAACGATTCTGGCGTATCGAGCAGAATCGCATTGCCATTCTGGACAAGCACCTGACGCGCTTCGCGCAGCGGCGCCGTATAGCGAATGCCTTCGGCATGATCGGTGATGGTTGCCGAGGCAGCGAAATGTACCTTGCCCTGCTTCAGCAGCGCCATCAGTTCGGTGTAATCACGCACCGGAATCACCCGCAGCCGAAGACCCGATTCACGGGCAAACCGGGTGATCAGATCATGTTCGAAACCGCCCTCTTCTCCCACGGCGATAAATGCCGGTGTGTTACGTACAGCCACCACCAATTCGTCCTGTTGCCGCGGCGTTTCAATACGCGTGCAGGCTACGAGTGCAAATACAACAAGAATGCCGAGCACACGATGCATGGGACCTCGGAGCATGAACACTCAACACAGGCAGGCAATCCATTGCCATGCCCGGATCGGGGGAGTTATTGATTGCAATGCCCCCTGCAGGGGGTGGGTTTCAGCAAAAGAAATTTCGCAGGCTTCGCTTGGCCAGTCTAGCAGATTCACGCAAGCCTCCGGGAAAGCAAAAACCGACATCGCCCGCATCAGCCGAACGTATGACAAAGATGTGCATTGCCAGGTAAGTCCTCTCTAAAATCATGGATAATCGGTACTTTATTTTCAAGAAATGGATGATATAATCATCGGCTGGTTGGAGTCATATCTAATCCTGCAAAGTTTTTCCCGCGCTACTCCTTATCGATAAAGGAAATCAAATGAAACTGTCTCTCCTCGTTGCTGCACTTGTTGCCCTGTCCGTTACCGCCTGCGGCAAGCCCGCCCCGGCACCCGAAGCTGCTCCTGCTCCGGCTGCTGAAGCTGCTCCGGCTGCTGCTGCCCCGGCTGCTGAAGCTGCTGCTCCGGCTGCTGCACCCGCTCCGGCTGCTGAAGCTGCTCCGGCTGGTGCAACGCCCCCGTCCGCTGGCATCGCACCGCCGGCCGAGCCGAAGAAGGAAGAGCCGAAGAAGTAATCGGCTTTCACTTCAGAAAAAAGCCAGCCGATCGGCTGGCTTTTTTTATTGCCGCACTACAACGCACGCCAGGTGAATCCATCCTCCTGTGTGGCGACGCCAATCCACTCCGGCGCACAGCCCAGCGCTTTCGACAGCGCGGCAGTGGCCAATTGCGGCGTGTTGTTCTGCTCACTGAGATGCGCAGCGACGACATGCCGCAAATGACTGGACTCCAAGCGGGTCAGCAAGCCGGCAGCCATGTCGTTGTCGAGATGGCCGTGGCGACCGCTTATCCGCTGTTTCAGAGTACGTGGATAAGCGCCGGACTCCAGCATTCCCATATCGTGATTGCATTCGAGCACCAGCGCGGCGCAGCCACCGAGCATTTCCACGATATGCGCGGTGATATGGCCGGTATCGGTCAGCACACCCAGCCGATGCTGGCCATCGGAGAAGACAAATTGCACCGGCTCGCGCGCATCATGTGGCACAGGAAACGGCTCGACCAGCAGGTCGCCGACGGGAAACGCCTGATGGCTGTCGATCACACGCAGTCGCGGCAGATCACCCCGGTCGCGCGGCATGGCGGCGAGTGTACCGTGGGTAAGGATCACTTCGATGTCATGGCGCCGGGCATTCTTGAAGACGCCGGCGCTATGATCGCTATGTTCGTGGGTAACGAGGATGGCGGAAAAATCCTCCACCGTCAGACCGAGCCGCGTGAGCCGCAATTGCAACTCACGCGGGCCGAAGCCACAGTCGAGTAGCAGCCGGGTATTGCCGGACTCGACGACCAGCGCATTGCCGCGGCTGCCGCTGCCAAGCGAGGCAAAGCGCACGGCGCGGCGAATTATTTCAACTGGTCGAAAAGCAGGCCAAGAATTTTGCCGGAGGTCTCGGATTTCTCGACACCACCTTCGTGCGTCAGTACCTGTACGGTGCTCGCACCACTATCGCCCTTGACGGCGATACGGAACTGGGCGCTCTGCTTGATGTCAGTCTTGTCAGACTTGTCGCTCTTCCAGAACATCAGCTTCGAGAAGAAACCCTTCTCGTCCTTTTTGCCCTGATCGGCTTCCGGATCGACATAGCGGACGAAATACACACCTTGCACGCGGTCGCGATCCTCGACAGTGAAGCCGACGCGATCAAGGGCCAGACCGACACGGCGCCAGGCACGGTCGAACGGCTCCTGCATCGCCAAGGTGCTGCTGCCGTCGCCGCTGCGCGACAGTTTGGCACGCGCCTGCGGTTGTGGTGTCGCCAGAAGTGTCTTGGCATGCGCTTCATCGACGCCGAGGCGCACCATGATCCGTTGCAGCATTTCGGCTTCCAGTTCCGGATCGGCCGGACGCGGCTGCCAACGGGTCTCGCTCTTCCCTTCGTTTATATAAATTTCATACATGCCGCGATGGCTGACATATATCTCGGTGGTTCCCGGCTCGCTGCCCTTCTCCAGACGGGTGCGGAACTTGTCGCGCTCGGAAGTTGAATACAGCGTGTCGAGCGCCTTGCCGAGAGTGTTGCGAATGAAATCCATGGGCAGCTTGGCTTGGTTCTCAGCCCAATCGGTTTCCATGATGCCGACTTCAGGCATTTCAAGATTCACGGTAAAACCGGTCTGCTGCCAGAACTCCTTGAGAGTCGGCCAGAGTTGCTCCGGCGTTCCGGGAACTACCAGCCAGCGCTGCGTGCCGGCACGTTCGATATGCAGCTTGGCGGACTGCGGCAACACTTCCTGCGTGCCGCTGACATGCGCCTGACCGTTGCGCTCATCGGCATAGGACGAGAAAGTTGCCGAGCCCTTGCCGCTGGTTTCTGGAACGGCATAGCGATCGTCGCGCCCTGGCGCGGTGAGATCAGGCGGCACTTCCAGCGACGGCAGCTTACCCGCCGATTTGTAATCGATTTTTTTCGATTCAAGGAGCGAACCGCCGCAACCGGCAAGCGCCAAGGCGGTCAACAATAGCGACGAGCGCAGCAATAGCGCTGACATTGGCAATTTATCTTTCATGCGTACCTCGAAATAAGCGTCAAATCTGAATGCCGGCTTCGCCGAGGGCGTTGCGCAGGCGTTCGTGAAACTCGGCGGAAAGCACAGTCAGCGGCAGACGCAGCGTATCGGACATCAGCCCCATGCGTGCCAGCGCCCACTTGACCGGAATCGGATTGGCCTCGACAAACAGCTGCCGATGCAAACCAAGCAGTCGGAAATTGATTTCGCGTGCCTTCCTGACTTCACCCGCCATGCCGGCCATCGACATTTCGTGCATCAGGCGAGGCGCCACATTTGCCGTCACGGAAATCGTACCGTGGCCACCAAGCAGCATCAACGCCAGTGCCGTGGCATCGTCGCCACTATACACGGCAAAACCCTGCGGAGCGCGCTTCAACAGGTCGCTGCCGCGCTCGATATTGCCGGTGGCATCCTTGATGCCGGCGATGCGCGGCACCTGTGCCAGACGCAAAACGGTGTCGTTGGACATGTCGGCCGCTGTGCGGCCCGGCACGTTGTAGAGGATCAGCGGCAGATCGACGGCCTCGGCAATCGCCTTGAAGTGGCGGTACAGCCCTTCCTGCCCCGGCTTGTTGTAGTACGGCACTACCGACAGGTGCGCCGTGGCGCCAGCCTGTTTCGCAAAGTTGGCCAGCTCGATCGCCTCGCGCGTCGAGTTGGCGCCGGTACCGGCGATCACCGGAACGCGACCGGCCACATGCTCGACGGCGGTTTTGATCAGCAGGCAGTGTTCGTCGAAATTCACTGTCGGCGATTCACCCGTGGTGCCGACCACGACAATGCCGTCCGAGCCCTCGACAATCAGCCAGTCGATGAAGCTGCGCAGACGCGACAGATCAAGGCTGCCGTCTTCCTGCAAGGGCGTCGCAATGGCGGGGATGGAACCGGTAATCATATCGTTGCGGAATCTTGTAAAAAGGCGATTTTACTCGAAAGTGCTGCGCAGAAACTTGCCAGCCGATTACAGGTCGGCGAGCGTCTTGACGTGTGCCGCAACGCTGCGGCCAAGGGCCGACAGTGCATAGCCACCTTCGAGCATCGAGACGATGCGTCCCTGTGCCGTCAGCGCCGCAACTTCCATGATCCGCTGCGTTACCCAGATGTAATCGGCTTCGAGCAGACCCAGCGAACCCATGTCATCTTCATAATGGGCATCGAAGCCGGCAGAAATATAAATCATCTCGGGTGCAAATTCGTGCAGCCGTGGTAGCCAGATGTCGCTGACCGCCTGGCGAAACGCATCACCGCGCGAACCCGCCGGTAGCGGTACATTAAGCATGTTGAAAGCCGGATCCTCGGTGCCGCAATAGGGATAGAACGGATGCTGAAAGGTGCCGACCATCAGCACCTTTTCGTTGCCGGCAAAAATCTGCTCGGTGCCGTTACCGTGATGGACATCGAAATCGACAATGGCAACGCGCTGCAATCCCCATGCCTCGATGCCGTGCATCGCTGCAACGGCGATGTTGTTAAAGAAGCAGAACCCCATCGGCCGCGCCCGCTCGGCATGGTGTCCGGGTGGGCGTACGCAGCAGAAGGCTGTCTTCGCCTTGCCCTGCATCAACAAATCGGTAGCCAGTACGCCGGAGCCGGCAGCACGCAGCGCCGCCTGCCAGGTGCCGGGGCTCATCGCCGTGTCCGGGTCGAGGTGCACAATGCCGTGCTGCGGTGCGCTTTCTTCGATAGTTTCAATATGTTTGCGCGAATGCACGCGCAGCAACTGTTCAATCTGAACCAGCGGCGCGTCGTAATATTTCAGGTGTATATCCAGTCCGGCAGCGATCATGCGATCGTTGATGGCGTCAAGGCGCTCTGGACATTCCGGATGATGGGCACCCATGTCATGTTTCCAGCAATCACGATGGGTGATGAAGGCTGTAGTCATGCTGGTTGGGTTTTGTGCATTATTGATTGGTCGCTCATTGATTTAAAAAACAGACCACCAGACCGCCAGATAGAATTTGAACATACACCGAAGAAGCCGCTTGCATTATGCTACCTTCCTCGATATTACCCAATGACCTGAACCATGTCCGCCCCCACCATCGATCACCAGCCTGTCATCGACAATCTCATCCGCCAGGCCGGCACCGTCATTCTCGGCAAGCAGCGGCAGATCCGCCTGACACTGGCCTGCCTGCTGGCGCGCGGACATCTGCTGATCGAGGATGTCCCCGGCGTCGGCAAGACGATTCTGGCGCATCTGCTGGCACGACTGCTCGGTCTGCAATTCCAGCGCATCCAGTTCACCAGCGATATGCTGCCAGCCGATATCGTCGGCGTCTCGGTGTTCGATCGCGCCACGGGTAGTTTTGCCTTTCACCCCGGCCCCATTTTTGCCCAGTTGATCCTTGCCGATGAGGTCAACCGCGCCACGCCAAAAGCACAAAGCGCACTCCTCGAAGCCATGGAGGAACGCCAGGTAACCACAGAAGGCGCGACGCGGCCGTTGCCGTCGCCATTCTTCGTCATCGCCACGCAAAATCCCGCACATCAGATCGGTACTTTTCCGCTGCCGGAATCGCAACTCGATCGTTTTTTGATGCGCATCGAGCTCGGCTACCCCGATCGGGATGCCGAGCGCGAACTGCTGCGCGGCACCGACCGGCGCGCGATGATCTCCGGTATCGAACCCTGCCTGAACGCCGAAATGCTCACCGCCTTGCAGCAATCGGTCGACGCCATTCATGTCTCCGATGCCCTGATCGACTACACCCAGGCGCTGGTCGAACATACCCGCCGTTCGCCCGATTACCAGACCGGGCTTTCACCGCGCGCGGCTCTTGCGTTACTTGCCGCAGCGCGCGCCTGGGCCTTGCTGGAAAAGCGTAACCATGTGCTGCCCGAGGATATCCAGACGGTCCTGCCGGCCGTCGCGCCGCACCGCCTGCGTTTCGCCGAGGACCGGCTGCAACGCCTCAACACTGCGCAGATTGCCGAACGGCTGATCGAGGCGGTACCGTTGCCATGACAAAACGCTGAGCGGAAATCCGCAACCAGCAATACCCGGAATTCACCCGACAGCCGCCCAGGCAAATTGATCGTCATGAATATCGCAGCCACTCTGCAGGAACGTTTTTACCGCTGGGCGCTGCGCGGGCGCCCGCCCGAGTCTTCTCCCGTGGTGCTGACGCAACGCCGCGTGTATGTCCTGCCGACACGCCAGGGACTGGCTTTCGCTGTCACGCTGCTGATCATGCTGGTTGCCGCCATCAACTACAATCTGAGTCTCGGCTATGCGCTGGTTTTCCTGCTGGCAGGTCTTGGTGTCAGCGCCATCATCCACACCTTCCGTAATCTCGCCTACCTGCAGATCAGGCCGGGGCGCAGTGCGCCGGTCTTTGCCGGCGAACCAGCCGATTTCACCTTGCTGCTGGAGAATCTGCGTAATGCAGAACGTCCGTGCATCCGCATCGGACTCCCCGGACAGCCGCTCGTCGACATCAACATTCCTGCACAAGGCAACAGCGAAGTTTTGCTTGCAATGCCCACGACATCGCGCGGCTGGCTGGACTTGCCGCGTGTGACACTCGCTACCGCCTATCCGCTCGGACTCATCCGCGCCTGGAGCTATGCCGCGCCCGAACTGCGCTGCCTGATATATCCGACGCCTGCCGCGCATAGCGCAACACCACCAGCGAGCATCGGCGAAAGCGGTGGTGCCGCACACCTTGCCGCCGGACTGGAGGATTTTGCCGGCTTGCGCAAGCACCAACCAGTCGATCCGCCGCGCCATGTTGCGTGGAAAGCCGTGGCACGGCAGGGCAGCACGGCGCTCCTGACCAAACAATTCAGCGGCGCTGCGTCCCAGTCGCTGTGGTTCGACTGGGATACGCTGCCGCCAACCCTCGATGTCGAAGCCCGGCTTTCCCTGCTGACGCGCTGGATATGCGATGCACATCGCAACGGATCAAGCTGGGGACTACGCCTGCCCGACGGCGCATGCGGCCCCGCAGCAGATGACGCCCACTATCACGCCTGCCTGAAACGACTCGCCCTGTATGCATAAAGCAAAGGAAGCCGGACAGCAGCAGCGCCCATCGTCAGTGGCGGCACCACTCGCCGCACGCCAGTCATTCTGGCTGCTCGGCGCGTCATTCGTCTGTTGCGCCCCGCTGCTGGCCCATCTGCCGACATGGCTGGTGGCACTGTCGCTGCTGCTGATGTTCTGGTACGGCAATCTGCAATGGCGCCATGCCGCACTACCGGCACGACGCATCGTGCTACTGCTGGCGCTGGCCGGCGTCAGCGGAATCGGCTTGCATTTCCATACGCTGTTCGGTCGTGATCCCGGCGTCGCCATGCTGACGCTGCTGTTTGCATTGAAGCTACTGGAAATGCGTACACCACGCGATGGCTTCACGATCGTTCTGCTCGGCTATTTTCTCGCGCTGACCCAGTTTTTTTACGCCCAGAGCATTGTCAGTGCGCTGCTGATGTTGGCTGGTGTGGTACTCACCACTGCGGCACTGATCAGCCTCAACCATGCGCAGCAGACACCCGTCCGCGCCGTGCGCCTGGCCGGCCTGATGCTGCTACAGTCGCTGCCCTTCATGCTACTGCTGTTCGTGCTATTCCCTCGTGTCCAGGGCCCGCTCTGGGGTCTTCCCGGCGATGCCTACAGCGGGCTCACCGGATTGTCTGACAACATGGCGCCGGGTTCGATCAGCCAGCTCACGCAATCGGATGCCATCGCCTTTCGCGCAAAATTCAGCGGTGCGCTCGAAGGCCGGGCGCCGCGACAGGAATTGCTCTACTGGCGCGGCCCGGTACTCAGCCAGTTCGATGGCCGTACCTGGCATATCGGCCGTAGCGTCGTCAGCAGGCTTCGAGAGAATGCCATTGCCACATTCCGGGATATCTCCGTTGAATATATGGTGACACTCGAACCACACGACAAAAACTGGCTGTTTGCGCTGGAACTGCCGCTGACAACACCGCCCGACAGCCAGCTTTACAGCGATTATCAATTGCTCGCAAAATCTCCGGTACGAACACGCCTGCGCTATACGATGGTATCGGCCATCGGGATCGGCGCCGGGATCAACGATTCCCCTGCAACGCTGCGCGCTGCGCTGCAACTGCCGCCCGACTTCAACCCGCGCAGCCGCGCGCTGGCTGCAACCTGGCGCAATGAAATCGGCAACAATGACGTGGCACTGGTGCAACGCATGCTCGACCATATCCGCCGCGAAAATTTTGTCTACACATTGACGCCACCGCTGCTCGGCAAAAACTCCATCGATGAATTTCTCTTCGACAGCCGGCGCGGCTTCTGTGAACACTACGCCGCCAGCTTTGTCTTCATGATGCGCGCCGCCGGTATTCCGGCACGCGTCGTTACCGGCTATCAGGGCGGCGAACTCAACCCCGTCGATGGCATACTCATCGTTCGTCAGTCCGACGCCCACGCCTGGGCCGAAGTCTGGTTCAAGGCGCGTGGCTGGCAACGGATTGACCCAACCGCAGCCGTTGCACCGTCGCGCATCGAGCGCAATCTCGCTGTCGCATTGCCTGCCGGCGAACCGCGCCCGCTGCTGATGCTGCCGCAATATCGCTGGCTGCACGATATGCGCTTCCGCTGGGAGGCGCTGGCCAATGTCTGGAACCAGTGGATAATCGGCTACAACCCGCAGCGACAGCGCGATCTGCTGACCAGTCTGGGCATGCGCGCGCCCGACTGGCAGCAAATGACCACCGTACTGGTGACGCTCTGTAGCATCCTGTTGCTGGCTTTCAGCGTCTGGGCGATGCACCAGCGTCGATATGAGGATTCGGCACTGCGCGCCTGGAACCTGCTCTCGCGCAAGCTCGGCCGGCTCGGTCTGTCGCGACAGCCCTGGGAAGGCCCGCAGCATTATGCCAATCGAGTCTGTGCAAATCTGCCGGAAACCGCTGCGGTGCAGGTTGAAGAAATCCGTGCCATCACCGCGTTGTATATCCGGCTGAGATATGCGCCAGCAGATGCAGCATCAACGCAACGACTCCGCGAGATGAAACAGCGTATCGCACATTTCTCCCAATTCAAATCATGATCATTTTTTCCCGCCCCATCGTCATCGCCCATCTCTGCGTCAGTGCCATCATTCCGCTGATCCCAAGCACGGCAAGCGCCGCTGCCGATTACGCCACACGCCCGGAAGTGCAAAGCTTCATCACGGAAATGCATGAAAAGCACGGTTTCAACCGCGCCATGCTGAACGACGCGTTTGCCCGAATCAAGCCGCTGCCCATGGTGATCCGGGCGGTACGACCGCCGCGCGATCCAACGATCCGCTCCTGGCAGGTCTACCGCGCCCGCAACGTCGAAGCGCAACGCATCGCCCTGGGACTACGCTTCTGGCACGAGCACCAGGAAGCGCTGGCGCGCTACAGCGCACAAAGCGGCGTGCCGGAAGAGATCATCGTCGCCATCATCGGCATCGAAACCATCTACGGCCGCACCGTTGGGCGCTTCGGTGCATTTGCCGCCCTCACGACACTGGCTTTCGATTATCCGGATGACATCCCTGAAACCGCACCGGCGCGTGCCGCGCTGTTCCGTCACGAGCTTGAGGAATTGCTGTTGCTGGCGCGCGAAACCAAACGCAATCTGCTCAGCATCCGGGGTTCCTATGCCGGCGCACTGGGGCTGCCGCAATTCCTGCCGAGTAGCGTGCGTCTTTATGGCGTCGATGGCGATAATGACGGAAACATCGATCTCGATAACAGCCCGGAAGATGCCATCGCCAGCGTGGCAAACTTTCTTCAGCAGCACGGCTGGCAAAGAAATGGACGGATCGCCGCAAATGCACGCGCCGATGGCGAGAAAATCGCCGACCTGCTGAAGCTCGATATCGTACCGAAGCTGACCCCAACAGAAATGTCAGCCTATGGCGTAAGCAGTCCGGATGCTCCCAATATTCCGGCGGCGCTGATCGATCTCGTTACACCGCAACAAGCCACCGAATACCGCCTCGGCTTCAACAATTTCTACGTCCTGACACGCTACAACCGCAGCAGCTTCTACGCCCTGGCAGTCAATGATCTGGCGGAAACACTGAGCAGGGCATATCGATAGAAACACCAGTTGAATGTCCCGGTTCAACCCTGAAGAACCTAGTCCAAGAGAGCGTTTCTTTCTTCAATCCTGTTTCTTTCTTCAATCCTTGTGATGTAAACAGTGGGGCCTGATTTTATGGATCCCTATTTCCGCAAAGCTTTTGATGAACTTAATAATCCCAAGAATGAACATTCGAATGGAATTTTCTCTAACAACTGCAAAGCAGAAGCTGAGAAGCTGAATAACCGTGCGTGGGATTTGTGGTCGAAATAGGGAGTAGGAACGAGCATGACTAAACACAGCGTTATTTCGATTTTGATAATTGTGATCGTGTTTATTGTCTTGATAGGTGGTACGTATGGGTTTGTTATACCAGCGTTTTGGCCGGACTACAAAACGCCTACAATACTAATTGTTGGCGTTGCAATTGCAGCACTGTGTGGCGGATACATCTGTTATCAAATTCCTTTAGATGATACGTTGTTCGTCAAGATGTCCTTTGGACTCTTAGGAGCAGTAATAGTCGCCGTACTCGTTTTTTTTCTATCACGGGCAGTAATTATAAAAATTCGTGGGTCTTGAAAATCAACAGTCCTCGGGGTCCGAGGGTTACCTCAGAGACGAATTGATTTGGAATAAGCCGTAAAGTCGTATCCCCACCCGGCGCAGCCGCCTGAATAAACCCCTGCGCTGGCGAAATGCGAGCGCACCAATTGGCTGTAGGCAGACGCGGCGGGGCGCAAGACATAACAGAGGTTCTGCGAACCCGAAAGGGCGCGAAGCGATGCCGAACACCAAGCCAACCCTGTTGGCGACTGAGGGCATTTAGCAGAACAACCTGTTATGGTAAATCGGTAAAGCCGATTTACCCCGGAGCGACTGCCAAGGCCGGGTCGGCTCGAAGCCGGCATAGCCTTGTTCTCGTCGGGTCAAAAACAAATATGTGACAGCCCCTATTTATAAAAATAAAAAACCCGGTCGCTCCGCTGTGGCAGCGGTGTGCCGGGGTTTCTCTTTAGCGGCTAAGGAAGAGCTATGCGGATCAAGCCATCAGTTGCTGACCTGCTGAGCCACACGAGGAAGCGGCGCAGGCGCGCCGCGCAACATGCCTTCGGTCGACAGGTCTTCATCCAGTAACGGCCAGTGAATGCCGTAGCCGGCGGCGCAGACTTCCCACCGTGCCCGCTGCTGCGGCGCGGCGTTCAGCAGGCGGGGATACCATGCCAGAGGAACCGCGATGGTGCGGCCATCCATCAAGTCCACCGTCAGCGTATCGTCACCGATGCGCACATCCTTGACGCGCTCATCCGCGCTGATTGCCAAAATACCCATACCAGGCCTCCAATAAAACAGACTGCTGTTCGATCATGATGCGCTGAATTTCGTGCAACTCCTTGGGCGAGAAGCCCGCATTACGCGCCAGTGCCACCGGGTTCAACCAAAACTTTGCGGAACAATAATCGCTGTCGATGTGCATGTGTGGCGGTTCATTCGGTTCGTGACTGAAAAAATAGAATCGATAAGTACCCTGACGCAATACCGTAGGCAAAGTTCGCTCCTTGTCTCGCCAGACTCATTAGCCTGCCGCTTGGCTGCGCTGCTCGGCGCGATAGGCATCCACTTCGCTTTGGATTTGATCCAGCGTCATCTCAGGATAATTTGCGTCGGCCAGTTCGTCCATCTTGCTGAACAGATCATCTGTTGCCTTGTGGCGTAAGGCATTGTTGAGCAGGCGATCTAACGCCTGAGAGGTCAATAGCCCTGCATCGCGCGCTGCCTGTGCCGTCGCATCAGGTAACTCAATTTGAATCGTTGTCATGGCAAATCTCCTTTGCATCACTGTGTGGCGCGTTTATCGTTTGGCGGAACGTTTGCCAACGACCTTCTCCATTTGCGCCTTCTTGACCATCCCGTCGATTACGAGCACAAGCGCCTGCTGCGCTGCATCTGGCAAGCTGTCCACCTGTTGATAGAGATTCAATAGTTCTGTATTGTAAATTTTACAATCAAATACAATCAAAGGGGTCAGCATCAAAATAAATCTTAAACCGCATCAAAAACCAACCGCCCAACCACCAATTGAATCCGCATAACCCATCCACCGTCCCGCAGCAGTCGTCGCTGCCAGCCCGCTGCATGCCAGCCGCTGGCATGGCCCGGCGTCGCCGCAAAGCCCGCGCCACGGCACTCTGCGGACAGGGATTGCCGCAACAGAATCTCCGCATCGCCTCCCTCATTCAACAGCCGCTACGCGGACGCGCCGACACAAGGGTGGAAGACGGCAAGATCACGCTGTACGGTTACGACAGCCGCAATCGACTGAATGAAGTGCGGGATGGCAGCAACAGTAACCTGATCGCGCGCTACGGCTACGATCCGCAAAACCGCAGGATCTGGAAGGAACAGTATCGCACCCGGGACGGCACTGCGCTGACGCAGGCGAAGAGAACCGGTTACCTGTCGGCCGACGAAGGGCTGATCGCCGAGGCGACGCAGGACATCGTGCTGAATACCGATGAAACAGTGACCGCCAATGGCAGCCCGGCGATCGTCACCCAGTACGGCCCGCGCCCGGGCAATCCGAATCTGACCGCGCCGCTCTTCATCAAGACCCGAAACAGCAACAACCTGGATATCTTTGCCTACTATCATCACGATCATCTGGGCACGCCGGTGCAGGCCACCGACAAGCAGGGGAATGTGGTGTGGGCGGCCAGCTATCACGCCTTCGGGATGGCCAGCATCGTCACGCCGGCGGCCACACCAGACATTCCGACGATTACGTCAAACCTGCGCCTCCCCGGCCAGTATGCCGATGAGGAAACCGGGCTGTATTACAACTTGAATCGGTATTACGATCCGGTTATCGGGGCTTATACGACGCGTGATCCGATTGGACTGCGCGGCGGCATCAATACTTATGCATATGTCGGGGGGAATCCACTGAGCAGGGTTGATCCGCAGGGGCTCGCAACGGTGTTTGGAAGCTTAGGTGCGAGTTATGTGGCCGGAATCGGTGGTGAAGGCAGCGGTGGGGTCTACCTCAACACAACCAATGTTGATGCTGGCGGTTTCCTAAGTGGCGGCACAGGAATTGGCTTGAATGTATCGGGTAGCGTGTCAATTGGATACGTTGCAGGTGACGTAAATAATTTTGCCAGTCCATTCACTGCGGTCAATTCGGTAGTGGGTCCAATAAGCGTGACCAATTACTATTCGAATGGACAGTGGCAGGGTATCTCTGTTGGAGCAGGTCCGGGATTTCCAGTCGGGACTTCCGTAACCAATACCAATACGGTTGCGCTTGGTGTGCGGGATGTTATCAACTGGTTGCGCAACCAATTCCCAAAGCCCCAACCTGCCCAATGTCATTAGGAGAGAATGTGAAACGCAAAGTCGTTCGAATTCTGGTCTTCTTCGTCTTTGGCTCAACAATACTGCTCACGCTAGGAGTTTTATATTCAGAATTGTTCGTGATTGGGATACTTTTTCTAGGGGCTGCCGCTGGTATTGCGCTGATGGGATTAGCGTGCCCAACGTGTGGATACTCAATATTGTTTCAGGAGCAAAAGGCGTTTGGGCTTCGATTCAAAGCCTTTTCTCCTTGGCCGCTACCCAAGACGTGCAAGCATTGCGGCAAAGCGTTTGATGAGTAACCGGTGGGGTCAGCGGGAATCAAACGGGCCAGGCACCAATTGATTTGGAATAATGAGCAAAGTCGTAACCGAATCAAAGGGTTACCTCAGGCTCGAATTGATTTGGAAAAGCATCAAAGGGATCAGCTTCGAATTAAATATCAAACAAACCTCAAAAAACCAACCGCCCAACCGCAAATTGATTCCGCATAACTCCTCCATCGTCTCACGAGAATCGCCGCTGCCAGCCCGCCGCATGCCAGCCGCCGGCATGGCCCGGCGTCGCCGCAAAGCCCGCGCCACGGCGCTTTGGGGGCAGGAATTGCCGCAACAGAATCACCGCATCGCCCTTCTCCTTCAACAGCCGCTACGCGGAGCACAACCCCAACGCGCCGACACAAGTGTGGAGCGCGGCGCGACCGCGCCGCTTAGCGGCATCAAGACCCAATACCAGTACGACCCCAAAGGCAACCTTCTCAAGAAAATCGAAGCCGTCGGCACGCCGGACGAAAGAACCACCGACTCCGAAATCAACGGCCTCGGCCAGACCACCAAAGTCACCCGGCGCGGCCGCACCGAAGCCAACGGCGTCATCACTCCGGACGCCGTCTGGCAGATCGCCTACGATGCGCAAGGCCAGCTCAAGACCCTCACGGACCCCGAAGGCAAGGTGCGCCAATACCTCTTCGACCGTACCGGCAATCTGGCGCAGGTTACCGACCCCAAGGGCCATGTTACGCGCCTCGATCACGACGTCGCCGGCAACCTGATCAAAATTACCGACGCATTGGGCAACACCACCAGTTACAGCTACGACAAGGCCGGCAATCCCGTCAGTGTCACCGACGCCCGTGGCAAGACAACACAAACTGTCTATGATGGCATTGACCAGCCGACCCAGATCACCAACCCGGTGGGTGGGATCAGGAGGCAGCAATACAACGGCCAGGGCCAATCGGTGAGCCGCACCGACGAAGACGGGCGCATCCGCCAGTTCGATTTCGACAATTTCCTGCGCCTCGCGAGTCAGGCCGATGCCCAAGGCAACGTCACCCAATACGGCTACCAGATCTCCGACGGCAGCCAGGCCGGCCAACTTGGCAGCCTGAGCGGCCCCAACCAGGTGCAATACCCCACCTTCACACAGCAAGCCCGTTACGATGCCCGCGAGCGGCCGACCAGCCAGACGATCATCCAGCAGAATGCGCAAGGCAGCGAAACCCTGACCAGCAGTCTTGCCTACGAACCGCGCGGCCTCGTCAAGAGCCAGACCGACGCCTACGGCAAGACCCGCAGCTACAGCTACACCGCCCTGGGCCAACCCAGTCTCGCCACCGACGCCTTGGGCAACCAGACCGGCCTGCAATACGACGCTCGCGGCAACCTGCTACAGATGAAGGACGCCAACGACCACCTCTACCAGTTCGAATACGACCGCAACGACCGCCTGACCAAAGAGACTCTGCCGCTCGGCCAGACCACCCGCTACACCTATGATGCCGCCGGCAATCTGGATACGCGCACCGACCCGAACGGCAACCGCAGCCAGTTTCAATACGACGACGCCAACCGCCTGACCCGGATCGACGAAACCAACAGCCAGGGCAATCCACTGCGCACCACGCTCCTGACCCGCGATGCCACCGGCAACGTCATCGCCTGGAGCGACCTCGACGCCCGGCGCAATCAGACCACCAGTGCGCTCCTGAGCTACGACGACGGCGGCCGTAAAACCAGCGAGACCGTCGCCTACCCGCAAGGCGCCACGCTGGGCTACGGTTACGCCTACAGCCTCTCCGGCAAGAAGACCCGGCTCACCTGGGCCGACGGCACGAACATCGACTACGGCTACAGCACGCATGGCGAACTGGAGACTGTCACAATCCCCGGCGAAGGCAGTCTCAGCGTGAACCAGTTCAACTGGCGCGTCCCGGCACAGATCACCCTGCCGGGCGGCACCCAGCAGAACAAACACTATGACGGACTACTGGATCTCACCGACCTCAAGGTCAAGAATCCCGGCCAGCAGATCACCCTGAGCCTCACCGATGTTTACGGCAAACAGCAGGAACTCAAACAGACCAGCCGCACCGACACTGCCGCGACGGGGAGCAGCAGCACCAGTGCCAGCTATGGTTACGACGATGAACAGCGGCTGATCAACATCCAGAATGACGCCGGGTCAGAAAGCTACACCCTGGATGGCGTGGCCAACCGGATTGCGCATAGCCAGAGTGGAACCTGGACGTTTGACGCCAACAACCGCCTATTGCAGCAAGGCAGCACGACCTACGAATACGACGACAACGGCAACACCACGAAGAAGACCGAAGGCGGCCGGATCACGCTGTACGGTTACGACAGCCGCAATCGGCTGAATGAAGTGCGGGATGGCAGCAACAGTAACCTGATCGCGCGCTACGGCTACGATCCGCAAAACCGCAGGATCTGGAAGGAACAGTATCGCGACCGGGACGGCACTGCACTGACGCAGGCGAAGAGAACCGATTACCTGTCGGCCGACGAAGGGCTGATCGCCGAGGCGACGCAGGCCATCGTACTGAATGCCGATGAAACAGTGACCGCCAATGGCAGCCCGGCGATCGTCACCCAGTACGGCCCGCGCCCGGACAATCCGAATCTGACCGCAACGCTCTTCATCAAGACCAGAAACAGCAACAACCTGGATATCTTTGCCTACTATCATCACGATCATCTGGGCACGCCGGTGCAGGCGACGGACAAGCAGGGGAATGTGGTGTGGGCGGCCAGCTATCACGCCTTCGGGATGGCCAGCATCGTTACGCCGGCGGCAACGCAAGACATTCCGACGATTACCTCAAACCTGAGACTGCCGGGGCAGTATGCCGATGAGGAAACCGGGCTGTATTACAACTTGAATCGGTATTACGATCCGGCTATTGGGGCTTATACGACGCGTGATCCGATTGGGATTGAGGGGGGTGGGAACCAATATGCATATGTCGGTGGGAATCCGCTTTCGTTCAGAGACCCCCTCGGATTAGACCGTTGGGGCAGTGACCCAAGCCTACAGCAGATCCCAAACTCGAATGATCGAGTTCAAAATTGGTTAGATAGAGCTGCTCAAGAACGTCCTAATGACCCATATGGTTATCTTTACGATGCGCGAAACACCTATCACCTTGATCGGCATGACGACAACCTTGCTGCGGCGGAGCGATATGCGGGGGCGTATTCAGGCGATCCGTTGTACAAAGATACAAATCTTGTTGGTGATCTTGCGCTAAAGCTCGCAAGAGATGTATGTGTTGGTGGTTATTGTGGAAGCGATATTCTTGGAAAGAATGGATCCAAAGACGCCGAGTTTGTTAACAGATGGGGATCCCTTGGTAATTTTGATCGTGAAAATGGACTACCTTATCGTGGGAAAAACCAATGCACCCCCTGATCATTTGTTTCCTGGAAGCCGTCTGCTTGATAATTGATTTGTTTTACTTTCATGCAGCAGTTCTTCATATTGTGTTGATATGCGTGTTGAGCGCTGCGGCTTTTTTCTGCCTGTTCAAAAAAAAGAGAAAGGCGTTTTATGCATTTGCTGCGATACCTATTGTCAGTGCGTTGTCCACAACTG
>Ga0073899_10001190_pt1 | contig 23928 bp, 19 predicted proteins | sample KloWWTmetaKNB5Ph_FD_88975 | JGI IMG/M metagenome (GOLD analysis project Ga0073899, IMG submission 88975) | Active sludge microbial communities from Klosterneuburg, Austria, studying microevolution and ecology of nitrifiers - Klosterneuburg... | ecosystem: Engineered > WWTP > Aerobic digester >... | reverse complement strand
GGGGGGGGGGGGGGGGGGGGGGGGGGGGGGGGGGGGGGGGGGGGGGGGGGGGGGGGGAGGGGGAGGAAGGGGAGGAAGGAGCGTCCAGCGACTTCAGCAGTGAACGCAGTTCGAGTCGTGTGTAGAGTTCGCGTAGCCTGGCCACGTCCGGTTCATGGCGACGCAGCTGCTCCGGGCCGATGTCGAGCTCGACGTCACAGCGGATCCTGGCGAGTTCGCGCGACAGTGCGAGATCCGCCGTCGAGGCGCGCAGGCTCTCGCCGACCTTGCCTTCGATGCGATCCTGGTTCTCTAGCAAGCTGTCGAGCGTGCGGTACTCGTTGAGCCATTTTGCCGCCGTCTTCGGGCCGACTTTCGGCACGCCGGGAATGTTGTCGGAGGCGTCGCCGACGAGCGCGAGGTAGTCGATGATCTGTTCGGGGTAGACGTCGAACTTGAGCTTGACGCCGGCCCGATCGAGGGACGAGTTCGTCATGGTGTTGACGAGCGTGACGTGCTCGTTGACCAGCTGCGCCATGTCCTTGTCGCCGGTCGAGATCAGCACCCGCAGGCTCGAGTCCACGGCGCGCTGCGCGAGCGTGCCGATGACGTCGTCCGCCTCGACACCCGCAATCCGCAGCAGCGGCAGGCCGAGCGCCTGCACGGCGTCGATCAGCGGTTCGATCTGGGAGCGAAGGTCGTCCGGCATCGGCGGCCGGTGCGACTTGTACTCGGCGAACAGTTCGTCGCGGAACGTCTTGCCTGGCGCGTCGAACACGACGGCCACGAGCTCTGGGTTCTGCTCGCGCTGCATGCGCAGCAGCATGTTGAGCACGCCGAGCACCGCACCCGTCGGCTCCCCGCGCGAATTTGTCAGCGGCGGCAGCGCGTGAAAGGCCCGGTACAGGTAGGACGAGCCGTCCACGAGCACCAGTGTGCGTGGATCAACCACCGCGGGCGGTGCCTGGCTTGCCGCCCGGCAGCGGCGGCGGCGGGATGCGCTCGTCCCTGGGCCTGGCCGGGGTTTCCTGGGCGGGTTCCGCAGGAGCGGTGGCCGGTGGCGTCGCCGTCGTCTCGCCCTCCACCGGTGCGGCCTGGCCCGGCGCGCGGATCACGACTTCGTCGGACTTCGACGGCAGGGTGAGCGCGCCCTTGAGACCGCAACCGCTCGTGGCCACGGCGGCCAGGAAGACGGCCGCCAGTGCGTTACGCGAGACGTGCCTCATCATTTCTCCTTCCCGACGAGCGTCATGCCTCGCCCGGGCGCCGCTATGACGGCCATGGTCAGTCTCGATACGCAGGTCAGCCGACCAGCCTCGTCCTGCAGCTGGATGTCCCAGACCTGGGACCGACCGCCCAGGTGCACCGGTCGGGCCGTTCCGGTCACCCGCCCGGAACGCGCAGAACGGAGGTGATTTGCGCTGATCTCCTGCCCTACGGCATAGAACTTGCTGGTATCAATGCACAAGTTGCTGGCGACGCTGCCGAGCGTTTCCGCCAGGACGACGCTGGCTCCGCCGTGCAGCAGGCCGAAGGGCTGGCGGGTGCGCTCGTCCACAGGAATCGACCCGCGCAGGAAATCGTCGCCGATCTCGGTCACCCTGATGTCCAGGTGCAGGTTGATGTCGCGGACGCCGCTGAAGGTGGCGTGGACCTGCTCGATCGTCGTGGGTCGAAACCAGATGCTCATCCGAACCTCGCGGCAATGAACCGATTGTACCCGCGTGGGTCGGGCTGGCATGGCAGGACCCGCCCGGGCAGGGCAAAATGGATTGTTGCACAGCACAAACGATCCCGCGGAGCTGACCATGCCCGATTACAGCGCCCCCCTGCAGCAGATGCGTTTCACCATCGAGCACCTCGCCGATTTCAAGAACGTCGCGGCGCTGCAATCGTATTCGGCGGTCGATGCAGGCACGCTCGATGCCGTGCTCGAGGAGGCCGGCCGCTTCGCCAGCGGCGTACTCGCCCCGACCAACTGGCCTGGTGATCGCAAGGGCGTGCAGGTCGTGGACCGCGCGGTGCAGGTTCCACCTGAGTTCACCGACGCCTATGCCAGGTTCAGCGCAGGCGGCTGGCCGGGCATTGCCGCGAATCCCGACTTCGGCGGCCAGGGACTGCCGAAGACGATCTCCATCGCCTGCGACGAGATGTGGTCGGGCGCCAACGTCGCCTTCGCGCTCTGCCCCGAACTCTCACAGGGTGCGATCCTCGCGCTCGATCGGCACGGTTCCGATGAACTGAAGGCGCAGTACCTCGGCAAGCTCGTCGCGGGGGAATGGACCGGCACGATGTGCCTGACCGAGCCGCAGGCGGGCTCGGACCTGGCCGCGCTCACGACTCGTGCGGAACCGCAGGCCGACGGCAGCTACCTGCTGACGGGGCGCAAGATCTATATCACGTGGGGCGACCACCCCATGACGTCGAACATCGTGCACCTGGTGCTGGCGAGGCTGCCCGGGGCGCCGCAGGGCACCAAGGGTATTTCGCTGTTCCTCGTCCCGAAATACAAGCTCAATGCCGACGGTACGCCGGGCGAGCGCAATGATGTGTTCCCGGAGTCGGTCGAGCACAAGCTCGGCATCCACGCGAGTCCCACCTGCGTGATGGCCTTCGGCGACGGTGGCGGGGCGCTGGGTTACCTGGTCGGCGTGCAGAACGAAGGCCTCGCCGCCATGTTCACCATGATGAACTACATGCGCCTCGGCGTCGGTGCGCAGGGCGTGGGCCTCGCCGACCGTTCGTACCAGGCCGCGGTCAAGTACGCGCGCGAGCGTGTGCAGGGTCGTGCCGCGGGCGACAAGGGCCGCGTCGCGATCATTCGTCATCCGGACATCCGCCGCACGCTGCTGCTGATGCGTTCGCTGACGCAGGCGTGCCGGGCGATCTGCTACTACACGGCGTCGTGTCTCGACCGCGGCAACTACGGCGACACGCCGGAGACGTCGGCCGCCTGGCTTGCACGCGGCGACCTGATGACGCCGATTGCCAAGGCGTTCTCGTCCGAAATCGGGCAGGACGTCACGGCCCTCGGCATCCAGGTGCACGGTGGCATGGGTTACGTCGAGGAGACCGGCGTTGCGCAGTACTACCGTGACGCGCGCATCGCTTCGATCTATGAAGGCACCAACGGAATCCAGGCGATCGACCTGGTCGGCCGCAAGCTGCTGCGCGACGGCGGCGCCACCGTCTCGGCCTTCGTGTCGGAAATGCGTCTCGTCGACGCGCCGCTCGCGAATGCAGGCGAAGGCCTGGCGAGTGTGCGCCTGTGGCTCGCGAAAGGGCTCGACGAACTCGTGCTGTGCTCATCGCACCTGCTGGCCGGCGAGCGCAAGGATCCCGAACTCGTGAGTTCCGCGGCCTTCAACTACCTGATGTTGATGGGCACCGTCATCGGCGGCTGGCAGCTGGCACGCGGCGCGTTGGTCGCGACCACGAAGCTCGAGACCGACGGCACTGACCCGGTCTTCCTGCGCACGCAGGTGCTGATGGCGAGGTTCTATGCGGAGCACGTCCTGCCACGTGTGCTGGCCTACGGCGTCGCCGTGCGCGCCGGCAGCAGCTCGATCATGGCGCTGACCGCCGACCAGTTCTGACGCGCTGCAGGCTCTTGGCCAACCCATTGCATTGGTCGCCGCTCAACGCCGTCTCGGCGCGTGCGCCGCACGACCTTCTGTCCTGGCTCGCCGAGCCGGGAATGCTGACCGCGCGTGTGCGTGCGTTGTGCGGTCCGGCGATGGAATTCCGGCGACTCGGCGGGTTGCGTGAGTCCGCGCTTTCCACTCCGCTGCGCGAGCGGCTCAAGGTCGACGACGAAACCTGCCTGCTGCGCGAGGTCGAGTTCTGCACCAGCGGCGAACGCATCGTGTTCGCACAGACCGTGTTGCCGGCCTCGACGGTTGGCCATTACCCGTGGCTGCGCGAACTCGGCGACTCGCCGCTCGGTGAGGCACTGCGCCAGGTGGACGCTCCGCTCGAGCGCGAGCCGCTCGAATACGCCGAACTTGCTGCGGGCCATCCGCTGGCCGAGGCCGCGCGCGTCACTGCCGGAGACGCATCGATGTGGGCCCGCCGTGCCGTGTACCGGCTCGGCGGCCTGCCGATCCTGGTGCAGGAGGTCTTCCTGCCCGGGTTGCTGCGCGTGCAGGCGTCGGCCCGTGCGCACACCGAGGAGCACACGATGACAGCCGAATCGCTTCCATTCGCCGTGCCGCGACCGACCGTCGCGATCTCAGGTTCCACGGTGCGTTTCCCCGTGCACCGCATCTACTGCGTCGGGCGCAACTACGCTGCGCACGTGCGCGAGATGGGATCGGATCCGCTGCGTGAGCCGCCGTGTTTCTTCACCAAGCCGGCCGACGCCGTGGTCGCGAACGGCTCGCCGGTGCGATACCCGCCGCGCACGTTGAACCTGCACCACGAGGTGGAACTCGTCGTCGCGATCGGCAAGGGCGGCAAGCACATCCCGGCGGTCGAGGCGCTCGGGCACGTGTTCGGTTACGCGGTCGGCAATGACCTGACGCGTCGCGACCTGCAGACGCATGCGAAGGACCATGGACTGCCCTGGGACGTCGCCAAGGCGTTCGATCACTCGGCCCCGATCACGGCGATCCGTCCCGTGTCGGACGGTGGGCACCTCACCTCGGGACGCATCTGGCTCGAAGTCAACGGCCAGTCGCGACAGGACGCCAACCTGTCCGAGCTGATCTGGAGCGTGCCCGAGATCGTGGCCGAGCTCGCGACGCTGTTCGAACTGCAGGCGGGCGACCTGATCTTCACCGGCACGCCGGCCGGCGTCGGCGCCGTGCAGCGTGGCGACAGCATCGTGGCCGGTATCGACGGACTCGACACGCTGCGCACGACCATCGTCTGAACGACCCGGGAGCAGGCAGATGACATTCCGGCTGTACACGTACTGGCGCAGTTCGGCCGCGTTTCGCGTTCGCATCGCATTGGCACTCAAGGGCCTCGACTACGAGTCCGTGCCGAAACACCTGCTGCGCGACGGTGGCGAGCAGTGCAAGCCGGACTACCTTGCGGTCAATCCGCAGGGACTGATCCCGGCGCTGGCGGACGACGGCTTCGTCATCCCGCAATCGCTCGCCATCTGCGAATACCTCGACGAGATCCATCCAGAGCCGCAGCTGCTGCCGGGCTCGGCGCGGGACCGCGCGATCGTCCGCGGCATGGCCATGGTCGTCGCCTGCGATACGCATCCGCTCAACAACCTGCCGATCATGGGTTACCTGCGCCGTGAATTCGGTGCGGACGACGCCGCCGTCAACCGCTGGGTGGCGCACTGGATCGAGCGCGGTTTCTCAGGGCTCGAACGCTGGGTCGGTTCGATACCCGGCGTCCCGGCCGAGGCCGGCCAGCAGCGCTTCTGCTTCGGCCACGCCGCGACCCTCGCAGACGTCTGCCTGGTGCCGCAGATGTACAACGCACGCCGCTTCAGCGTCGATGTCGCGCCGTATCCGCGGCTTGTCGCGATCTGCGCGCACCTCGAGGGTACGCCGGCATTCCGGTCGGCCCGGCCGGAGGTACAGCTGGACGCGGAAGGGAAGTGAAGAGGAAGTGAGTAGTGATTGGTGATTAGTGATCGATGGTTGGGGCTAGAATCCGCTCCGACTACTCACTACTCACTACTCACTAATCACTTCCTCTGAGGCTCCCCATGGTGACCGCCGTCGTCCTGATCAAGGCCGAGACCGACAAGGTGCCTGAGCTGGCACAGACGATGGCCGAACTCGAAGGCGTGAGCGAGGTGTTCTCGGTGGCCGGCCAGTACGACCTCGTCGCGCTGGTGCGCGTGCGCGAGAATGAAGACCTGGCGCGCGTCATCAGCGAGAAGATGCGCAAGCTGCCCGGGATCACGGGTTCGGAGACGCTGATCTCCTTCAAGGTCTATTCGAAGCAGGACCTCGACGCCGGATTTCAGCTCGGGCTCGACTGAATTGGTACGGCTGAGGAAGTTCTGAAGTCTCGGTGGCGAGAGCAGTGGTTTGCGGTCGGAGCAGCGTCATCACCGGCCAACGGGCGACCGACTGCGCGTGCCTTGATGCGTCGAGCGGGCACGGCATGGTGATCTCCTCCGTCGACAATTTGAAGACTGATAACGCCCTTTTTAGTCATTAGTTAACGAACAGTAATGGGCATTCCCGGTCTGACTCGAATACCCGAATCACTGGAAGTCCCGAGTTGGTTCAAGTTGGTTTCGTGCCGAACTGGTAAGTCGAGTCATTTGCGGGCTCGAACCTTCCGATGACGGGATCGAGCGCGAGCCCGTTCATGTGCACGACCATCACGTTGTCGATCTGCTCGTGCCCGGTGTAGCCGCGGCGCGTGGTGTCGGCGATCGCCTGCCACTCGGCGCTGCTGGGTGCACCCTGCCAGCTTGGTGCCGTCGCTGCGGCGAATGAACTGCATCTGGCCCGAGGGCGTCGCAATCAAATGCTCCAGTGCGTTCGCGTAGGCGTGGTGAGCTTCTCCAGCAGCCCGCCGACGTAGAGCGTGGTCTCGGTGCTGCCGGAGTAGCTGCTCACCTGTTTCCAGCGCGAGCGGTCCGGCGCGTACCAGAACTGCGCCGAGTAGCCGATCGGATCGCCGATGCAGGTCGGCAGGTTGTAGCTCGACCGACTGACGGTCGCGCCGCTGCGACTCGTCAGGTTGCCATTGCCGTCGTAACAAAAGCTTGCGCCACCCGCGCTGATCACGGCGTGCTTCCTGGTCGCGTGGTAGGTGTAGCTGCCCACGCCGGTCTTCGAGGTGATGTTGCCGATCGCATCGTACCCAATCGCGGTGGATTGCCCGGCGGGACCGGAGGCGAGCGTCAGTCGATCGAGCGCGTCGTGGCTGAACGTCTCGGTGATCGACTGGAGCAGATCTGGAGGTTGCTCAAGTTGCCGGCCGTGTCCCAGAGGTAGCTCAGGTTCTGCACGTTGCTCGACTCGCCGCCGGTGCCGGACTGGCGCGTCAGCTCGGCCGCTGCAAACCTTTGCCAGCCGGTTGCTCCACCATCTGTCCCTCGACGAATTTGTGCAGAACGCTCGACACCAGCGTCTGATACGGCAAGCCCTCGGCCAACGCCCGCTTCTGCAGTGCGCGCAGATCCTTCGAGGAAATGCGAATGTTGATCCGGCTGTCCTTGGTGAATGTCGCCGCGGCCACCTTACGATGGCGCGCCAACTCGCGGGAGCGATTCTTCACCGGCTTCAACTTGCCGGATTCGAATGCCTCAAGAATCTCCTTCTCTTCTGCATCAAGTTTGTTCATCGGATTCACCCAGGTACTGTCTGGAGGCCTTGCGGCTCGGAATGATCGTCTTCAGGAAGATCTCGGTCTCGGATTCAACGAAGGGCACGAGATACGCATAGCCCTCGATCAGGACCAGCGAAATCCTCTGGCCGGGATAGCGCTGCTGATTCGGGTGCTCGAGCAGGTCCACCTCGTCACCGGCTTCAATGTGAAACACCACGTCTTCGAACGAAACGCCGCGCTCGCGCTTCAGCCTCTCGTTCTTGGCCGGATCCCACGCGTAGTGCTTCACTGGCACAGGATATCAAAGTGTGTGCCGAATGTACTCAGTCTGCAACCGGCACTCACGTCAACTTCGCTCACTGGCGCATCAAACGGTTTGCACCGCGGGCGTCAGGCCCCGCACCCGCGGCGGGGCTGCGAACGGGATCGAGTACACCGCCTCGCCACCTGCACTGACGTCGAAGGATCCGGCCTTGCGCCCGACCGTCGCCTGGGCCATCCCTGAAAGCGCCAACACGGTCCAGCCGAGGCATACCAATCTGGCCGCTCGTCGCATGAAATTGCCCCTTGGGCCGAGCTATTTATGGTTATTTGGTCCAAAGCGACCATATTTGGGGTTGCGAGCGAGGTAAAGCGGCTGGAAGCAGGACCTCGGCGCCGGCTTTCAGCTCGGGCTCGACTGAACCGATGGCGCGCTAGAGGGTTCCGCCCAGGCGCCGGAGCGCGTCCGGCTGGAAGTCCCCGACCTTCGCCCGGGCGTTGAACTGGATCGGTTCCTTGACCTCGTTGTCGAGGCCGCCGACGAGGTATCCACCGCTGTTGAGGTCGTGATAGATGCCGAAGCGGTAGAACGGAACCTGAGCGTCGTACGCCTGCAGCAGGCCGTGCATCGCGGCGCGCCACAGCTCGCCGCGCGTGTCGTAGGCATCCTCGGCCAGCACCGACCAGCTGTCCTCGTCGAGGTAGAGCGTGCGCTTGCCGTAGATGTGGCGCTGGCCCGGCTTGAGCGTCGCCTCCACCACCCAGACGCGGTGAAGTTCGTAGCGCATGTAGTCCGGATTGATCGACTTCGGCTGGACGATGTCCTTGTACTTGAGTGACTTGTCGGAAAGCCGGTACGTGTTGTACGGCACGTAGATTTCGCGCTTGCCAAGCAGCTTCCAGTCGTAGCGGTCGGGCGCGCCGTTGTAGCCGTCGACCTGGTCCGTCGTCAGCATGCCCTCGGAGCCGTCGTTGATGCCGTCGTACGCGAGATCCGGCGCGCGACGCACACAGCGTTGCCCGGAGTTATAGATCCACGCCGAGCGCTGCTCGGCGACCTGATCCACCGGTTCGTGCACCAGGAAGATCGTGCCGCGCAGGGTCGACGGCTCGGTGAAATAGCCAAGTGCGTAGAAAAGACGGTTGGCCCCGGCGTTGTCGACGTTCTGCGCGTAGATGCGTTGCGAGCGAAAGCCGATCTTGTAGAAGTCGCCGTTCGGCCGTACCGGAAAAGAATGCCCGGCGCGCTCGATGCCGCCACCGAGATAGCGCACGAGGTGATTCCAGATCGCCTGCAGGCCGTCTGCGGGAATCGGGAACGGCGTGGTCGAGCCGTTCAGGTCCTTGAGTCCGAAGCCCTGCAGCGAGACCTTGCCTGCCTGCGCGACGACACGATCCATCACGGCCTGCGGATAACCGACGGTACGACGCGTCGGGTACACGTTCATGCGGAAGTTCTGCGGGTACTTCCGCAGCAGCGCGGCCTGTCCCTTGGTCAACTTCGCGTCGTACTGGCCGACGTTCGTCGAATTGATCGTGAACAGCGGCTTGTCGTTCGGGAATGGATCGACGTAGCCCTGCTGCGGTGTCCAGCCGGCGGGGGGCTGCATGAGGCCGCCGTCCCACGCGGGAATCGTGCCATCGGCATTGCCGGCTCGTTCCGCGCCTACCGGCGTGAGGTCCTTGCCGAGGCGGGAAAGATCCGCCGCGGCCGCGACGACCTGCACCGTCGCGAGCGCGAGCGGGGCGACAATCAACACGACCAGTCTCGGCAGACGCATCACTGTGTTCCTGTCTTCGAGCCGGCATCCGGCATCCGGCGTCATGGTTTGCTCGCGAGTGTAGCGCCAGCCGTCGTGCGGTGAGAGCCGGATCGCAGTCAGGAGGCCGGGCCTGCCGGCGCGACGAGGCCAAATCTCAGGGTTTCCCTGATGGACTCCATGCAGGTTCTTCTACACGATCCGCCCGCGCAAATTGGCCCGGCGTCTCGTGCCTGGCGACCCACCTCGTCGCCAGAGTGTTCGCTGCAATGGCGGCCCGGATCTGCGAGCGCATCTGGCTGGTGCGGGCTGAACCGGCCCCCGCGTGCCCGACGGCGTGACATCGATATTCGGTTCGGCCGGCCGACGCATGCATTTCGCAAACGGACTCCAACTGGAAGGGATAGGCGCGTATGACGAACAGGTTGCCTGGCAAGCCTTGCGTTGTGACGAATTCCATGGCTAGAAAGACCGCCCTGCTGGGCGCCGCGGCCACCGCGCTGATCGCCGCGACCCCGGCACTGCACGCAGCCACGCCCGAAGTGCAGTCCGCCAGGCTGCAGGCGGCCGTCCGCAGCGCCCTGCGCCTCCCGGTCGGCGAGCGGATGAGCGTCGAGGCCGTGCGCAAGGCTTTCGGCACGCCGGAGTCGATCGCCCCGGTCAGCCGCAAGCTCGATTTCAACAACGGCAACGCCATCGCCGTCGGCCCCGACCTGACCGCGATCCCGCTGTCGAGCACGGCGGAGAGCATCGCCGTCATCAACACCGGCGACCTGACAGGCGGCATCGGCATCGACGTCTACACCGGCGCCATCGACCTCGACACTGCGCTGGTCAACGACACGCAGAGCGTCGTGTTCGACGCCGGATTCGTGCCGCTGTACGACGATGTTGGCAGTCGCATCGTCGACGGCTACGGCTATCCGGCCTACATACCCACCGCCAGGTTCACCAGCAACATCAACAGTGTCATCCTGCCACGCGATCCGGCCGAGTCGACGATCTCGATCGACAACGGCGGCGCGATCGACTTTGCGGGCCGGCATGCGATTCGGGCGCTCAACCCGGCGGGCCAGTCGATCGACGTCACGAACTCCGGCGACATCACCTCGACCGGTGATGGCGAATTCCGCGCCGGCATCTACGCGCGGACCGAGGTCTACGAATCGTCATACTCCTCCGGCCAGACCGCGGTCGGCGAACGCACCTACAACGCGTACGGCCAGGTCACGGGAGTCGTTTCCCTCGACGAGTACACGGCCGAGGTCAATACGCTGGACATGGAGTACGACGGCGGCGCCATCTCCATCCACAACAGCGGCAACATCGACATGGGCGCTGCCTCGGTGCCGCCGGTCTTCGGCGGCCCGGTACGCGCGACTTTCGGCATCTACGCCCGCGGCGACGGCGGCACCGAAATCGTCAACAGCGGCGACATCAAGGTCGACCAGTGGAGCTCGGGCATCCACGTCGCCACCACCGCGACCGCGTCGATCAGCAGTTCCGGCCGCATCGACATCGGCAACGGCTCCACCGGCATCTCGGTCGGGACCTCGCGGGGCCGGGCCGGCGACTACCGTCTCGGCGGCGACATCTACGTCGTCAACTCCGGCGAAATCCACGGCGGCGTGACCAAGGGCGAAGTCGCGCCCGGCGACGGGGTCGGAGTGGCCGGCATCGAAGTGTTCACCCTTGGCTCGAACAACGAGTACCTGGCCGCGCAGGCGCAGTACAACGAGCTGTTTGCGCGCTACAACGAGATCCTGGGCGAAGAGGCGTATCCGCTCTTCGACATCCCGAAGGCCCGTCTCTACGACACGACGGTCGTGAACCAGGGGCACATCGAGTTGAAGGACGGCGGCCGCGGCCTGCTGGTGAGCCCGGCCGCCGGCGAGTCGACCGCAGTCAACTCCGGCACGATCATCGTCGGCGACGGCACCTCGATCCCGCAGAACAACTTCATCAGTCACAGCGCGGGCATCTTCCACAGCAATTTTTCGGTCGACGGCCGCGGCCCGACCGTGAGCATCAACACTGCGACCGGCATCATCGTCACCGGCGACGACAGTGCGGGCATCTCCAACCTGAACATCGGTGGGACGTCGGTCGCGATCAACGAGGGTTCGATCACGGTCGGCAACGGCACGTCGACGCGGATCGGCGGCTTCAGCGGCGAGCCGTACGACCGCCTGATCCAGTCGAACGGCATCCTCTCGATCAGCGCGGCCCAGGCCATGGGCCGGACCGCGTATGCCGGCAACAGCGGCGAGATCACGGTCGGCAACCTGGCGACCGGCATGTTCGTCTCCGGCCAGGGGTTCATCCAGCTCGACCCGACCGCATCCACCGCGATCAATGTCAACGACGGCGTCATCACGACCGGCGACAACTCGTCGGGCATGTTCACGATGGGAACCAATGCCAGCAGTTTCAACGGTGGCAGCATCACGGTCGGCAGCAGGGACCTGAGCGCATACCAGCCGCACCCGGTGTACACTGCGGACGAATTCGCGCAGCTCGGCTTCGGTGTCGTGTCCTCGGGTGAAGCCCTCGCGGAAGTCGTCAACTACGGCGAGATCACCACCGGCGACGACACGGTCGGCGCCGCGGCGAAGATGTACTACGCGGGCTTCGGCCTGGCCGCACAGGTGGTGCAGAGCGGAGACGGTGTCATCACCACCGGCGACCGTTCCGCCGGCGTGCAGGTCACCGGCAACTACAGCGCCGCGCTCCTTAATGAAGGCCGGGTCACGGTCGGCGACGACTCGACCGGCATCGACCTGACCGCGGGCAGCGTCACGCTGGGCTTCGGCAACACGACACCGACGGTCATCGACGGCGCGTTGTTCGCCTCCAACGCCGGGATCATCGAGACCGGCGACGACTCGGTCGGTCTGCGCATGACCGGTGCCAGCAACGACGTAGCGTGGAGCGGCCGTGTCATATCGCCGCCCACGCCGCAGATTCCGTACTACCACTACGTCGAAGTGTCCGGCACCGAAGACATCGTCGGCGTCTCCTACCTGCTCAACACCGGCACGATCCGGACCGGCACGGGTTCGACTGCAATCGAAATCACCGGCGCGGCCGACAGCACGCTCGGCGCGCAGATCTTCAACGTCGGCACGATCCAGGCCGGGGCTGATGGCGCGGGCACCGCGGTCCGCATCAACGCGTCGAACGACCTCGACTCCACCGTGGTCAACGTCGGCTCGATCGCGGGCGACATCGTCTTCGGTGACGGCGACGACACCCTGGTCAACACCCAGCGGCTCGACGACTTCGGGCGGGTGACGGAGACCGGCAATTTCACGCTGAACGGATCGACCATCGACTTCGGTGGCGGCAACAACCGCTTCGAGATCGACCGCGGTGTTCTCACGATCACGGGCGGCGACAACCTGTTTGCCGGCGCCGACGTGTTCCTGACCGCGGCGAGCATCGAGGCCCGCAACGGCCTTGCCGACAGCACGCTGACGATCGACGGCAATCTCTCGGGCAGCTTCACGTTCGGCACCGATCTCACGGGTACCGGTGCCGACCAGCTGGTCGTGCTGGGCGACGTCGCGGCGGGCAGCGAAATGAGCTTCGTGCTCAATCCGACGGAGCAGCTGCGCGGCGACGTCGACTTCACGCTGGTCTCGATCGAGGGTCAGAGCGGGGCGGACGCACCGGTCGTGGCGGCAGTGACGGGCCGGTTCGCCGACAGCGTGCTGCGTGCGCAGGCAGGCTTTAACCAGGCAACCGGAGACGTCGTCGTGAGCGCGCGCTTCGGCATGGGTCACATGGCCATCGCCGCCACGTCGGCGACGACCATGGCCCAGAACTGGTGGCTGCAGTCGGTCGAGAGCTTCGACAAGCGCAACATGCACAAGCTCGCGGGCGCCGAGGACAGCGGCTTCGCGGTGTGGAGCACCGCCTTCCACGAGGAAGGCACGATCGAGCCGGACAATCAGCTGCAGGACACGAGCTTCGACCAGAAGGTGTCCGGCCTCCAGGCCGGCATCCAGTGGACCCGCGAGCTCGGCGGCGGCAGCTTCAGCGTCAGCCCGGTGTTCAGCTACGGCGACGCCAGCGCGAACCCGAACGCCAACGTCGGCAGCGCGAAGGGCCGCGTCACGGCCTACGGCCTGAACGCGAACTACAAGTTCGACCAGGGTCTCTACTTCGACGCGTCGTGGCACGCGATGTCGATGGAGACCGACTTCAAGACGCCGGGGACGGCGTCGAACGCGACGGGCGAAACCGACGCGGACGGCGACGGCTTCAACCTCGAGACGGGCTACGCCTACGGCCTCAAGTCCGGTCTCACCCTGGTCCCGCAGGTGCAGTACTCCAGCGTCGACGTCGAGCTGGACGACTTCAGCTCCAGTGACGGCGTGTACCGGTTGACCGACGTGGGCGGCACGGCGTCGATGTTGCGTGCCGGCGTCGCGGTGTTCAAGGCGTTCGCGACGGCGAACGGCTTCATCACGCCGCTCGCCGACCTCAGCTACCTGTACGCATCCGACGGCGACAGCGAACTGCGCGCGAACGGCGTCCTCTTCGCCAACGACACCTCGGGCTCGGGCTATCGCGCGGAGTTTGGCATCGCCGGCCGCTACAAGGCCTGGGACATTACCGGGCGGGTCGGCGTGTCGGACACCTCGGTGTCCGACTACACGCTCTCGACCAACGTCGCCGTCCGCTACCGCTGGTAAGCAAGCAACGTGCAGGCAGGGGCCGGCCCGGGCCGTCCCCTGCCTGGCAATTTCCGCCGCCACCGGCCGCCGCCGGCCTGGCTGCAGGGAGACGAGATGAACATTCTTCGCAATCTGCCCTATCCCCTGTCGATCGGCGTCCTCGCGCTGGCCATGGCTGCACCGGCCGGCGCGCAGCAGGTCGCGGACGCGCAGTCCAGCCGCAAGCCGGCGGAGGACGAGGCCGCCGCGACACAGGACCCGTCGCAGGACTCCTCCACGCCGCAGGAACTGGAGGAGATCATCGTCACCGGCACGCTGATCCCGTGGACGGCCAACAGCGACATGTCTCCGGTCTCGGTCATCACCAGCGAGGACATGGCCGAAAAGGGCCTGGTGTCGGTGGGCGACGTCGTCAATGCGTTCACCGAGAACAAGGGTTACGTCGAGGGCAAGTCGTCCAACCTGCTCGGGCGATTCACGACCGGCGGACAGGAAGTGAATATTCGCGGCCTCGGCACGGGCCGTACGCTGGTGCTGCTCAACGGCCGCCGCATCGCGGACTATCCACTGCCGTTCGGCGGTGAGCAGAACGGCGTCGACATCGGCGCGATCCCGATGTCGGCGCTCGCGCGCGTCGAGCTGCTGTCGTCCGGCGCCTCGGCGATCTACGGCTCCGACGCGATCGGCGGCGTGCTGAACTTCATCACCAAGCGCGACATGGACCAGACCGAGGCCAGCGTGACGGTGGGCTCGTTCGAGGACGGCGTCGGCAAGACGCTGATCGGCTCGGTGATCACCGGCAACTCGTTCGAGCGCGGCTCCTTCACGTTCGGTCTCGACGGCTTCATCAATGACCAGATCCTGGCCAGCGACGTCGACTACCTGAAGCGTAACGCCCCCTACAACGCCGGCATGGTCTCGATCCAGCAGAACGCACCGCCAGCCCCGGTGCAGTCGGTGCTGCCGCAGTCGGCCTGCGCGCCGCTCGGATTCGAATACGTCGGCGAGGTCTGCGAGCGCGAGGTCAGCAACACCATCTCGTTGCAGCCAGGCATCCGCCAGCTTTCGGGTTACTTCGACGGGCGCTACGACCTCGCGGACAATGTCGAACTCTTCGCCACGGCCATCGCCACGGACAACGTCTACGAGACACGCAGCAACGTGCTGTTCTGGAACGGCGTCGTCGGCCGCGAGGATTTCTCCTCGGCAGTGTTCCTGACGCGCGGCTTCTCCAGCCGCGAAACTGGATCTGCGGACGTCGAGTCGGACCAGCGGGCGTGGACCGTGACCACCGGTGTCAAGGGCGGCTTTGATCTCGGCGCCGAGCGCTGGCACTGGGACGTGTCGTATTCATACGCCCACTACGACACGCGCGAGTCGTCGATGAACCTCAAGGAAGAGGGCATCCGCAACTGGATCCTCGCCGGCGCGTCGACGGTCGTGCCCGAGCCGAACCAGCAGGACACCTACATCGTCGACGGGGAGTTCTACGATAACCAGCTGGTCGACAACATCGTGCGCCCGGTGCAGCGGTCCGAGATCGCGGCCCTGGTCGGCGAGAACGTGATGCGGGCCAATTCGTCCTCGAGCTTCCTCACGCTGACCCTCGACGGCACGCTCGGCGACTTCGGCGTCTTCCACCAGCCGGTCAAGTTCGCGCTGCGCTCCGAGATCGCCGAACAGTCGATGGAGATAACCCCGGACGCCCGTTCGCTCAACACGACCGGCGAGGGCTGGTACAACATCGGCGCGATCGAGGCCCAGGGCGATCGCGACCGCAAGGCCCTGGCGCTCGAACTGGCGGTGCCCGTGGTCTCGCGGCTCGACGTCTCGCTCGCCGGGCGCATCGATAACTACAGCGACGCGTCGGACATTTCCGGGCGCTTCTCCGGGCAGATGAAGCTCCTCTACCGCGTGACCGACTGGCTGAAGCTGCGCGGTGGCTACTCGCAGACGTTCCGCGCTCCGGACATGTTCAACATCTACGGCCAGTCCGAGGGTTACGCGACCGTCGCCGACTTCTCGGCGCCCGGCTGCTTCGACGGACAGACCTACGTCTGCGGCTTCAGCACGGTCGCCACGACGCGGCGCCCCGACACCGGGCTGACCGAGGAGCACGGCGACGACCTCGGCTTCGGCTTCATCTGGCAGCCGGTCACGAACTTCATGCTGACCGCCGACTGGTACCGGATCGAGCTGCAGGACCTCGTGGTCACCGAGACCGCGTACGACACGCTGCTGCGCGAGTGGCAGTGCGACAACGGCGTGCTGGACGGTTCGTCGCAGCTGTGCGCCGACGTCCGCAGCCGCATCACGCGCAACGGCTTCGGCGCGATCGAGCACGTCACGACCCAGCCGATCAACCAGGACAGCGCCGAACGCGAGGGCATCGACGTGCGCGCCTCGTTCACGTACGAGTCGGAGCGACTGGGTTCGTTCTCGACCGACCTCAGCTTCTCGAAGGTGCTGAAGTACGACCTGAACCGGTTCGCCGGCGACGAGCCGGTGAACCTGCGCTACGGCTGGATCGGCCAGGCCACGCCTGAGAATTCGCTGGCGCTGACGCTGGCCTGGGACAACCCGCTGACGACGGGCAAGGCGGTCGGTGCCGCGCTGTTCATGCAGCGCAACGACGGGATCTACAACTTCTCCCAGACGCAGTTCATGGAGCCCATGTACAACGTCAACCTGAGCGGCCGCTACCAGTTCAGCGCGCGGGGCGAAGTGAGCCTGATCGTCAACAACCTGCTGTACACGTCGCCGCAGGACAACGGCAGCGGCATCTGGCCGTACTTCTGGCCGCAGCTGCAGACCGGCAGCGCGCTCGGACGGGCCGCCTACGTCACGCTGCGCTACTCGTTCGACTGACATGAAGCTGCTGCGAGCCGTTGCATTCGCCGCCGGGCTGGCGATCGGGCTGGTCCCCGGCGCGGTGCTGGTTGCAGACCCCGCGTCGCCGGCGGTTGCGCCAGTCAAGCTGACCGACATCATCTCGCGGCCCAAGGTCGTCGACCTCAAGGTGTCCCCGGACGGCAAGTACTTCGCCGGCACCGGCGTGACGGACGAGGGCAAGACGGTCCTGCACATCCTGGACCGGCGCACCATGACCGTCGTGCACAGCGAGGTCTACGAGGGTCCGCTCGGCATCGGCGAGTTCAGCTGGCACGACGCGGACAACCTGTTGATCACGTCCACCTACAAGAGCGAGCTGGTCGAGGGTCGGGGCAGTGCCGGCGTGTTCATCTTCAACATCAAGACCCGGGAGATCCGCCGCGTCTGGGGCGGCGAGGGTTCGACCGACTACGGCGGTTTCGAGGGCGGCGATCTCGGCGCGAGGATCGATGACGAGCACTACTGGCTGACGGTCGGTCCGTCCGGTTCCTCGTACTCCGAGTTTCCGTTCTTCTATCTGTACAAGCTGAACATCTTCACCGGCCGCGCGACCAAGGTCCTCAAGTCGCCGTCGCGCGCGGCGAGCTTCGTGTTCAACAAGGACAACGAAGTGACCCACGCGGTCGGGATGCTGCCGGACGACTTCGACACGACGGTCGTGCACAGGCGCGTCGGCGACGAGTGGGTCCTCGAGGGCACCTACAGGAACCCGCAGGGCGCCAGCGTTCCCGTCCGCTGGCACAAGTGGGATCCGAACAGGATCCTGTACAAGGACAACCTCGACGCGCAGACGATCGGCTACTACTGGGTCGACGCGAAGACCGGCGCCAGGGAGCTGATCTATCGCGATCCGCGGGTCGACGTCGACGAAGTCGTCTTCGACGACGAGGACGTGGCGATCGCCGCCAAGCACCAGTACGACTACCCGACCTACGTGCCGCTGCAGCCGGATCATCCACTGGTGGTCCGGCGGCAGCGGCTGGTCGCCGCGTTTCCCGATCACCAGATCTCGATCGAGTCGTCCACGGCGGACGGCATCGAGCACGTGCTGCGCGTCCACAGCGACCGCGATCCGGGGCAGTTCTACCTCTGGAACGAATACGACGGCAAGGTCCGCCACCTGCTCGATCCGCGCCCACAGGTCAAGGCCGCGGACATGCCGCGGACCCAGGCGGTGCGGTTCAAGGCCCGGGACGGCATGGAACTGGTCGGCTACCTGACGCTGCCGAAGCAGAAGCCGGCGCAGAAGCTGCCATTGATCATCCTGCCGCACGGCGGTCCGCACGGCGTCCGCGACAGCTGGGGCTACGACATGGAAGCCGCCGCGTTCGCCAACGCCGGCTATGCCGTGCTCAAGGTCAACTACCGCGGCTCGGGCGGCTACGGCAAGGACTTCCACTACAAGTGGTACCGGCACTGGGGACTCGAGATGCAGGACGACCTCGAGGACGGCGTGCTGTGGGCGGCCGGCGCGGGCATCGCCGACATCGACCGTGTCTGCATCTATGGCGCGTCCTATGGCGGCTACGCGTCGCTGATGGGCGTCGTCAAGACGCCCGACCGGTACCAGTGCGCGATCGGCTACGTCGGCGTGTACGACCTGAACATCATGCACCAGTTCGGCGACATCAGCCGGTCGAAGGCCGGCCAGAAGTACCTTGATGATGCGCTGGGAACGGATCCGGCCGATCGCGCCGCACGCTCCAGCACGCCGCACGTCGACAGGATCAAGGTGCCGGTGTTCCTGGTGCACGGCATGCAGGATGACCGCGCGCACTTCCGTCATTACGAGGAGATGCGGGAGGCGCTCAAGGCGCAGCACCATCGATTCGAGACGCTGCTGGTCCCGCGTGCCGGGCACGGCGCACGCGACCTCGCAAGCGTGCGCGAGGTCACCTGCCGCATGATCGACTTCTTCGATCGTCACATCGGGGACAGGAAGCCGACGGATCCGCCCGACGACTGTCAGTTCCCCGGCTCGAAGAAGTTGCCATACGAGTACTTCGAGGGCGGGTCCCGATGAAGTCGTTGCTGCTGAGCGCCGTCGCGCTGGTGTTCGCCGCTCCGTCGTGGGCGTGGGCCCAGTCCGGCTTCACGCGGCCCGAGTGCGCGGCGGGCGATGCAGTCACGCCCCAGGCGGCCGAGGCCCGCTGCATCCGCGCGGCGCGCAAGCAGGTGCAGGATGCCAACTTCGCGGCGCTGCAGAAGACCGGCCTCGTGTTCAAGTACATGGCGAGGCCGGACCTCGAGCGCTTTCCCGAAGCCAGGTCGGTGCTCGAGAAGAAAGTCGAAGGCTCCTTCGGCGTCGTCTTTTCCGTCGCTCCGGACGGGACCGTCTACAATGTCCGGACGGTCGACGTCACCGGCGGGATCGAGCCGCTCGCGCAGATGTGGGCGGACACGATCGGCCAGTGGACCTTCGTGAAGGTGGACAAGGCAGTGATCGACGTCGACCATCGCCGGATCTACATGTATCCAAAGGACGACGACGTCGAGTCGCGGAAGAAGCCGCAAGCCGGCATGTAGGCGCGTGGCGGCCGGACGCGATCCCGTCGTCCGCCCTGAGCAGGTCGCATCGAGAGCCCGAAATGTCGAATGACGCTACCGAAAATCCGGTTGCAGACGCTGCGGCTGCAGGCGCGCCCGCCGAGGCCCCGGTCGCGAACCCGGAGGGCACGAAGCCGCCGGAGCCGGTCAAGAAATCCTGCACGCCCGGGCTGACCGGATGGATGCGGCGGAACGCGCTTTCGATCGCCTTCACCTCGTACCAGAGCGGCCGGCTGTACCTGCTCGGCGCCGACCCGAAGGGCCGGCTGTCATTCCACGAGCGGTTCTACCAGCGTGCGATGGGTATCGTCGGCAACGGCCAGCGGCTGTTCATGGGCGGCCTGTACCAGATCTGGCGTTTCGAGAACATCCTGCGTGCCGGCCAGGCGGCCAACGACATGTTCGACCGGTGCTACGTGCCGCGCACCGCGCAGTTCACCGGCGCGATCGACATCCACGAACTCGGCATCCGCAAGGGCGGCACGGTCGTTTTCGTCAACACCAGGTACAACTGTCTGTGCGTGCCGAGCCTCACGCACAGCTTCAAGGTGATCTGGAAACCGGGCTTCATCAGCAAGATCGTGCCGGAGGACCGTTGCCACCTGAACGGCCTGGCGATGCGCGACGGCAAGCCGAAGTACGTCACGGCGGTCTGCCGGTCGGACACGATCGACGGCTGGCGCGACCGGCGTCACGACGGCGGCGTGGTCATCGACGTCGAGACGAACGAGATCGTGTGCGAGGGCCTGTCGATGCCGCATTCGCCGCGCTGGGCGGACGGCAAGCTGTGGGTGCTGAACTCCGGTACCGGCTACCTGGGCACGGTCGATTTCGAGACGCGCCGGTTCGTGCCGCACGTCTTCTGCCCCGGCTTCCTGCGCGGTCTCGCCATCAAGAACGGCTTTGCCGCGGTCGGCCTGTCCAAGCCGCGCAACGCGCGCTTCGACGGTCTCGAGCTGCAGCAGAACCTCGAGGCCAAGGACAGCCAGGCGTGGTGCGGCGTGCAGATCGTCGACCTGCGGTCGGGCTCGGTGGTCGAGTGGGTGCGGCTCGACGGGCCGGTGACCGAGCTGTTCGACGTCACCTTCATCGACGACGTGACCTGCCCGATGGCGCTGGGCCAGCAGAGTCCCGAGAACCTGTCGCTGGTCTCGATCGAGGACGGGCTTGCCTCGCAGGAGGCTGGCGCGAGCCGCCTGACCGCCTGAATGGTATCGCCGACGTGCTGCTAAGTGTCCCTGCGGTACTTCGCGCCGACGCGCTGGTACGCCTCGCGGAACGGGATCCCTTCCTTCGCAACGAGCTCGTTGGCTTCGGCCGCCGCATGAATATCGGCGTCCATGAGAATTTTTTCCGGCACGAACCGCAGCTGCGGAATGGCCGCTGCCATGATGCCAAGCGACTCGAGGCCGATGTCGATCGAACGGAACAGCGGCGCCTTGATCAGCTGCAGGTCACGCTGATAGCCCGAGGGCAGCTTGGCCGTGATGCCGAGCACCTCGGACAGGCACGCCTGCGCCGTGGCCGTGCGGCCGCGCAGCAGCTCGAAGACGTCCGGGTTGCGCTTCTGCGGCATGATCGATGAACCGGTCGTGAAGGCATCGGGCAGCTGGACGAAGCCGAACTCGCGCGTATAGAACAGCAGCAGGTCCGAGGCGAGTCGGCCGAGATCCTGCATCAGCAGCGTGACCTGGAACAGCACCTCGGCCTCCGCCTTGCCGCGCGACAGTTGCACGGCTGTCACCGGTTCGTGATTGGCGGGGAAAGCCAGCTTCGCGCGCGTCGCGTCGCGGCTCACCGGCAGGTTGGGCGTACCGTAACCCGCCGCTGAGCCGAGAGGATTCTTGCCGATGCGCCGGTGCGAATGACGCAGTCCCTCGATGTCGTCGCGAATTTCCGCGGCGAAGCCCTGCGCCCACAGGGCGACCGAACTCGGCATCGCCTGCTGCATGTGCGTGTAGCCTGGCAGCGCGATCGAGCCCTGGTCTGCCGCCAGGCCATCCAGCGCTTCGGCGACGTGCCGTCCTCCTTCAGCCAGGGATTCGACCGCGTCGCGCAGATAGAGACGAAGTGCCGTGAGCACCTGGTCGTTGCGCGAGCGGCCGGCGTGCAGGCGGGCGCCCGCCGTGCCGATCCGGCGCGTGAGTAAGGTCTCGAGCGCGGTCTGGCCGTCCTCGAGGTCGAGCGTCACGGACCACTCCCCGCGCGCGTGGGCGGCCGCGATCTCGGTCAGGCCGTTGCGGATCGCGTCCAGTTCAGCCTGCGCCAGCAGACCGCCTTCGTACAGCATCTCGGCGTGCGCGATCGAGGCGCGGACGTCGTAGGCCACGAGCCGGTTGTCGAGCGCGTGATCCTCACCTGCCGTGAAGCGCAGCACACGATCGTCGAGGGGCGCGCCCTTGTCCCAGAGCCTGGTCATGCGGAGGTCCTTCGTAGTCGTAACTAATCACCAATCACTAATCACGAATCACTTCCTATTGTCCTTGTTCGGCGGCCGTCAGCGCCTTCGTGTCCGCTACGACCAGCGTGCCCTTGCCCTCGTTGGTGAAGATCTCGGCGAGCAGCGAATCTGCCTCGGTGTACGAGATTACGTGCACGCGGCGAACACCCCCGCGAATCGCCGCCTCGATGGCGCTCGACTTCGGCAACATGCCGTCGCTGATCGCACCCTTCTCCCGCAGCCGGTGCAGGCCGGCCAGGTCAGTGTACGAGATCAGCGACTGCGGATCGTCGACGCGTTCGAGAATGCCGGGAGCGCCGGTGCAGAGGATCAGCTTCTCGGCGACCAGCGCGCCGCCGATCGCCGCAGCAACCGTGTCGGCATTGATATTGAGCAGCTGTCCCGAGTTGTCGCACGACAGCGGGCTCACGACGGGCAGGAAACCGCTGTCCAGCAGCCGCGTGATGACGGTGCCGTCGATGCCGTCGATGTCGCCCACCAGGCCATAGTCGACGACCTCGCCACTCGCAAGCGTCACCGGAGCACGGCGATGCGCCTGCACCAGGCCGCCGTCGATGCTGCCGATGCCGATGGCGGAAATGCCGAAGCTGCGGCAGAGCGCGACCAGTTGCGTGTTGATCAGGCCGTTCAGGACCATGCTGGTCGCGTCGATGGCCGCAGCGTCGGTCACCCGACGGCCCTGCACCATGCGTGTCTGCACGCCGAGTTTTGCTGTCACGTCGTCGAGCTGCGGGCCGCCGCCGTGCACGAGCACGACGCGGATGCCGAGATGGTGCAGGATCGTCACCTGTTCGACGAAGGCACGCATCGTCCCGGCATCGCGAAACGCGCCGCCCCCGGCCTTGATGACGAAGACCCTGCCCTTGTACATGTGTATGTACGGAGTCGCACCGCGCAGTGCCCGCACCGTGACCGCCTGTTCGACCTTGTGTCCGATCATCGTCAATTCCCCTTGAGCAATCGATACAGCACGGCCATCTGGACGACCATGCGGTTGGCGGCCTCACGCACCACGCGGCTGCGAGGCCCGTCGAGAATCTCGTCGGCCACCGCGACGTTGCGGCGCACCGGCAGGCAATGCATGAAGTGGCAGTCGCTGCGCGCGTACCGGAACCAGCTTTCGCGCACGCACCAGTCAGCGAGTGGTGCGCGTGCTTTCGCCTCGCCATCGGCGTCACCGTAGTGCAGCGGCGAGCCCCATTCCTTCGCGTACACCACCTGCGCACCACGCAGCGCCGATTCGCGGTCGGCGGTCTCGGAGACGCTGCCACCCGAAGCCGCGGCAGCTGCCCGTGCCTTGCGCATGATCGCATCGGGCAGGGTGTAGCCTTCGGGCCGCAGCACGACGACGTCCATGCCACGCTGCGCCGCCATGTGCACGGTCGCGGCCGGCACCGCGAGCGGCAAGGCGCGCGGGTGCGAGACCCAGCTCAGCACGAACTTGCCGGTCCGCGGCACGGCGAGCTCGTCCATCGTCCGCCAGTCTGCAAGCGCCTGGCACGGATGATTGACGGCCGACTCCAGGTTCACCAGCGGCTTCGGGCACAGCCTGGCCATGCGCATGAACTGCTCTTCGGCGATGTCGGCCGCGAGGTCCTTGCCCTCGGCGAACGAGCGGATGCCGAGCACGTCGCAATACGAGGCAAGCACGGGTATCGCCTCGCGCACGTGTTCGGCGGCACCGCCATTCATGATTGCGCCGTCCCGTGTCTCGACCTGCCACGTGCCCTGGCCCGGTGTCACGACGAACGCTGTGCCGCCGAGACGCTGCATGCCGGCCTGGAACGACGCCAGCGTGCGCAGCGACGGATTCAGGAACAGCAGTCCCAGAATCTTCCCGGCGAGCGCGGTCGGCTCGGGCCGGTCCTGCAGGCTCTGCGCGAGCGTGAGCAGGTCGACGACTTCGTCGCGTGAGAGATCGGCCAGGTCGAGGAAGCGTTGCATAGGGAGAGGGGAAGGGGAGGAAGGGAGGAAGGGAGGAAGGGGTTAGGGGTTAGGGGATAGTCGGAAGGCGCTGCGCGCGAGAAGTCTGTGTTGCTGCGCCTTCGATTCAGGCAGGCAGAGAGGACAAGGCGTCGCGCAGCTGCTC
>Ga0073899_10001188_pt1 | contig 23935 bp, 17 predicted proteins | sample KloWWTmetaKNB5Ph_FD_88975 | JGI IMG/M metagenome (GOLD analysis project Ga0073899, IMG submission 88975) | Active sludge microbial communities from Klosterneuburg, Austria, studying microevolution and ecology of nitrifiers - Klosterneuburg... | ecosystem: Engineered > WWTP > Aerobic digester >... | reverse complement strand
GTCGTACTCGTATTGCATCTGGGCAATCGGATCGGCCTCCCAGAAGAAGTTGGCGAGCTTGTTGAGCTGGGCGCGCAGCGCGCCGAACATCTTTCCGAAGATCATCGCGGTCTCCCCTGGACGCCGGAGGCTGGTCCGACGACCCCGACATTACGGCGCGCGGGCAGTCGCCTCAAGCGGTGGGGCTGGCAATGCGAGGGCGGCGGCTGGGCGTCAATCCGGCGGGAACGCGGGGCGCTCGTGGTCGAACAGGAGCTGCGTCGCGCGCAGCCGCCACAGCGGCGGGCACGCGGCGCCGAGCAGCAGGACGGCGGCGGCGTAGGCGCGGCCCCGCACGACCAGCCGCACGTCGGCCAGCGCGCTGGCGGCGGCGTCGAGGTGGGCGCCGTCGGCGGCGGTGAGGAGCGTGAGGAAGCCGCGCACCGCGCCGGCCTCGGCGGCGGCGTCGGCGCCGCCGTCGCTGGTCGCGGCGTGGGCCGCCTCGTCGAGATCGGTCACCGCGCCGCGGCCGGCGCGGTGGCGCAGCGCGAACGCGAGCAGCGCGACGTCGGGCGTGCTCGCGGCCTCGGCGGCGTGGGCCTCGGCGTCGGCGAGGTGCTCGGGCGTGGCGCGCGCGGAGGCGGCGGCCAGCCAGCGGGCCTGGGCGGCGTCGCGCGGGCCGACGTCGATCGCCGTCGCGACCGCGGCGTCGAGGCGGCCGGCGGCCAGCGTGAGCCACCAGGCGTCGGGCGGCGGCGCGACCAGGTAGGCGTCGGGCCCGTCGGCCAGCGGCAGGTCGGCGAACGCCGGCGTCCCGTCGAGCGAAGCGCGCCGCGCCCGCGCGACGTCGAGCGCGAACTGGTCGCAGTAGGTCGGCAGCCCCCGGCACGCGGTGGCGAGCAGGCCGGCGGCCGCGGCGTAGTGGCCGCCAGCCGCCGCCGCCTGGCCGGCGCCCAGCGTCACCCACGGCGCGCCGATCCAGCGCTGGCGCGCGGCCTCCATCGCGGCGGCGCGCTCATCCGGCGACAGGCACCGCGCGGCCAGGTACTGCCAGCTGGGATCGTCAGGGTGGGCGGCGGCGCGCGCCTGGTGGTCGGCGCACACCGCGGCGTGGCGCGCGCCGGCGTGGTCCTGCTCGATGGTGCGCAGCAGCGGATCGTCGGGGGCGCGCGCCAGCCGGCGCTCGAGCAGGCCGGCGAAGCCGCCGAGCTCGGCGCCCGCGGCCCACCAGGCGGCGGTGAAGCGCGCGTCGGTGGGGCGCCAGCGCAGCTGGGCTTCGAGCACCGCGTCGAACGCCTCGAAGGCGCCGAGTTCGTCGAGCGCGCGCGCGACCGTGGCCGGATCGTCGCGATCGAGCCCGCGCACCCGGGTGAACGACGCCTCGTCGTCGTGGCGGCTGACCTCCTTGGTCTGCGGCGGCGTCGTGAACAACCAGTCGGCGTCGACCGCCTGCCAGCGGCGCAGCGGCAACACCCGCGGCGGTGGGCCGCCGTCGCGGTCGGCGGCGGGGGCGTACGCCACGCGGGCGGCGTAGACGACCGTCGACACGAACAGCGGTGCCGCCGCGGCGACGTCGTAGACGTAGCGGTGGCGCTCGTCGATGCGCTCGTGGAACGCCTCGATCGGTGCGCCGTCGGCGGTCGTGGCGGCGACGGCGATCCGGCCGGCGCCGACCTTGAAGCGCGCGTAGTCGCCGGCGGCGACGCGCCGACGCTCGCCGTCGATCGTCACCGTGATCGGGCCGCCGGTGCCGTTGTACGCGACGACGTCGACCCGGCGCAGGTAGTGGGACGCGACCGCGATGCCGCCGACCAGCGCGGTGGCCGCCGCGGTGCGGGCGACGGCGCGGGCCGGGAGCCGCCAGCGCTCGCGCAGCGACGGTGTTGGCACGGCGGGCCGCGCGACCTCGCGAACGTGCAGCGCATAGTGGACGGGGACCTGCGCGATGATCGGCGCGGCCACCGGCTCGGCCGGTGGCGCGGTCGCCATCGCGACGACACGATCCTCGGTCGCGAGCAGCTCGTCGCGCGCGGCCGCAGCGAGGTCCTCGAGCGCGTCGGTGGCGGTGGCCGTCACGTGGAGCGCCAGGTGCAGCCACGGGGTCGGATCGCCCATCGGCGGCGGCTGCGGCACCGGGTGACCGAACGCGCCGAACCACGGGTTGGTGTCGAGCCGCGCGCGCACGCCCGGCGGCAGGTGCAGCTGGCCGAGCGAGCCCTGGATCGCGGCCATGCGGTGGGCCAGCCGGAAGCCGGTCGCGACGATCGCCTGGTGCTCGGGCGCCTTGAACGAGCCGCGCGCGACGGCCGGCGCGAACGCGTCGGTGACCTCCTCGACCGCGTCGTCGAGCTCGGCGTGGGTGTGCTCGGCCCAGTGCCACAGCGCCCACAGCGAGCGCAGGTAGTCGGCCCACGCTGGCGACACCTGGGCGGCGATCTGGCGGTGCACCGCGCGGGCGCGCGCCTCGCGATCGGCGATGCGCTGGCTCACGTCGACCAGCTCGGCCTCGATCGTCGCGCGCAGCGCCGGGAGCTCGGCGCGGCCGTAGGCGCGATCGCGGTAGCGCACCGTCGGGCCGCCGGTGGTCAGCGCGCCGGTCGCCAGGCCGTCGATGGCCGCGCGGTCGGCGCGCAACCGCGCGCGGGCGGCGAGTGCGTCGGCCAGCTCGGGCGGGTAGAGCTCCGCGACCTCGGCCAGCGGCGTGGCCAGCGGCGTGCCGGTGGCGCGCGGCGGCGTGCGGGTCAGGCCGGGCTCGACGTAGAGGCCGCGAAAGCGCGGGTCGAGGCCGGGCCGGCCGAGCGTGGCGTCGAGGTGCGCCAGCGACTCGGCCAGCGGCGTCGGCGCGAGCGCCGGCATTCCCGGCCGCCGCAGCAGCGCCCGCGCCGTGACCTGCGCGCGCAACCGGGCCGGATCGTCGAACGCGGCCCACGCCGGGCGGGACTCGGCGGGCGCCGCGACGTAGCGCGCCTTCGCGGACCGCTCGCGCTCGAGGTCGGACGGGTGCGTCGTCCACGTGTCGGGCAGCGCGGCCAGCGCGAGCGTGAACAGCCGGTGCTGGGCGGGGTCGCCGCTGGGCGTGGGCGGCTGGCCGCCGTGGGCGCAGCCGCGGATCGCGGGCAGCCGCTCGCCGATGCGCGCCTGCACCGCGAACAGATCGACGACCGCGCGGCCGCGGGCGGCCTCTTGCTCGGCGAACCCGATCGCCATGGCGTTCTGCTCGCGCAGCGGCGCGCTGCGGAACAGCATCGTCGCGACCGCGTCGCTGCCGGCCACCGCCACCGCGGCGAGATCGGCCTCGAGCTCGCACTCGCGCTCGAACGCGCGCTGGAGGCGCAGCGTCCAGCCGAACAGCGTCATCGTCACGGCGCGGATCGCCCACGCCAGGCCGTAGATGATCGCGCCGCCCACGATCACCACGAGGCCGACGCCGCCGACCGGGATGTACGGGAGGTCGAGCGAGACCCCGCCGCGGAACCACGGCCGTGGATCGATCAGCAGGTCGGCGAGCCGGCCGCCGCGGGTCGACCAGCGCCCGAGCGAGGTGGTGTGGTGGCCGAGGTGCCCGAGTTCGTGCGCCAGCAGCGCCTTGAACTCGCGCAGGTCGAGGCCCGCGACCAGCCCGAGCCCGAGCATGAGCGTGCGCCTCGAGCGCTCGAGGCGCCACCAGCGCCCGGGCTCGTGGACCACGTACGCGGCTACCGCCGCGGAGATCAGCACGCGGTCCGGTGGCGGCGCGCCGACCTCGGCCGCGACCCGACGGACGAACGCGAGCAAGGTCGGCTGATCGGCCGCGGTGACCTCGATCGGCCCCTCGAGCGACGGGCGTGGTCGCCGGCGCACGAACGAGCTGGCCAGCGCGCCGGCGATGATCAGCGCGGCGCCGCCGGCGGCCCAGCCCCACTCGTGCTCCTTCACGACGATCGCGGACCACACCAGCTGCACGCCGGTCCAACCGAACCAGCACATGAGGCCGAGGTAGGCCACCAGGAACCCCGCCAGCGCCGCGCCCGCCGCCAGCGCCCTGCGCCGGTATCGCGTCGACGGGCGGCGGAGATCCGCCGGCACGTCAGCCGGGCTGTCGGGATACTCGATGACGACGACGTCCTCCATGCGTGCCACAGAATCAGCGGATCGTCGCGTTGCGGTCAAGGCCGGGTGGAGAGGCGATTCCGGCAAAGCTGGTGCGGACCGTGCGGCGCGATCGCTCGTGATTGGATCGAGTCATGGCCGGGGTATCGACCGGTGTGCGCTGCGGTTGCGCGCGGATCTCGCTCCACCTGCACGCAACCAGCGCGGCGGCCGGTCGATAGCCGCGGTCATGAACGCCTACGCCCACGTCCCGGACCACGACGGCGCGCCCCGCCGCGAGGGCGACGAGTTCTTCGGGCCACCGCCGCCGGCGTCGATCGGTGCGATCGTCAGCGCGTCGACGACGCTGTCGGCGCGCGCGGTGCGGACGACGACGCGGGCGCGCGTCGGGGCGGCGGTGGTGGCCGCGGTGATCGCCGCCGGCGTGGCCGCCCAGACCGGCGTGTCGTTGCCCCCGGCCTGGGGGCCCGTGATGGTGCTGGCCGCGGCGGCGATCGGGTGGCTCGTCGAGAGCCCGCTGCGGATGTGCAGCTACATCGGCGAGGACGGCGCGTGGCTGGTGTCGCGATCGCGGCTTACCGGCAGGACGACGACGCGCGCGCTGCGCTTCGCGGACGCTGACCGGCGCACGATCGCGTTCACCCGGAACCTTGGATTGGAGGGCTACAGCGGGACGCGTGTCACCGCGACCTGGCTGCGAGATCGGCAGACGGTGTTCGCCGTGATCGGGGACTTCAACGAGGGCGTCGGCGCCAACGACGCCGCGAAGCCGACCGACGTCGAAGCGGCGTTCGCGCCCTCGCCGGCCCACCTGGCGGCGGTCGCGATCGCGCTGGTCGCCCGCTACGATCGCTGGTGCGCGGCGCGGGTCGACGACGAGGCGCCGCTTTCGACGGCGACGCTCGACGCGCTGGTGGCGCAGGGGCGGGTCACGGTGGCGGCAGCCATCGAGCGGCTGTTCGACCTGGGACGCTGGGAAGACCTCGACGAGCTCGCCGGCACCGCGCTCGACGCCGGGGTCGCGGTCGACGGGCTGCGCCACGCGTGGGCGCTGCTCGAACTCGAGGATCCCGACACCGCGCTGGCCCAGAGCGACCACGTCTTGATCCGCATGCGGGCGGCGATCGCCGGGGGCGATCTGGCGACGGCCGGCGGCGCGCTGCCCGAGCTGCGCGACGACGGGTTCGGGATGCGGTCGGTCGTGGTGGCCGATCTGCTCGCGGCGCTGGGCGACCTGGCGGGGGCGACGGCGGCGTTGCGCGACGCGCGGCGCGCCGCGTATCCGCTCGCTCACCTGGCGACGACGGCCTGGCCGAGCGCGCCGCTGGCGCGCGCGCTCGTCGGCGGCGCGGGCTCGTACCGCTGAGCCTCCGTGCTCCGGCACCGACTCCGACACCGACACCGGCTCTGACTCCGGCACCGACTCCGGCACCGACTCTGGATCCGGATCCGGCACCGCGGTTGGCGTCGGGCGTCTCGCGTCCTGGGGGGAGGCTCGGCGGGGACCTGGCCCTGCCGAGGGGGGCTCGGCGACGAGCCCCCTGCAACTCAATGCGCGACGACGGTGCCGTAGGCGTTGCCGCCGACCCGGTAGTACTCGGGGTGGCGGGCGAAGCTCCAGGCGCCGAACAGGTTGATGACGATGCCGAGCACGATCAGGGCGCGGGTGACGTGCGTGAGCGGGCGGCCGCCGACGGCGAGCAGGAGCACCAGGAACACGGTGTAGTCGAGGCTGAAGCGGTAGCCGAACTGGACCCAGCCGCTGTTCTGGTAGAAGAACGTCGGGATCGCCACGGCGGCGACGGTGAGCCACAGCGCGCGGTGGATCGGTGGCTTGGCGCGCGGCCACAAGAGCAACAGGAAGATCGGCGTGGTCACCCACAGCGCGAGGCCGTGGCCCGAGACCTGGACGAACGGCCCCTTGGCCGGGAACTCGGGGAGCAGCGTGAACGCGACGGCCAGGTTGCGCGCCAGGTACTGGTAGCTGAACAGGCCGTACTGCTCCATCTGCGCCTGCTGGCGCACGTCGAGGTAGGTGTGGCCGAACTCGGTGGGCGCGTCGAAGCGGACCAGATTGTAGGCGGCGGCGGCGATCGCGATCGCCGCCACCGGGATCGCGAAGCGCACGAGCGGCCCGCGCACCGCGCGCACGAACGCCGCCCGATCGCCGCGCAGCGCGGCCCAGCCGCCGGCGCCGCGCGCGGCCTCGAGCACGAACAGCGGCAGCATGAACGCCATCGGCGTGCGGGTGATCGCCGCCAGGCCGAGAAACACGCCGGCCAGGATCGGCCGCCGCGCCGCGATCGACGCCCACGCGTAGGCCATGGCCAGCAGCACGCCCAGCACGTGGGCGGTGAACCACACCCGGCCTTGCACCGACGCGAAGCACAGCACGGTGCCGAAGCCGAGCGCGAGCGTCAGCCACACGTCGTCGGTGGGCGTGCGGGTCGACTGGCCGGCGGCGGCCAGCCGGCGCAGCGTCAGGAACGCCAGCGGCAAGATCAGCGCCGCGCACAGCACCGTCGGCGCGACGTCGTTGCCCGCCCGCCCGCCGAGCGCCGCGCCCGGCAACATCAGCACGCTGGGCAGCGGCGGGAACGACACGTAGAACGTCTGGCCCTTGCTGCTCGCCACATCGGCCAGCGGGATCTCGGCGCCCTTGGTGGTGCGGAACACCGGCCGGACGTGCAGCCGGCGACCGCGCACCTCGCGGCCGTCGCGCAGCACGACGGTCTCGACCTTGGCCCAGTCGTCGCCGCGCGCCGGCGGCGGCGAGATCGGCGCCTTGCCGCGCAGCCAGGCGTCGGCCTGGTAGACGAAGTGCGGATCGGTGGACTGGTGCCACAGCCGCGAGCCGGCGAGGGCGCCATAGCCGCACAGGCCGACCAGGAACAGGACGAGCGGGATGGCGTGACGACGCAGCCAGGGCACGGCCGGCGCACTGTACACGACGCCGCCCGCGCTCGCGTCGGTGTAGGATGCGCCGCCCCGTGCCGTCGCTCACGTCGCGCCTCGCTCGCCTCGCGCCCGCGCTCGCCCTGGTCGCGATCGCCGCGTGGGGCACCTGCCGCGCGGTCGGCGCCGGCGCCGGCGTGCCCGGCGACCGGGCGTGGGCTGCGGTGAGCCAGCGGCTGCGCGCCGAGCTGCGGCCCGGCGAGCTGATCGTCGTCGCGCCGGCGTGGAACGAGCCGACCGCGTACTTGCACGTCGGCGACCTGGTCGCGGTCGACGCCGCCGGGCGGCTCGACGCCGCGCGCTACCCGGCGATCTGGGAGCTGTCGATCCGCGGCGCCCGCGCGCCCGAGACCCGCGGCCTGCGCGCCGATCGATCGTTCGCGATCGGCGGCGTCACCGCGCGGCGCTACCCGCAGGCCGCGCGCACCGTGGTCACCGACTTCGCGCCGCAGATCGCCACCGCCGCGGTCGGCGGCGCGCGCGCCGGCGGCCCGACCTACGTGCTGGCCGAGATCGGCTTCGCGCCCCACCGCTGCGCGCAGGTGACGCCGGCGCCCGACGGCGAGGTGACGCTGACCTTCGCCGACGTCGCGCTCGGCGCCGAGCTGGCGGTCGGCGCCGGCCTGGCCGACGTGTTCACCCGCCGCGACGTGCGCGCGCCGGGCGAGCTGGCGGTGGCGATCGACGGCTTCGAGGTCGCGCGCTGGCGGTTCGGCGTCGACGACGGCTGGGTGCGGCGGACCATCGTCACCCGGCCCGGCCGCGGCACCGTGACGTTCACCGCGCGCGCGGTCGGGCTCAAGGCCACCGGCCGGCTGATCTGCTTCGCAGCCGAGGCGCGGTCGTGATCGGCCGCTGGCGCGTGCGCGCGATCGGGCTGGTGCTGTTCGTCGTGACGCTGGCCACCGCGCTGGCGGCGCAAGAGGACGTCGGCATCGCCCGCGACGAGACCGTCTACATGGGCGCCGGCGACGGCTACGCGCGGTGGTGGCTCGACGTCGCCCACGGCAAGCGCGGCGCCACCAGCGAGAAGGGCATCACCGCGGCCTGGGGCGGCCCGGGCCCGACCGATCACAACCGCGAGCACCCGCCGTTCATGAAGACGCTGTTCGGGCTGTCGCACAAGCTCTTGCACGACGGCCTCGGCGTCTCGCGCGTGACCGCGTACCGCGCGCCGAGCGCGCTGATGCACGCGATCCTGATCCTGATCGTGTTCGCGTGGGTGGCCGCGGCGTGGGGCGTGGCCGAGGCGGTGATCGCCGCGCTGCTCACGCTGTGCCTGCCGCGCGCGCTGTTCCACGCCGGGCTGGCGTGCTTCGACGGGCCGATCGCGACCCTGTGGGTGGCGACGCTGTACTGCTACTGGCGCAGCCTCGCCCGCTGGTCATGGGCGATCGTCGCCGGGGTGGTGTGGGGCCTGGCGCTGGCCACCAAGCACAACGCGCTGCTCTTGCCGTTCGCGATCGCGCCGCACTTCGCGTGGGTGGTGGCGCGCCAGGCCTACGCGACGACCGCGCCCGGGGCGGCGCGCGGGCTGCGCGCGCTGGGCTGGGGGCTGGTGCGCCGGTGGTACGTGCCGGTGGCGCTGATCGCGCTGGGCCCGCTGACCTTGATCGCGGTGTGGCCGTGGCTGTGGTTCGACACCGTGCCGCACGTCCGCGCGTGGCTGCAGTTCCACCTGCACCACGTGCACTACAACTTCGAGTACCTCGGCGACAACTGGAACCACCCGCCGTTCCCGTGGCACGTCGCGATCGTCACGACGTTGCTCACCGTGCCGGCCGGCACGCTGGCCGCCGCCGCGATCGGCGTGCTGGCGCGCGCGCGCGGGTGGTGGCGGAGCCGGGGCGAGCTCGCCGACGGCGCGGCGCTGCTGCTGGGGCTGTCCCTGGCCGCGTCGATGGGGCCGTTCTTGCTCGGCTCGACGCCGATCTTCGGCGCCGAGAAGCACTGGGAGGCGGCGATCCCGACGGTGTGCATCGCCGCCGGCCTGGGCGCGGTCTGGGCGGCCCGCGCGGCCGCCGCCGCGCTCGGCGAGCTGTGGGCCGGCGCGCGCCACCGGCTGGCGCCGACGCTCGCGACCGTGGCCGTCGGCGGCGCGCTGATCGCCGGCGCGGCCGCCGAGACCGCCCACGCGCACCCCTACGCGCTGTCGTCGTACAACGGCCTCGCCGGCGGCGCGCCGGGCGGCGCCGACCTCGGCATGAACCGCCAGTTCTGGGGCTACGCCGCCCGCGGCGCGCTGCCGTTCCTGCGCACGCAAGCGCCGCTGGCCGGCGCGCCGCCGCGCCCCGTCTACACCCACGACGCGACCCCGGCGTGGGGCGCCTACGCCCGCGATCGCCTGCTGGCGCCGGGCCTGCCCGACGCCGGCCACGAGGACGCCGGTGTCGCGCGCTCGCAGCTGGCGATCGTCATCCACGAGCGCCACTTCCGCCGCCACGACTTCATGATCTGGCAGAGCTACGGCACGGTGCAGCCGGTGTTCGTGCTGCGCTTCGACGGCGTCCCGATCGTCAGCGTCTATCGCCGCCCGGCGCCGCGGTAGTCGGCTACGCTCGCGGCATGGCGCGCGTCCTCGCGGCGGTCGTGGTGCTCGGCGCGTGCGGTGGCGCGTGCGGCGGCGACGCCGCGGTGCCCGCGCCGTGCCGCGCGCCGCTGGTGGCGACGCTCGACGACGCGCCGCTGGCGTTCGACCACGTCTTCGGCTACCGCAAGGGCGAGGCGACCGGCGTCGCGTGGTTCGCCGGCGAGGTGCTGGGCGATGGCCAGGCGCGGCCGCGACCGCCGAGCTGCGCCGAGGCCGCGCGCGGTGGCGTCGGCGCGGCGGTCATCCGCCTCGAGGCGCAGCCCGGGCTCGTCATCGCCTCCTACGACCTGCCGCAGGTCGGCGCGGCCGGCCTGAAGACCGCGATCGACGGCCAGCGCCCCTGCGACGCGGCCGCGCCGTGCCTGCGCGCGCGCCTGACGTCCGGCCCGGCGCCGCGCCCCGGCCGCTTGAGCCGCTGCGTCGACCTCACGTTGCGCCTCGACGACGGGCAGGGCGGCCTGCACGCGCTGCGGATGGTCGGCCGGTTCGACGCCGAGGACTGCGAGCGCCGGTGATCGGCGCCCGCGCGATCAGCGGTCGAACGTCAGCGCGAGCGTGCGCACCTGGCTGAGCGTGACCAGGCCGCCGCGGCCGAACGCCGGGTCGGGCGCGCCGTGGGCCACCGCGCGCGCAGTGACGTCGACCGTGCAGGTCGCAGGGCCGCCGGGCGTCAGCACGAAGCGCGTGGGCGGGATGGCCAGCGTGGTCGCGGTCGCGGGGCCGCGCTCAGTGAACGCCTCGAAGCAGCCCTCGACGCTGCGCACCGTCACCACCAGCTCGTCGGCGCCGCCGACCCCGCCGAAAGTGAGCTGCAGCCCGTCGGCGCGGCTGAACCGCGACACCGTGGCGCCGAGCGAGAACGCGGCCGGCACGGTCCCGTGGGTCCCCGGCGCGTCGACGCCGGCGGCGCGATCGTAGGCGACCACCACCGGCGCGCCGCCCGCCACCCGGGTCGAGGTCCCGACGTACTGATACGCACCGAGCAGGTTGCGCTCGCTGAGCGCCACCGCCTCACCGCCCACGGTCAGCGACAGCTGATCCCCGCCCTCGAGCCGCAGGTACGTGACCTCGAGCAGCGCCGGGTTGTCGGCGGTCAGTCCGATGGTGGCGTCAGCCCGCCCGGCGCTGTCGACCACCACGTCGACGAAGATGCCGGTCTCCGAGGTCGGGTAGTCGGAGGATGGCGCGTTGTCGCAGGCCGCGGCGGCGAGCAGCAGGGACGCAACGAAGTAGAGGCGCATGCGCCGTCCCGTTGCACGGTGCGTGCCGGGCGCGAACGCGTCGCCAGCGCCACCTGCGGGGCCCAGGCGCGCAAGCCTGGCGCGCCCGCGGCGTCGAGATCCGGACGCCGGCGTCGCGGTCCGCGGCGCTACTCGGCCGGCCCGATCCAGAGCTCGTCGACGTTCAGGTGGCCCCAGGAGGCCTGCGACTCGTCGACCAGCGCGATCGTGGCGGTCTGGCCGACCAGGTCCGCGACGTTCCAGGTGACGTCGGTGAAGCGCTCCGACGGCGGGGCCGGCGGGGTCGCGGTCCGCACCGGCATACCGTCGATGCGCAGCTCGACCCGCAGGCCGCTGTCGCCGCTGCCGCCGCCCAGGCGCATGCGGATGCTGTCGGCGTCGATCGGGAACGGCGGCGACAAGAGCGTGCCCGTGCGCGCGTCGCCGCCGTGGAACGACGTCGCGAAGTTCCGGCCGCCGAACCGCCGCACCATGCCCTGGCCGGCGACCTCCTTGCGCTCGGGCGTGTTGCCCCAGGCCGAGCCGAACACGGTCCAGTTGGAGAACGTGCCGTCCTCGAAGTCGAACAGCACCCGCCAGCCCGGCGGCAGGAGCGCGCGGCCCGCCGGCACCCAGACCGAGTCGGGCACGATCTTGGCGCCGGTGAACAGCCGTGGGCGCGCGGTGCGCGGCACCAGATCGTCGGGCCGGTAGTACAGGTTGATCGCCGGCACCTCGAGGAACATGTCGCGGTTGTCGAACACGATCGCCGAGAACTCGCGGCCGCGCAGCGCCTCCTCGAGGCCCATCACCGGCCGCGGCTTGCGCGCGGTGACGTCCTTGACGCCCATCCGGTGCACGTACATCGGCTTGCCGGCGAGGTGCGCGTACCACGGATGCGACGGCACCCACACCCGGCCCGGCAGCGCGCGGATCGTCGCGATCAGCTCGTCGCCGGCGGCGCGATCGCGCGCGGTCGGGATGAACGGCCGCGGGTTCCACCGCGCCTTGTACAGCTGCACGCCGAGGCCCAGCGCCACCAGCGCGGTCGCGGCGTGGGCCAGCGCGCGGTCGCGCGGCAGGGCCGTGTAGGCCGGCCGGCCCGGCGCCCGCGCGTCGTCGGCGAACAAGAGCTCGCTGCACGCCAGGATCGCCGGGATCGCGAAGCCCGCGGCCATCGCGCCGTGGAGGAACGCCGGCATGTACGCGTTGTAGTGCGCGAACTCGGTGCCCCAGCCGACCGCGCCCACCACCGTCGACACCGCGTAGACGTAGGTCCACAGGAGCAGCGCCTTGGCCGGCGGCGGCAGCCGACGGCGCACGATCGCGCACGCGACGACGACGCACAGCCCGAGCACGATGATCGCGGTCGCCCAGCGGAAGTGCAGCAGGATCAGCTCGAACGACTTCCAGAACCGATCCTTGTTCCAGTCGTGGGCCTGGTGGATCTGGAACGCGTAGGTCCAGAACCAGCCGCCGGTGGTCCACTGCAAGAGCGCCGCGCCGCCGAGCCCGGTGACCGCCACCGCGCCGACGTAGGTCGGGGCCCGTCGCCAGTTCATGGCCAGGATGATCGGCCCGCCGGCCACCGCGTAGAGCACGCCGGTCTGCTTGGCGAAGAACGACAGCCCGAGGATGACGCCGGCCACCGCGACCAGCCGGTGGCCACGGAAGCCCTCGTCGGCGCGGGCCCACCGCGACAGGCCGATCAGCCCGCCGGTGGCGATGAACAAGAACAGCGTGTCGGCGCGGACCAGGTCGTACCAGCCCTCCATGAACGGGTACGCGGCGGCGAACAGCCCGAGGCCGAGGATCGCGCCGGCGGTGGCGGCGCCGCGGTGCTTGGGCGACCACGCCAGCGCGTTGGTGATGGCCAGGACGCCCAGCCCGATCAAGGACAGGATCGAGATGATGCGGCCGAGCTGGTACGACAGGCCGAAGATCGAGCCGAGCAGCGCCAGGAGGCCGGGGTAGAGCGGCGTGTACAGGAACGAGATGTAGTCGACCGACGGCGGGCCGTAGATGCCGTCGCCCGAGGCGATGCGCGCGGCCCCGTGCAGCACGCCGCCCTCCATCCACTCGAGGTCGTAGGGGTAGGGGAAGCGGGCCGCGATGGCCCAGACCAGGAGGCCGATCTGCCACACGCCAGGCGCCGCGAGCAGCGCCCAGAACGTCGCGCGCATCCACGCCGGCATGGTCATCGCACCACCCGCACGGTCGCGACCTTGACCCGGTTGTCGACGACCGGCACGCCGGCGGGCGCGCGCACCGGCTGGCGCGCCGCCTTGCGCCACAGGCCGATCCACATCGCGTAGTCGCCGGCGGGCGCGCTGGGCGGCACGCTGGCGTCGATGGTGTAGCGGACGTACTGGCCGCGCCGCCACCACTCGAACGGCCGCGCCGGCGCGTGATCGGCGGTGAAGCGCCCGCCGCCGGGCCCCTCGACGTGGACGAACACCTTCCAGCCGCCGGTCAGGCGGCCGCGGGCCTCGAACGTCCAGGTGATCGGGAAGGTCTGGCCGGGGCGGACCTCGGCCGGCGCGTCGACGCTGAGCAGCCGCACGTCGGGGCCGAGGTCGACGTCGAGCGGCGCGGCGATCGCCGGTCGATCGGGCAAGAGCGCGGCCGCGGCGCCCGGCGGGATCTGGGCGCTGTCGTACCAGCGCTCGAACGCGGCGCGCACGCGGCCACAGCGACCGGGCGCGTCGGCGCGGTCGTGGGTCTCGGCGGGGTCGTCGGTGAGGCGGTACACTTCCCAGCTCGTGTGCGGGGACACGTTGTACAGCACGTGGCAGTCGGCGGTCGCGGCCCCGCGCATCTCGTGATTTCCCTCATACGAGAGCTGCTGAAACACCACGCGGTCGGGGTCGTCGGGGCCGCCGGCCAGCAGCGGCACCAGCGAGCGCCCCATCATCTCGGGCGTGGCGGCGGCGCCGGCCAGGTTGGCCAGCGTCGGCAGGATGTCGACGTGGCCGACCGCGGTGGTCGACACCCGCGGCGGTAGGCCCGGCACCCGGACGATCAGCGGCACCTTGGTCTGCGGCGCGTAGAGGTGGTAGCCGTGCAGCTGGACGCCGTGCTCGCCGAAGCCCTCGCCGTGATCGCCGGTCACGACGATGACGGTCTTGTCCCACAGCCCGCGGGCCTTGAGGTCGTCGAGCAGCCGGCCGACGTGCAGGTCGGTGAAGCGGATCTCTTGATCGTAGCGATCGACCTCGCCGCCGCCGAAGCTCGGCACCTCGGGGTGCGCCTCGTACTCGTGGTGGGGATCGTAGTAGTGGACCCACAAGAAGAAGCGCTGGGTCGCGTGCGCGGCGACGAAGCCGAGCGCCTTGTCGGTCTGCTGGCGCGACGAGCTGCCGCGGGTGTGCGCGGGGTCGGCGCCCTGGTGCAGCCGGGCGTTGTCGTTGTCGTAGACGTCGAAGCCCTGATCCATGTGCCGCGTGCGATCGAAGTACCAGTAGTTGGTGAACGCGCCGGTGGCGAAGCCGCGATCGCGCAGCACCTCGGCCAGCGTGGTGGCGCGCGGCAGGATGCCGGGCCAGCCGGCGACGCTGTGATCGTAGTAGACGTCGAGCGGCAGCCGGCCGGTGAGGATGGCTGGCATCGAGTAGCGGGTCGACGGCGCGTGGGCCCAGGCGGCGGCGAAGCGGGTGCCGGCGGCGGCGACCGCGTCGAGGGTCGGCGTGGTCGGGCGCGGGTAGCCGTAGCTCGAGAGGTGATCGGCGCGCAGCGTGTCGATCGTGATCAGCACGATGTTGGCGTCGGCCGGCACCCCCGGCGGCAGCGGCGCGAAGCCGACGTCCTCGGCGGCGCGCTGGCTCTTGGCGTCGCCGGCGACGCAGTTCTGATCGCGGCCGTCGTCGGGGATGTCGCTGGCGCCGGGGTGGACGCTGGCGTCGCCGTCGTCGCAGTCGCCGCCGCCGAACCACGGCGAGTAGCCGTCGCGATCGCGATCGATCAGCCGTTTCCACGCCCGGGTCAGCGGATCGCCGACGCCGGAGTACGCGACCGCGGCCTTGATGACGCCGGGGCGGTTACCCGCGAGCGCGGCCACCAGGAACGCGGCGAGCGGCACCAGCGCGGGGAGGCTGTGGCGCCAGCGCGGGCGGAGCGCCTGCCAGCGCGCGGCCCAGCGCGCCCCGACCGCGCCCAGCGGCACCGCCAGCACCAGCGCCAGCAGCACGATCGCCGGCGGGCGCAGCGGCAACAGCCGGGTGACGCTCCAGGTGCGGACGATGATCACCGCGGCGCCGACCGCCGCCATCGCGGCCAGCGCCACCGCCGGGGTCCACACCCACGACAGCGCCGGGCCCAGCCGGCCGCGGGCCAGCGCGCCCAGCCCGGCCTCGAGCGCGCGGGCGACGACGATCGCGATCGCCAGCGCCACCGCCAGCGTGACCACGCCGGCGGCCAGCGCCACCGCGACCACCAGCGCGAAGTTCTTGCGGGTGTGCAGGCCGTGGACCAGCCGCGGGAACACCACCACCAGCGCCGTGGTCGCCAGCGGCGCGAACGCCAGCACCAGCGACAGGCCGACGACCGCGTGGGGGTGGCCCTGGGCCCGGGCCGCGGCGTGCTGGGCGAAGGCGTGGCGCACGAGCCGCCCGAGCAGCGTCCACCGCGCATAGACGACGACCACCGCCGCGACCACCGCGCCGATCGCGGCGCCAGCGATCGCGTAGCTGGTGGTCAGGTACAGCACCTCGTGGATCCGCTCGAGGAAGCCGGGCGCGAACTGCCCGGCGGCGCGCCACGACCACAGGCCGTCGATGGCGCCGGTCGCGGCGGCGGCCAGCCCGGCGGTCAGCGCGCCCGCGACCACCGCCTGGGGCACCGGCCGCGGCGCTGCGGCGGGGGCCGCGGCGTCTGGACTCGTCGGTGCCGACATCGACCGCGAAAGCTAGCAAAGACTGCGCGTCGCGCGCGCGTCGGCGACGCGATTTCGCGCGAGCGCTTGACTTGCATCGCCCCGAGCGGCAAGGGAGGCTCGCGCCGTGCCGTCCGAGTCCTCGCTTCCTGGCGCGCGCGCCGCCCCCGGCGCCGGGCCGTGGCGCGCGATCGCGCGGTGGGCGCCGCTGGCGCTGGCCGCGGCGATCCTGATCTGGCACGCCCAGCAGTACGACTTCGTCACCGACGATGCGTTCATCTCGTTCGTGTTCTCGCGCAACTTCGCGGAGCACGGCCAGCTGGCGTTCAACCTCGGCGATCCGGTCGAGGGCTACACCAACTTCCTGTGGACGTTCCTGCTCGGCGCGCTGATGGTGGTCGGCATCCCGCCGGAGATCGCGGCGCGGGTGCTGGGCGTCGGCTTCGGCCTCGGCGTGCTGGCCGTCACGTTCCGCATCGGCGAGCGGGTGCTCGGCCGCGGCCACCCGGTGGCCGGGCTGGCGCCGCTGTTGCTCGCGTGCTCGAGCGGCTTCGCGTGCTGGTCGTCGGGCGGGCTCGAGACCCAGCTGTACACGTTCCTGCTGGTGTGGGCCCTCGACGGCTACCTCGCGGCCAGCGCCGGCGAGGAGCTGCGCGGGCTGCGGCGGATGGCGATCGGCCTGGCGCTGGCGTCGATGACCCGGCCCGAGGGGCCGCTGATCGTGGCGTTGTTCGCGGCGCACCGGGTGGCGACCAACCTGATCGGCGAGCGCCGGTGGAAGCCCAACCGCGCCGAGTGGAACGCGGTGATCACGTTCCTCGGGTTGTGGGCGCCGTGGTTCGCGTGGCGCTGGTGGTACTACGGCTGGCCGTTCCCCAACACCTACTACGTCAAGGCCGCCGGCGCCGCGGTGCCCGGCTACGACGCCAAGATGCGCAGCAACGGCTGGTACTACGTCGGCCGCTGGTTCGCGCAGACCGGGCTGGTCTGGGCGTCACCGCTGGCGATCGCCGGGCTGATCGCGCGGCCGCGGCGTGACGCGCGGTTCGCGCTGGTGACGCTCGCGCCGATCATCTTCGTCGTCTACCTGCGCTACGTCGCCGGCGTCGGCGGCGACTTCATGGGGCTGCACCGCTTCATCATGCCGCTGTTCGTGCTGGCGGCGCTGGCGGTGGCGCTGGGCGTGGCCAACCTCGGTGCGCTGGTGGCGCGCGTGAGCGCCCGAGGGCTCGTCGCGACCGCGATCATGCTGGTGGCCGGCGCGGCGGTGCTGGGCGCCTTCGCCGATCGCCAGCTGGCGCTGACCAAGGCCAGCCTGCGCTACGGCAACTTCGCCAACGATCGCGGCATCGACACGCCGGCGTACCTGCGCGCCTACACCCACGACCGGGTGCTGATCGGCAAGGCGCTGGCGCCGTGCGTGCGCCCCGACGACTACGCGATCTTCGGCGGCGTCGGCGCGCTGCCGTACTACGCGCGGCTGCGCGGCATCGACGTATTCGGGCTGGTGTCGTCGCGGGTGGCCCACGAGGTGCCGCGCACCAACCCGCGCGCCGGCCACAACAAGTGGGGGCCCGACGCGCTGATGCTCGCGCACCACCCGACGATCGTGCTGTCTTGCTACGACCTGCGGCGCGCGGCCGGCGTGGCGCCGCTCAACCACTGCGCGGGGTTCTGGCTGGCCAACGGCTTCGAGAAGGTCGTGCTGCACGTGCCGGGGCTGGTCGAGCGCGGCGAGTACCTGACGTTCCTGGCGCGGCGCGATCGCGCGCTGGCGTGCCCCGGGCTCGCGCGATGAGCTGGCGCCAGGCGGTGGTGCCGCGCGCGCTGCCGTGGCTGATCGCGCTGGTGGCGATCGCGGCGGTGCTGATCGCGCGCGCCGCGCTGGTGCCGGCGCCGCTCGAGCGGCTGGCCGTGGCGCCGTCGCAGCCGGGCGATCCGCCGGGCACGCGGGCCTACGTCGGCGCGTTGCACGTGCCGCGTGGCGGGCCGACCCGGGTCGGCTTCGTGTCGCCGGGGCCGGCGGTGCTGACCGTCGAGGGGCTGGCGCTGCCAGTCATCGGTCGCGGCGTGCGCACCGAGCGGGTCGTGCTGGCGCGCGGCGCGGTGGCGATCCGGTTCGCGGCGCCGCCGGGCGCGCGGCTGGTGTGGCACCCGGCGGGGCGCACCGGCGATCCCGAGTACGTGCCGGCGTCGTCGCTGTCGCCGCGGCCGCCGCGCGAGGCGCGCTTCGATCACCCGGGCACCGCGCGCGGCGACGCGCTGGCGGCGTGGCTGGTGCTGCTGATCGTGATCGCGACCGCGCTGTGGAGCTGGCGGGCGGCGCTGCGGGCGCTGCCGCGCGACGCGTTGCTGGTGATGGCGGCGGTGTTCGCGGTGGCGGCGATCGCGCGGCTGTGGGATCTCGGCGCGGCCGGCCAGACCTGGGACGAGGACACCTACTGGTCGGCCGGGCGCAACTACGTCCAGAACCTGGTGCGCGGCGACTTCGACGACGCCGCGTGGCGGTGGAACTACGAGCACCCGCCGGTGACCAAGTACCTGGCCGGCCTCGGCGGGCTGTGGGGCGACGGCTTCGGCGGCGCCCGCGCGATGTCGGCGCTGGCGATGGCGCTGGGCTGCGCGCTCTTGGTGCCGATCGGCCGGCGGCTGGTCGACCTGCGGGTCGGCGCGCTCGCCGGCGGCATCGCCGCGCTGGCGCCGCACCTGATCGGCCACGGCCAGGTGGTCGGCCACGAGGCGCCGTCGGTGGCGGCGTGGGCGCTGGCGTGGTGGCTGTCGGCCCGGGTGTGGGACGACGGCGATCGCGTCCGGCCGCTGGCGTGGCGGCTGGTGGCGGTCGGCGTGGTGCTGGGCGTGGCGCTGATGATCCGCTTCGTCAACGGCCTGATGGCGCCGGCGATCGGGCTGACGATCCTGATCACCGCGCCGGCGGGCGCGCGGGTGCGTGCGGTGACGCTGGGGCTGGCGATCATCCCGGCGGTGGCGATCGTCACCGCGATCGCGCTGTGGCCGCGGCTGTGGACCCACCCGATCGCTCACACCCAGGAGGCGTGGGACAAGCTCAAGGGCACGCACTCGCTCGAGCCGTTCCACGGCACGCTCACCAAGGCGCCGCCGCGCTGGTACTTCGTCTCGTACCTGGGCGCGACCACGCCGATCGTGGTGCTGGTGGCCGCGGCCGCCGGGCTGGCGCTGGCGGTGGCGAGGGCGTGGCGCGGCGCGCTGATCATCATCGTGTGGGCGATCGCGCCGCTGGGCGTGATGCTGTCGCCGGTGCGGCAGGACGGCATCCGCTATGTGCTGCCGGTGCTGCTGCCGATGGCGCTGGCCGCCGCGATCGGCGTCGCGGCGGTGGCGCGCTGGATCGGCGAGCGGCTGCACGTGCTGGCGGGGCTGGCGGTGTCGGCGGCGCTGGGGATCTACCTGGTCGTCACCTGCGCGCGCATCCACCCCTACTACCTCGACTACTACGGCGAGCAGACCGGCGGCCCGGCGGCGGTGGCCGAGGCGCGGCGGTACGAGATCGCGTGGTGGGGCGAGGGCGTCGAGCGCGCGATCGGCTACGTCAACGCCCACGCGGCTGCCGGTGATCGCGTGCACCGCGACTGCGTCGAGCCCGGCCACCTGACCTGGTTCCGCGGCGACCTGTGGGAGCCGGTGCGCGACCCGCGGCAGGCGCAGTGGATCGTGCATTACCAGCCGAGCTGGCGGCCGTGCCCGATCCCGCCCGACGCGACCCGGGTCTTGCGCGTCGAGGCGCAGGGCGCGCCGCTGGTCGACGTCTACCAGCGAGGCCGGCCGTGACCCCGAGACGGCTGGCGATCTACGCCGAGGCCGATCGCAAGAACGACGCGATCGCGGCGGCGACCGGGCTCGGCTGCCCGACCGGCTGCGGCGCGTGCTGCGTGCGCACGCCGCCCCACGTCAGCGTCGCCGACGTGGCGCCGGTGGCGCGGCAGCTGATCGCGGCCGGCGAGGGCGAGGCGGTGCTCGATCGCGCGCGGGCGATCGGCGCCGGGCCGTGCGCGCTGTTCGCGCCGGGGCGGCTGCCCGGCGGCTGCACGGTGTACGCGGCGCGGCCGGTGATCTGCCGGCTGTTCGCGTTCGCGGCGGTGCGCGACAAGCACGGCGCGCCGGAGGTGGCGATCTGCCGCGAGCACAGCGCGGCCGATCCCGCGGTGCGTGCGCGGGTCGCGGCGTACCTGGCGGCCGGCGGCGAGGTGGCGATGTTCGCCGACGTCCAGGCCGAGGCCCACGACCCCGACGACGGCCCGGCCGAGCTGGTGCCGATCAACGAGGCGCTGGCGATCGCGCTGGAGCGCGAGCTCCTGCGCGCGATGTACCGGTAGCGGCGCCGCGCGAATAGCGGCGGGCGGGGGCGCGTTCGATCCCGCGTGAGCTACCACGGCCTCGCGCTGGCGCTGGTCGTCGCGATGAGCCCGATCCGCGCGGCGGCGGCGCCGGCGCTGTCGGCGCGCTACGCGGCGATATTCGAGCCGGGGCGGCGCTGGACCTACCAGGTCGACCGGCTCGACGAGGTCCCGGTCGAGCGCGCCGGCGCGACGACGTGGCGGTCGGTGCCGGCGCCCCGGCGCCGCGTGGCGTGCGAGGTCGTCGCGGTCGAGGCGTACCGCGACTTCTGGTGGGCGCAGATCGCGTGCGACGACGAGGTCGATCCCAACGGCATGACGACGCCGGCCGGGACCTGGCTGGCCGACGGCCGTGGGCTGTACCGGCTGGCCGACGCGCGCGGCTCGGCGCTGGCGATCCCGCTGGCGTTCGCCGGGCCGCCGGTGGTCGCGGCGGCGAGCGGCCCAAGGTGCGCGACGCGGGACCGCCGCGCCGATCCGATCGGCGACGGCGCGCTCGATCGCGCGTGCTTCCGCGGCGGGCTGGACACGGTCTACTTCGCGTACGTCGGCGCGTTCCCGTACCGCGCGTGGCTGCGTCGGCTGCGGCGTCGCTGACCGCGCTGACGCGCGCGATCAGGCGGCCCGGTCACCGCCCGAGCGTGACCCGGACGACGACGTACTGGCCACGCGGCGCTGGCGCGAAGTCGGCGGCCTCGACGATCGCCTGCTCGGCGCAGCGCGCGGCCGGGCTGCCGAGCTCGGCGGCGTTGCTGTCGACCTTGGCGACGGTGCCGGCGGGGTCGAGCTCGAGGCCGATGAGCAGCGTGACCGGCGGCGCGACGCCCCGCGCGCAGGTCGCGACCACGCCGGCGGTGCGGGCCAGCAGCTGGTCGCGCTCGGCGGCGCGATCGGGGTAGGTCCCGGTGTCGGCGCGATCCCAGCATGTGGTGTAGGTGACCACGCCGTCCGCGCCGCGCTGGGTGGCCGAGCCGCCCGCCGCGCCGAACCCGAGCCCGACGGCCGAGCCGAGCTCGTCGGCGGTCCGATCGAAGTCCTCCTCGGGCAGCCGGAGGCGACAGCAGCGCGTGCGGCAGGCGATCGCGTCGGCGCCGAGCTTCACCGCGAAGCGATCGGCGATGAGCGCGCGCACGCGCTCGGCCTGGGGGCCGTCCCACCCGGCGTCGCGCGGCATGCCGTCCCACCACTCGTCGTCGGTGGTGACGCCGTGCTCACGCATCATGCGCGCGGCGCGGGCGGCGTCGTCCTCGCACGGCGTGGGCGCCGCGGCGCCGCGGCCAGCCGCCGGCGCGACGATCGGCGCGCTGGCGGGCGCGGCGACCGCGGCTCCGGATGCGCCGGCGCCCGGGCCGCTCGCGGGGGACGCGCTCGTGGTGGGGGGCGGCGCGGCGATCGGCGACGGCGCGGCGGTCGCGGCGCGGTGGCGGAGCGCGAACGCGGTGATGCCCGCGCCGACCGCGAGGCCGACGACGAGCGTGATGGACGGGACGAGCGCGGGGTGGCGGGCCATGATGTCGTCGTCAGCCTCGCAGAAGAGGTGTCGCCGGGCGATAGCGGCCGCGTGGCGGAGATCACAGCCCGCGGTGGTGCTCGGGGCGCAGCGGCAGCTCGCCGGCCAGCGCGCGATCGATCGCGGCGGCCAGGCGGGCGCCGTCGCGCGGCAGCCGGCCGCCGACCGGCAGGTAGTTCGAGGCGTGGTTGGTGCGGAACAGGGCGTCGGTCGGTCGGGCCTCGGCGACGAACGTGCGCAGCTCGCCGAGCAGCGCCTCGATCGACGGCAGCGTGAAGTCGCCGCGCGCGGCTTGGATCGCCAGCGGCGTGCCGGGCACGATCGTCAGGGTCAGCGCCGCCAGGTAGTGCGGATCCATCGCGGTGGCCAGGGCCGCCGACGCCGCGGCGTGCTCGGCCGACCGGTCGACGCCGCCGGCGCCGAGCAAGAAGATCGCCGACACCTCGAGGCCCGCGGCCCGGGCGCGCTGCGCCGCGGTGACGTGCTCGGCGGCGGTGGCGCCCTTGGCCAGCCGCTTGAGCACGACGTCGTCGCCGGACTCCGGGCCGACGTACAGGAGCGCCAGGCCCAGCGCGCGCAGCCGCGCCAGCTCGGCGTCGGTCTTGTCGGCGATCGCCCGCGCGGTGGCGTAGCAGCTCACCCGGCGCAGCCGCGGGAAGTGCGCGCGGCACGCCGCCAGGATCGCCTCCCAGTGATCCATCGGCAGCACCAGCGCGTCGCCGTCGGCGACGAACACCTTGTCGACGCGATCGCCCGCGGCGCGGCCGGCGCCGGCGAGGTCGGCCAGCGTCTCGGCCAGCGGCCGCACCGCGAACCGCGGCTTGTCGCGGTACATGTCGCAGTACGTGCAGTGGTTCCACGAGCAGCCGATCGTCGCCTGCACGATCAGCGCGTCGGCCTCGGACGGTGGACGGTAGACCTTGCCGACGTAGCGCACGCCGCGTGGATCGCCGAGATCGCGGCGAGACGCAAGCGGCGGAGCCGTCAGCGCCGGCTGCGCGCGCCGGCTGCGCGCAGGCGATCGAGCTCGAGGTTGAGCCGGGTCGCGATGGCGCGGGTGGCGCGCGCGGCCGGGTCGCGAGTGGTGATCAGCTCGATCTCGCGGCCGTCGCTGATCGCCGCCACCGTGGCCAACCCCGGGCCGGTCGGGCGCGGCACGAACCGCTCCAGCTGCCCGAGCGGGATGACCTCGCGGACACCGCCCGCGCGCAGCTGCAGGCCGATGCGGTCGAGCACGTCCCAGGGGCCGACGCGGTCATGGCAGGAGCCTAGCGCGGGTCAGGCCGGCGCGTCGGGCGGCGCCAGCGCGGCCCGGCGGCGGGCCAGCCGCCACGCGGCGAGCTCGGCCTCGATCGCCGCGGCCAGATCGCGCGCGGTGACCTGGTGGCGCCCGCGGTGCACGATCAGCGGGCGGCCGTCGCGGCGCTCGAGCTCGACTTGCACCGGGCACGCCGGCGAGAGATCGGGCCGCCACGGCGGGATCACGCGCACCCGCGTGATCTGCTCGATCGGCACCCGCCGCCGGCCGACCCGCAGCTCGTCGCCGATCAGCTCGACCGTGAACGCGCGCAACCGGCGCGCCGCCAGCGCCGCCGCGACGGTGCCGGCCAGCGCCGCCAGGCCCAGCGGCGCCCACACCGCGGCCGCGTAGACCGACGCCATCGCGCCGAGGCTGCCGACCGCGACCGCCAGGCTGGCCACCGGGCGCCGCGCGATCGCGACGCCGCCCGGCGTGGGGATGCGCTCCCACACCGTCGGCATGCGCGGCTGCAGATCGATGCTGGGCCGAGCGTGGGTCGGCAGCCCCAGCACCTGGCTGAGCGCCTCGGCCAGCGCCTCGAGGACGTCCTTGGGCGCGCGCGCCAGCACCTCGACGCCGGCGTCGGTCGCGGCGCGCAGCTCCGGCGGCGCGGTGCCGAGCTCGACGAACAGCATCCGCAGCTGGGGGCGCGGCACCCGGGCGATGCCCTCGAGCTCGGTGGCGGTGACGATGACGGTGACCGCGAGCGCCGGGTCGGCGTCGCTGGCGTGGGCCGAGACGACCACCGCGCCGAGCGCCTCGTCGGCCTCGCGGAACGCGTCGCCGCGCGGCGCCGCGGCCGGCCGCGCCCGGGTCACGTCGACGATCACGTCGAGCCGCGCCGGTGCGATCGCGCCGCAGTGATCGCAGGCCTGCGCGGTGATCGCGCACGGCCGGGCGCAGACGCGGCACGCGCTGGCCACGCGGGCGCCTACTTCCAGGCGAGCGCCCGGGCGGTGGCGGCCAGCATCGGCGCCGACGACACCGGCGCGCCGGTGGCGCCCTGCATCCAGCTGTCGGGCAGGATCGCGCCCTGGTGGGCGACGCGG
>Ga0073899_10001185_pt1 | contig 23969 bp, 14 predicted proteins | sample KloWWTmetaKNB5Ph_FD_88975 | JGI IMG/M metagenome (GOLD analysis project Ga0073899, IMG submission 88975) | Active sludge microbial communities from Klosterneuburg, Austria, studying microevolution and ecology of nitrifiers - Klosterneuburg... | ecosystem: Engineered > WWTP > Aerobic digester >... | reverse complement strand
CGCCGGGCGCCCCTACCGCTACGCGTGGCAGATGAGCGCGCCGATCGGCTGGTTCTTGTTCGACGGCGTCGCGCGCCTCGACGTCACCACCGGCGCGACCGACCACTACCAGTTCCCGGCGCAGGTCTACGCCAGCGAGGCGCCGATGGTGCCGCGCCCGGGTGCGACCCGCGAGGACGACGGCTGGCTGGTGACGTTCGTGTCCGACGTCGCCCACGACACCAGCGAGTGCCAGATCTTCGCGGCCGATCGGCCGAGCGCCGGGCCGATCGCGCGGGTGCGGTTGCCCGAGCGGATCTGCAGCGGCACCCACGCGTGCTGGGCCAGCGCCGAGGAGCTCCATGCTTGAGGCCTTCGTGCTGGCGCAGGTGCGCACGCCGCGCGGCAAGGGCTCGGCCCGGGGCGCGCTGGCGGCGATCGCGCCGGGCGAGCTGGTGCGCCAGCTGCTGGTGTCGCTGCTGGCGCGCGGCGTCGAGGCCGACGCGGTCGACGACGTGGTGCTCGGCTGCGCGTCGCAGCTCGACGCGCAGGGCGGCAACCTGGCGCGGGCCGCGGCGATCGCGGCGGGGCTGGGCGCCCACGCCGGCGGGACGATGATCAACCGGTTCTGCGCGTCGGGGCTCGAGGCGGTGGCGATCGCCGCCGCCCGCGTGCGCGCCGGCGACTGCGAGCTGGTGATCGCCGGCGGCGTCGAGAGCGTGTCGCAGGTGCCCTTGTTCGCCGACCGCGGGCCGTGGTGGCAGGACGGCGTCGGCCGCCTGCACATGGGCATCGCGGCGGATCTGGCCGCGACCGTCGACGGCACGCCGCGGGCCGCGCTCGACGACTACGCGGCGCGCACGCGGGCCCGGGCGCGCGCGGCGGACGCCGCCGGGCGGCTGCACGCCTGGACCGCGCCGGTGCGCACGGCCGACGGCGCGGTCGCGCTCGATCGCGACGAGCTGCTCGACTACGCGCCCACCGCCGATCAGCTGGCGGCGCTGCCGTCGGCGTTCGCCGAGCTGGGCGCGGGCGGCCAGGACGCGCTGGCGCTGGCCCACACGCCAGGGCTGGCAGCGATCCGCCACGATCACACCCGCGCGTCGTCGCCGCCGCTGGCCGACGCCGCCGCGCTGCTGGTGATCGGCACCGCCGCGGCCGCCGCGCGCTACGGCCTCACGCCGATCGCGCGGGTGGTCGCCGCCGCCAGCGTCGCCGCCGATCCGGTGGCGATGCTGACCGCGGGGCAGGCGGCGATCGTCGAGGTGCTGGCGCGCGCCGGCCTGGCCGCGCGCGACCTGGCGGTGATCGAGTTCGCCGAGGCGTTCGCCGCGCTGTGCCTCCGGCTCGAGCGCGACCTCGACCTCGACCCGGCCCGGCTCAACCCCGACGGCGGCACGCTCGCGCTCGGCCATGCGTTCGGCGCCACCGGCGCGATCCTGGCCGGCAACGTCGCCGCGCACCTGGCCCGCACCGACGGCGGCCACGGGATCGCGGCGGTCAGCGGCGCCGCCGGCGTCGGCAGCGCGGTCCTGTTCGCGCGGTGACCACGCCTCCGGCTGAGGCGGACTCGGCGTCGCGCGGCAGTCTGGCGCATTGACGGACACGCATTGACAGGCGCACTAGACAGGTATGGCGCTCGACATCCGCAAGGTGGTCGTCCTGGGGGCTAACGGCGCGATGGGGGCTGGCTCGGCCATGGTCTTCGCGGCCGCCGGCATCCCGACCACGCTCCTGGCTCGCACCCGCGACAAGGCCCGGCTCGGGCAGGCCCGGGTCGAGAAGCTGGCCAAGTCGGAGGCGATCTCGCGCTTCCTGTCGGTCGGCACGTACGACGACGACCTCGATCGCGAGGTGGCCGCCGCCGACCTGGTGTTCGAGGCGGTATCCGAGGAGCTGGCGCTCAAGCGGGCGATGTTCGGGCGCATCGATGGCGTGCGCCGGCCGGGCGCGCTGGTGGCCACGGTGTCGTCGGGGCTGTCGATCGCCGGCCTGTGCGCCGAGCGCAGCGACGACTTCCGCCGCCACTTCCTCGGCATCCACTTCTTCAACCCGCCCAACGTGATCACCGGCTGCGAGCTGGTGCCCCACGCCGGCACCGACCCGGCGGTCACCGCCGAGCTGGCGGCGTCGCTGCGCGACCGCTTCGGGCGCGCGCTGGTGCGCACCGCCGACACCCCGGCGTTCTGCGGCAACCGGGTCGGCTTCGAGCTGCTCAACCGCTGCGCCCAGCTCGCGCTCGAGCACGGCCCGGCCGAGCTCGACCTGCTGATCGGCCCGCACACCGGGCGGGCGATGGCGCCGCTGGCGACCATCGACTTCGTCGGCTGGGACGTCCACCGCGCGATCGTCGACAACCTGCACGCGCACACCAGCGACGAGGCGCACGCGTCGTTCGCGCTGCCGGTGTACATGGACCTGTTGATCGACGCCGGCCACCTCGGCGACAAGAGCGGCGAGCTGGGCGGGTTCTACCGCCGGTTGGGCCAGGGCAAGGAGGCCCAGCGCTTCGTGCTCGAGCCGCGCAGCCGCGACTACCTGCCGGCCGCCAAGCTGGCGGTGCCGCCGGTGGTGGCCGCGATGAAGCGGCTACACCGGGTCGGCCGCTACCGCGAGGCGATGGCGGTGTTCGCCGACGAGCCGAGCCCGGCGGCCGCGCTGATGCGGCGGGTGATCCTCGGCTACGTCAGCTACGGCCTCGGCCGGGTCGGCGAGGTGGTCGAGCAGGTCGCCGACGTCGATCGCATCATGGGCCAGGGCTTCAACTGGGCGCCGCCCGGGCTGCTGGTCGACCTGATCGGCGCCCGGCGCACGATCGCGTTGCTCGAGCAGGCCAAGCTGCCGGTCGCCCGGCTCCTGGTCGACGCCGCCGAGCGCGGCGCGCACCTCCACACCGAGCCCGGCGACCCCGGGCGCTACTTCGTCGCGTGAGCGCAGGAGCCACCATGACCGCACCCGTGTTCATCCTCGGCGGCTATCAGACCGACTTCGCCCGCAACTGGACCAAGGAGGGCAAGCACATCGCCGCGATGATCCGCGAAGCGGTGCAGGGCGCCCTCGCGGTCACCGGCGTCGAGCCGGGCGAGATCGAGGTCGGCCACGTCGGCAACTTCGCGGCCGAGCTGTACGCCATGCAGGGCCACCTCGGCGCGTTCCTGATCGACGTCGATCCGGGCTTCGCCGGGCTGCCGACCGGGCGCCACGAGGCGGCGTGCGCCTCGGGCTCGATCGCGCTCCTGGCCGCGACCGCCGAGCTCGAGGCCGGGCGGTACGAGCTCGCGCTGGTGGTCGGCGTCGAGCAGATGAAGACGGTGTCGCCGGCCCAGGGCGGCGACTACCTCGGCACCGCCGCCTGGTACGAGCTCGAGGCCAAGGGCGTCGAGTTCCCGTTCCCCAAGCTGTTCGGCCGGCTCGGCGACGAGTACGACAAGCGCTACGGCCTACGCGACGAGCACCTGGCGCACATCGCCGCGGTCAACTACGACAACGCGCGCCGCAACCCGCGGGCCCAGACCCGATCCTGGTACATGAGCGAGGACCACGCCCGGGGCGGCGGCCCGTACAACGCCACCATCGGCGGGCGCATCAAGATCAGCGACTGCTCGCAGGTCACCGACGGCGCGGTGGCGGTGCTGCTGGCCGCGCCGGCCTACGCCGAGCGGTGGGCGGCCCGCCGCGGCACCCGTCTGGATGCGCTGGCCCGCGTCGTGGGCTGGGGCCACCGCACCGCGCCGCTCACCTTCGACGCCAAGATCGCCGAGAGCGCCGGCGCGCCCTACGTGCTGCCGCACACCCGCCGCGCGATCGAGGACGCGTTCCGACGGGCCCGCGTCGCCGACGTGTGGTCCTTGTCGGGCATCGAGACCCACGACTGCTTCACCACCAGCGAGTACATGGCGATCGATCACTTCGGGCTGACCGCGCCCGGCGAGTCGTGGAAGGCGATCGAGGACGGCGTGATCGACTTCGACGGCAAGCTGCCGATCAACCCGTCGGGCGGGCTGATCGGGGCCGGTCACCCGGTCGGCGCCACCGGCGTCCGCCAGCTGCTCGACGCCAGCCTGCAGGTGACCGGCGCCGCCGGTGGCTACCAGGTGCCCGGCGCGCGGCGGTTCGCCACGCTCAACATCGGTGGCTCCGGCACCACCAGCTGCGTGTTCGTGGTCGGTCGCTGATCACGACGCCAGCGCGGCGGCCGCGCCGCGGCGCTCGGCCAGGCGCGCGACGATCCGGCCCAGCCGGGCGATGTGTGCGAGCACGCGATCGCGGGCGCGCTCGGCGTCGGCCGACAGGCCGGTGAGGTTGGGCAGGTCCCAGTGGCGCATCACGATCGGCAGCAAGATCTGATCGTGGTGGATGGCCAGGTCGTAGATGCCGGCCTTGGCGACGATCGCCGCGTGGCGCGCGAACTCGGGGATGCCGGTGCCGGGCATCGCGAAGCTGGTGATGATGTCGGCCATCGCGATCACCATCGTCGACGGGTCGCGCGCCAGCGCCGCGGTGGCGAGGTCGCGGTAGAACAAGAAGTGCAGGTTCTCGTCGAACGCGATCCGGTTCATGATCGCGCGGGCGATGGGGTCGCCGACCAGCGGGCCGGTGTTGCGGTGGCTGATGCGGGTGGCCAGCTCCTGCAGGCACAGGTAGACGAACCCGTGGGCCGCGTCGTGCGGCGCCGGGGCCTCGCCGCCGGCGACCTGCTGCATGCGCGCGCGCTCGAGCGCCCGCGGATCGATCGCGCGGGTCACGGTCAGGTAGTCGCGCAGCACGATCGCGTGGCGGCCCTCCTCGGCGGTCCACCACCGGCCCCACGCGGCCCAGGCGCCGGCGCGGCCGAACATCCGATCGATGTCGTTGAAGTAGTAGGGCAGGTTGTCCTCGGTGAGGACGTTCAGGTACAGCGCGCTGCGGGCGGCCTCCGACAGCGTGACCCCGCCGCAGTCGGTGTCGGCGGGCGACCACGCCGCGCCCGGCGTGAAGTCGCGCGCGCGGCCGTACGGCACCAGCTCGTGGGGGAACCACTCCTTGGTCGCCGCGAGGTGGCGGTCGAACAGCGCGGCGGCGGTGGGCTCGAGGTCGTGCAGCAGATCGACGGTGGGCACGCACGCAGCGTGGCGCCGGCCCGGGCCGCCGCCTGTCACGGCCCCAACACGTTCCCGCCCGGATCGGGTCGGGGCGCCCGCGCGACGGCGCCGGCGCCCTGCGCCCGCGCTACTTGCGCAGCGTCAGGGTCGCCAGCGTCGTCGCCAGCGCCGCGTTGGCCAGGAGCCACAGCGTGTCGAGCGTGCCGAAGCCGGGCACGTAGCGCAGGTCGAACACCGGCACCGCGGCGAAGAACACCAGGTGCGCGGCGACGCCGACCGCGAGGCCGGCCACGATCGGCCGCAGCTTGGGCACGCCGGCCGCGACGGCGATCGCCGCCAGCGGCAGGAGCGCGCTCATGAACAGCGGGTTGCCGTGCCCGAGCGGGCCGAGCAGCGACAGGTCCCACGACGGCACGCCGCGGGTCAGCATCTCGACGCCGAACCACGACGACACCGACGGCAGGAACCACGGCAGGAAGAACAGGCCGCCGGAGCCGGCCAGCACGCCCGCGAGGTAGCGGCCGCCCAGCGCGGTGCCCAGGCCGCGCTTGCGCGCGCTGGCCGCGACCGCCGCCGCCAGCAAGAGGCCCAGGCCAAACTGCAGCGCGCCGTGCTCGGCGCGGGCCGCCTTGATCGCGGCGGGCGCGTCGATGATGCCGGCGCCGTAGCGATCGGCCGAGTACTTCTGGTCCTTGGGCTTGCGCGCGGTGTCCTTGAGGATCTTCTCGACCATGTCGGGGTTGGTCACGCCCTCGCCGACCACCAGCGCGGCGACGCCGGCGACGTGGGGCGACGCCATCGACGTGCCCATGAACGCGTAGTAGCCGCTCTGGCTGGGGTCGCCGACCTTGATCGTGTTCTGCAGCACGCCGCCGCCGTCGCCGTTGCGGGTGTTGCCGCCGGGGCCGGCGATGTCGATGTCCTTGCCGAAGTTCGAGTAGAACGCGGTGGCCTCGTCGGCCTGGGTCGACGCCACGGCGATCGCGCCGGGGTACGCCGCCGGGTAACCGACCTTGCCGCGGCTCTCGTTGCCGGCGGCGCACACCACGACCACGCCCTTCTTGTGGGCGTACTCGACGGCCTTCTTGAGCACGCGCGACGGGAACGGCCCGCCCAGGCTCATGTTGATGACCTTGGCGCCGTTGTCGGCCGCGAAGCGGATCGCGTCGGCGATGCCGGCCACCGAGCCCGAGCCCGAGCCCGACAGCACCTTGAGCGGCATGATCTTCACGTTGCGCGCGACGCCGGCGACGCCCTTCCCGTTGTGGGTCATCTGGGCGATCGTGCCGGTGACGTGGGTGCCGTGGCCGTGGTCGTCGTTGGCGTTGCGGGTGTTCGAGACGAAGTCGTAGGGCTTCACGTACTCGATGCCCTTGAGGTCCTCGACCTGGTGGAAGCCGGCGCGGTCCTCGAACGCGACGCCGGTGTCGAGCACCGCCACGATCACGCCGTCGCCGTCGGCGAGCTTCCACGCCTCGGGCATGCCGATCTGCTTCAGGTGCCACTGCTTGGCGTAGAGCGGATCGTCGGGGAAGCCGGCCCAGCCCGCCTCGGGCGGCGTCACCGCCTGGGTCGCGAACATCTCGTCGGGCGCCAGCGAATAGGTCGCGTCGGGCTCGGCGATCTCGACGCCCTTGGTGCGCGCGAGCGCGTCGAGGATGGCCTCGGCGCGCGCGGGGTCGACGTGGGCGCGGTAGACCTGCTCGTCCTTGGCCTGATCCGAGATCAGCACCAGGTCGATGCCGAGCCGCTGCTCGATCGACGCGACCAGCGCCGGGCTGGCGTCGTCGCGCAGGTCGACGATCACGTCGTCCGGATCCGCGCCGACGGCGGCGAGCTGGTCGGCCTCGTACTGGGCGCGGCCGGCCCCGGCGTCTTCGTGCGGCCGCAGGTACCACCACAGCACCACGACCGCGATGAGCACCAGGAACCACAACAGTGCCGATCGCTTGGAAGTCTTGGCGTCCATGAAGAAATTGTAGCGCGCGGAAGGCGGGGAGGATCCAGGAGTCCCGTGCGGTGACAACAACCGTAGCGATCATCGCTGGTTGCGCGTACGGCGCGGCCGGTTGCGTCGACAATCCGCGGCGGCCTATCCTGCGGGATGGGCGGCGGGCAGGTTCTGCCACCTCTCCTCGTACTAGGAACGCCATGGAAAAAGCGCAGCAGTCCTCGAAGGGGCGGGAAGAACCGTCGGCGGCCGGCCCGGCGCAGCAAGGCCCTGCGCCGGGGCGCGGCGGCGGCGATGGCGGCGGCGCCGAGCAGGCGGGTCCGCAGGGTGGCGGTGGCGGCGGTGGCGGTGGCGGTGGCGGTGGCGGCGGTGGTGGCGCCGGCGCCTGGGAGGCCGACGCTGGGCTGATGGGCGCGATGGGGCTCGAGGGCGGCGGTGGCGGCGGTGGCGACAAGGAGCTCGAAGGCGTGGTCACGCCGCCCAAGGGCAAGGCCCAGGGCGTGGCCGGCCCCGAGGTCAAGGAGCAGCGCGAGGCCAAGAAGAAGCTGCAGCTCAAGGCCGGCGTCGGCGGTGCCGGCGGCGGCGCGCTCGAAGAAGGCGCGTCGGCCCCCGCGAGCGGCGGTGGTGAGACGACCGCGAAGGCCGCGCCGGCGCCGGGTGGCGGTGGTGGTGCGGGCGGCGGTGGTGGTGGTGCGGGTGCGCCTGGTGGAGGTGGCGGCGGTGCGGCCAAGGCCGCGGCGGCTCCGGCGGGGGGTGGCGCCGCGCCACCGACGAGCGGCGGTGGCGGAGCTGGCGCCGGCGCGCCGGGCTCGGGTGGTGGTGGCGATCAGGCCAAGGCTCAGGCGCCCCAGGCCGCCGAAGCACCCGACGGCGAGGGCAAGTCGGCCCCGGCGTCGGGGCGCGGCATCGGCAGCGCCGCGATGGACGAGCTCGACGAGAAGAAGGACGGCCAGGCCGACGGCGCCGGCTCGGTCGAGGCGATGATCGAGCAGCTCGAGAAGGGCGAAGACGCCGGCGCGCGCAAGAAGGCCGCCGAGGCGCTGGGCAAGCTCAAGAGCCCCAAGGCCAAGGCCGCGCTCGAGAAGGCGGTCAAGGATCCCGACCCCGGCGTGGCCCAGGCCGCGATGAAGGCGCTCAAGGCGCTCGGTGGCTGAGCCGCGATCGATGACCACCGGCGCTGTCCACGTCGAGCGCGTCGGCGCCGTCGGCGTGATCACGCTCGACCGGCCGGCGCGCCGCAACGCGCTCGATCGCGCGATGTGGCAGGCGCTGGCGCGCGCCGCCGACGAGGTGGCCACGCGGCTGCCGCGGGCGGTGGTGATCACCGGCGCCGGCGACGCGTTCACCGCCGGCATGGACGTCAACCCCGACAACCCGATGGTCGCCGGGGTCGCGGCCGCGCTGGCCACCGGCGACGTCGCGCCGGCGCGGGCGATGCTCGCCGAGATCCACGCCGCGCTCGATCGGCTGTTCGCGCTGCCGGTGCCGCTGATCGCGGCGATCGGTGGGTTGGCCTACGGCGGTGGCGCCGAGATCGCCGCGCGCTGCGATCTGCGCGTCATCGATCCGGCGGCGATCGTCTGCTTCTCCGAGGTGCGGCTGGGGCTGATGCCCGATCTCGGCGGCGGCGTCGCGCTGGCGCGGCTGCTCGGCCCTGGGCGCGCCGCCGATCTGATCCTCACCGCGCGCAAGCTCGGGGCCGAGGAGGCGCTGGCGCTGGGCTTCGCCAACCGGATCAGCGCGCGCGGCGAGGCGCGGGCCGCCGCGATCGCGCTGGCCGACGAGATCGCCGCCAACGGACCGCGCGCCGTCCGCGCCGCGCTGGGGATCGTGCGCCGGGCCACCGATCTGCCCTGGGCCGACGCGGTGGCCGCCGAGGTCGAGGCCGCCGCGCAGCTGATCGCGACCGGCGAGTGCCAGCGCGGCATCACCGCCGTGCTCGGGCGCACCACGCCGCGCTTCGACGATCCGACGTAGCGCCGGCTCCGGTAGTATCGGCCCGTGGTCGACGACGAACTCCCGCTGCGAACCTCGGTCGCGGCCGATCTCGGGTCGCTGGCCAACGCGTTCGCCGCGGCGCGCGCGCCGACCGAAGCGCTCGCGCCCGGCACGATCGTCGGCGGGCACTTCGAGATCGAGGCGCCGCTGGGCCGGGGCGGCATGGGCGTGGTGTATCGCGCGCGGGATCGTCGGCTCGATCGTCGGGTGGCGATCAAGGTCGGCCTCGCCGGCGCGGATCTCGCGCGGGCGCGGCGCGAGGCGGTGGCGCTGGCGCGGCTCGCGCACCCCAACGTCGTCACCATCTACGAGGTCGGCGAGCACGCGCAGCAGCCGTTCGTCGCGATGGAGCTGATCGACGGCGGCACCGCGCGCGCGTGGGGCGCGGCGCGTCCGCGTGGCTGGCGCGAGGTCGTCGATCTGTACGTCGCCGCCGGCCGCGGGCTCGCGGCGGCGCACGTCGCCGGCCTGGTGCACCGCGACGTGAAGCCCGAGAACATCCTGGTCGGCGGCGACGGCCGCGCGCGCATCGCCGACTTCGGGCTGGCGCGCGACGTCGACGCGCTGGCGGTGGCGGTCGGGCTCGGGCCGCAGGTCGCCGCGACCGCGGCCGGTGCCGATACCCTGGCGCAGGGCTCGGGCCGACCGCTGGCCGCGGGCAGCGGCGGCGACGCGGCCGGCATCACCGCCGCCGGCGCGGTGATCGGCACGCCGCGCTACATGGCGCCGGAGCATCGTCGGGGCGACACGGTCGACGGGCGCAGCGATCAGTTCAGCTTCGCGGCCGCGCTGTACGAGGCGCTGGCCGGCGTCGCTCCGTTCCCGGCCGGCGACGAAGACCGCGCCGCGGCGATCACCGCCGGTCGACTGACCGCGCCGGTGCCGGGGCGGATCGTCCCCGCGCGGGTCGCCGCGGTGGTGGCGCGCGGGCTCGCCGCCGATCCGGCGCGGCGCTGGCCGACGATGGACGCCATGCTGGCCGCGCTGACGCGCGCCCGGCGTCGCCGCTGGCCGTTGGTCGCGGCGGGGCTCGGCGTGGTCGCCGTGGCCGTGGTGGTCGCCACGGTCGTCGGTCGCGCCGAGGCGCGCGCACCGATGGTGGTCGTGCCGCCGGCCCCCGCCGAGTGCGCCCGCTTGCCGCGGGAGCTCGACGCGATCTGGAACCCGGCGGTGCGCGCGCGGCTGACCGCCGCGAACCCGGCCGCGCTGGGGCCGGCGACCTGGCTGGCCGACGTGCTCGACTACCACGCGACCACCTGGCGGACGGCGTGGTCGACCGTCTGCCGTGACGGCGCGCGCGACCCAGCGTGGACGCCGGCGTTGCTGGCGCGGGCGGCGCATTGCCTCGACTGGCACTTCACCGACCTGCAGGCCGCGATCGCCACCTCCGGCGCGCAGCCGGCCGAGGTCGCCGCGGCGGTGCAGCGGCTCCACGATCCCGCCGGATGCGGGAACGCGCTGATCCAGTCGCGCCTGGCGCCGCGACCGACCGATCCGGCCCATGAGGCCGCGTTCGATGAGGTCATCAAGGCCAGCGAGGAGGCGATGGCCGTCGGACGTGCCGGCGACCACGCGCGGGCCAAGCAGCTCGCCGCCCAGGCGGTGGCGGTGGCCGACGCCAGCGGTTCGCCGGCGGCGCGCGCGCACGCGCTCGAGGCGCTCGGCGAGGTCGAGCTCGACCTGCGCGAGCTGCCGGCGGCCATGGAGCATCTGCGGCAGGCCTACTTCGCCTTCCGCTCGCTCCAGGATCAGACCCAGACCTATCGCGTCGCGCTGATGCTGACCCAGCTCGCCGCCGCGAACGGCAAGCTCGACGCCGCCGACGAGTGGCTCGAGCACGCGCGCGCCGAGGCCACGCGCACCGGCGCGACGCCGGAGAAGCGGGCCTCGGTCGATCTGGTGGCCGCGCAGCTCCTCGCGGCGCGCGGGCGGCTCGACGACGCGATCGCGCTGCTCGCGTCGCGACTGCCGCAGCTGCGGGCCGAGCCCGACCCGCGCTATCGCACCAGCCTCGCGATCGCGCTCGCCAACAAGGCCACCTTCGAGGGCATGGCCAACCACCTCGAGGCCTCGGCCGCCACCGCGCGCGAGGCGCTGGCGCTGCAGACGCAGCTCTACGGCCCCGAGCATCCCGACCTGATCGCCAGCCTGAACAACATTGGGCTCGCCGAGCGCGATCTCGGCCACCTCGACGGGGCGGTCGCGGCCCTCGGCCGTGCCCGCGAGCTGGCGCGCGCGAAGTACCCGGCCGGGAGCCAGCCGGTGGTGTCGGCCGACCTCGACTACGCGCTGGTGCTGGTCCGCACCGATCCGGCGGCGGCCGTCCCGCTGTTGCGCGAGCTGCTCGCCACCGCCGGCGACGCGCTCGACGCCGAGGCCCGCGCCGCGGTCAAGGCGGCCCTGGCGGGGGCGCCGACGCCGCGCTGACTCACTCGCTCGGCGCCATGCCGGCGGTGCGGCCGGCCAGATCGGCGCCGGCGTCGAGGCACATCAAGCGCACGCGGCCGGTGGCCAGGAGCGCGCCGTCGGCGTCGGTGACCGTCGCGTCCCACACCTGGGTGCGGCGGCCGCGGGTCAGCGGGCGCGCGGTCACGCGCAGCACGCCGCCGCGCGCGGCGCGGATGAACGCCGTGGAGTTCTCGAGCCCGACGACCGTCTGGCCGCGCGCCATCGCCGCCACCGCCGCGCCGGTCGAGCACGCGGCCTCGATGATGCCGGCGTGGACGCCGCCGTGGACGATGCCGTAGGGCTGCAGGTGCTGCGGGCCGACGGTCAGCTCGGCGACGCACTCGTCGGCGGTCGCGCGCACGAACGTCAGCGCCATCGCCTGGTTCCAGCCGCCGCGGTGCTGGTTGATGTACGCGGCGGCGTCGGTCGGATCGGGATCGGCCATCGCGGCAGCGTCGCTGATCGTCACGGCGCCGGCAACGCGCGCCTTGCCGCGGCCGCGCGCGTGCGCGACACTGTCCCCGTGGGCTTGGAGGCCGTGCGATGAACCCGTGGCCGCCACCCGGCTATCCGCCGCACTACCCGATGCCCGGGGGCTATTACCCGGCGCCGGGCTACTACGCGCCGCCGCCGCCGCCGCTGACGCCGCCCGGCTACCTGCGCCGCGAGCGCTGGGCGCTGGCGCTCGGCGCGCTGATCGCGCTGGTGGTGTCGATCGCTGGCGCCGCGACCGGCGGCTTCCTCGGGGATCTGGCCGAGGCCGGCTTGATGGTGTGGCCGTTCGCGATCGTCGGCTGGTTCGCGCACATGGGCGTTCGCCGCTTCTGGGCCCGGGTGGTCGCGTGGGTCGTCGCCGGCTTGCTGCTGTTGTTGATCGTGCTGTCGCTGGTCGGGATGGCCGGCGAGGCGTACCCCGACGCCGCGGGCCTGCGCGGCGGTGTCTACGTCGCGGCGGTGGTCGCGAGCCTGGCGACCGCCGTGGCGGCGACGCCGCTGGCGCGCCCGGTGATGCGGCGCCTCGGCCTGCGGCCCGACGATCACGCGCACCACGTCGCGCTGGTGCTGGCGGTCGGGCTCACCGCGTTCAGCCTGGCGCCGCTGATCGGCACCGGCGGCCGCGCGCTGCTGCTGGACCTGATGGCGCGCCACCCCGAGCGCGACGACCACGACTCGGCGCTCGAGACGCTGCTGCCGCTCTTGTGGATCATCCCCGGCGCGTTCGTGCTGGTCGGCTACGGCGTCCACCGCGGCGCCGCGACCTGCCGCGAGCGGCTCGGGCTGCGCTGGCCGGGCTGGCGCGCGGTCGGCGTCGGCGTCGGCGTCGGGCTGGCGCTGGTGCCGCTGGCGCTCGGGCTCGACTACCTGCTGACCCACGCCGCCGCCGGGCTGGGCCTGCCGCGCGTCGACGAGGACCAGCTCGACCGGCTGTTCGGCGTGCCGTCGTTGACGCTGGCGTCGAGCGTCGCGATCGCGGTGGCGGCCGGCGTCGGCGAGGAGCTGGCGGTGCGCGGCGTGCTGCAGCCGCGGCTGGGGCTGGTGTTCGCCAACCTGTTCTTCGCCGCCGGCCACGCGCTGCAGTACTCGATCGACGGTGTGCTGTCGGTGTTCCTGCTGGGCCTGGTGTTCGGCGCGCTGCGCCGGCGCACCAGCACGATCGCCAGCATGGCGGCCCACGCGGTCTACGACCTCACGCTGTTCGTGCTGATCCTCGCCGGCGCCTGAGCGCGCGCCGCTACTCGAGCCGGCTGGTCGTCGACAGCTTGCCCATCTCGCGATACTCGAGCTGGATCGCGCGCATCAGGTGCTGCTGGCCCATCGGCAGGCCCTCGTGGGCGGCGAGGAACGCGGCGCGCAGCGCGCAGTTGCGGATGTAGCCGCCCGACAGCGGGAAGCGCTTGGCCAGGTCGACGAAGTCGAAGTCGCCGGCGATCGGCGTCTCGGGCGTGACGTGGGCGGTCCACAGCCGCACCCGGGTCTCTTCGTCGGGGAACGGGAACTGCAACCGCAAGGACAGGCGGCGCTTGAACGCCGGATCGATCGAGCCGTCGAGGTTCGAGGTCAGGATCGCGATGCCCTCGAAGGTGTCGAGCCGCTGCAGCAGGTAGTTGACCTCGAGGTTGGCGTAGCGATCGTTCGAGGTCTTGACGTCGGTGCGCTTGGCGAACAGCGAGTCGGCCTCGTCGAACAGGATCAGCACCTGGCCGTCCTCGGCGGCGTCGAACACCTCCGACAGGTTCTTCTCGGTCTCGCCGACCCACTTCGAGACGACGCGCGCCAGGTCGACCCGGAACATGTCGAGCCCGAGCTCCTGCGCGATCACGCCGGCGACCATGGTCTTGCCGGTGCCGGGCGGGCCGTAGAACAGCGCGGTCAGGCCGCGCGACGTCGTCATCTTGGCGTCGTAGCCCCAGCGCTCGTAGACCGTGCGGCGGTGGCGGGCGCGGCCGATGAACTCGCGCAGCGAGTCGAGCAGCTCGTCGGGCAGCGCGACGTCTTCCCAGTGGGCGGTGCGGGTCACGTGCTTGGCGACGTGATCGAGGCGCGCGGCGACGTGCTGGCGGACCTGCTCGTCGAGCGCGGCGGTGGCGTCGCCCCGGCCGGCGCCGCCCAGCGTCAGCTCGGTGATGACGCGCTTGATGATGCCGGGGCCGATGCGGTAGCGCGACGCCAGGCGATCGTGATCGGCGTGCAGCCCCGCGCGCTCGAGCAGGTGCACCCACGCCGCGGCGCGCTCGGTCTCGGGCAGCGGCGGCAGGTCGACCGACACGAAGCCGGGGTCGAGCGGCAGCGTGCCCTCGGGGCTGGTGCGCACCACCAGCGGCCCGGGGTGGGTGCGCAGCACCTGGCGCACGGCGTCACGCACCTCGACGTCGGTGGGATCGATCTGCTCGAGGCCCGACAGCACCGGCACCAGGCCGTGCAGCGACGCGCGGAACAGCGCGGTGCGCAGCGACGCCACCAGCTCGCGCCGGGCGTGGGGCAGGCGCGCGGTGTCGATCGCGACGATCTCGCGCTCGATCCGCGACGCCACCGCGGCGATCAAGCTGTGGCGTCCGGCGCCGCGGCGGCCGCGCAGCACCAGCCGCAGCGGCGCGTGGGTCGGCGTCGGCTCGGCCAGCGCCAGCACGACCTTGCGCTTGATCTCGGCCGGCATCAGCAGCTCGTCGAGCGGCACGTCGGCCTTGCGGATCTGGGCGATGTCGTCGGTGCGGGTCGGCGCCAGGCCGCGCAGGCGATCGAGCAGCGCGTCGGGCACCGCCAGCCGCGCGAACAGCGAGGTCGGCGCCGCGTCGACCTGCACCAGGCCCTGGCGGACCAGCGGCGCGTCGGGCGACAGCTCGCGGGCGATCTGATCGCGCAGCATCCCCTGGCCGCCGGCGATCAGCTGCTCGATCAGGAAGCGGTCGACCATCGGCCGCGCCGGATCGTTCATCAGCACGCCGTACAGCCGCGCGAGCTCGCCGCGCAGCGCGGGCGCCGCCACCACCAGCAGCACCTGGGCGGCCACCGGCGACAGCTTCATCTCGCGCACCAGCGTCGGGAACGGCAGGCGCACGCCGGCCGCGGTCGACGCCAGCACCCGGGCCGCGGCCTCCTTCTCGGCGGCGGCCAGCCGCGCGCGGGTCTGGTCGAGCTTGTCGCCGGCGAAGCCCGGCACCGCGCCGATCAGCGCGTCGACCTCGAGCTCGTGGGGCCGCTTGGTGGCGTTGTGCGGGCTCAGCCGGCCGCTGTTCCAGCTGTCGGCGATCACCAGCGCGGTGCGCGCGGCGACGATGTCGAGCAGCGCGTCGAGGTGGGCGCGGCCGCTGGCGTAGGGCGACGGGCCGTCGACGGTGGCCGGCGGCACCACCGGCGGCGGCGGGCCCAGCGCCAGCGGCGCCAGGCTCGGCACCTCGACCGGGCGCGGCGGCGGGCGGATCGGCGGGGCCACCGCGGCGCGGGCGTCGGGTGCCGGCGGCGCCGGCGGGGCCAGCGGGATCGCGGCGGCGTGGCCGTTGGTCGGCGGCTCGACCGACACCTCCTCGATCGCCACCACCGCCATCGGCGCGTCGAAGTCGTCGTCGTCGTCGTCCTCGTCGCGCGCCGGCACGACGATCTCCTCGAGGGGCGCCGGCGTCGCGGCGCGCAGCAGCTCCGAGGCCTGCAGGTGGATCACCTCGCCGGCGTCGGCGGTGACGACGACGGTGTGGCGGCCGTCCTGGTCGACCACCAGCTCGCGGCACTCGACGGTCGGCCGGCCGGCCGCGACGATCCGGCCGTAGCGCAGGTCGACGCGGTGGAGCATCCCGTCGGCGCTCAAGAGGAACGCGTGGCCCAGCTCCTCGGCCACCGCCCACGTCGTCGACGTCGGCACCGTCAGCTGGTGGATGCGCGCGCCGTGGGCCTGGATCACCGCGATCGCGTCGTCGGCCTCGCGGCGCAGCAGCACCGCGATGGCGCGGCCGGCGAACAGGTTGACGACGTCGATCACCTGGCCGTCGAGCTTGGCCAGCCGCCACAGCTCGCGGCCGCGCTCGAGCGCGCGCACGCCGTCGCCGCTGGCCAGGTACAGCCGCGCGCCCAGGCCGGTCACCAGCCGCTCGTCGGCGCGCAGCTCGCTCACCGCCTCGAACGCCATCGCGTTGCCGCGCAGCGCCACCCGCCACGGCGGCGGCGCGATCAGCACGCCCTCGGCCATCGCCGCGCCGCCGGTCGGCACGATCGCCGTGACCTGGCCGATCGCCGGCGGCGGCAGCCGCACGCTGGCCAGCGGCCGCAGGTCGGTCGGCGACAGCCGGGCCAGCTCGGCGCCGTCCACCGACCACAGCTCGCGGCCCACGAACGCGGCGATCGCCGCGTCGCTCAGCTCGAGCTGCCGGGTCGGCATCGTGCCGACCAGGTCCACCAGCTCGCGCGCGCCAGGCTCGCTGACCAGCAGCCAGCGCCCGGTGCGCGACATCGCCAGCCGGCGGGGCGTCATGCGGCCATTCTACGCGCGAACCGCGGCGCTCGCGCGGTCGCGGCCGCCGCGATCCAGATCAGCGGGCGATCGTCAGCGTCTCGAACGCGGCCCGGACCTCGGGCAGCGCGCCGGCGCCTTCCGCGCCGAGGATCGCCACGCCCATCACGACGCCGCCGGGGTACGGCACGAACATGCGCGCGTGCAGGTTCTCGCCCTCACGGTGCGCGATCCACACGCGGCCGTCGGGCAGGTCGGTGCGCTCGTCGGCGCCGACCGCGTCGTACTGCATCCGGATCGCGCGGTTCACGCGCGCCTGGTCGTCGTCGCCGCTCGGCGAGACCGCCACCAGCGACAGCATCAGCGCGCCCTCGCGCGACCACGTCGGGTCGGGCGAGCCGTCGGCGCGCCAGCCGCTGGGCACCGCGAGCTCGACCGCCACCGGCGGCTCGCCGTCGACATTCAGGGTGAACTTGGTCATGGACGAGGCCTTTCCGGGCTGGGCGGTGAGGACGTCGGCGGGCGCCCTCTCGGTGGAGCGCGCCGGGGCGCCGGGCGCGGCGCGCGAGGCCGAGCCCGAGCCCGCGGCGGGCGGCGACGACTTCGACGAGCTGCAGCCCGCCAGCAACGCGACGATGAACAACCAGCGCACGGCGCGACTCTACGCCGACCGCGTCGCCGCGGCTAGCTAGCCGCGCGCGCCGGCGCCGGTCCAGATGTCGTTGTACGGCCGGTTGATGTCGCTGTTGCCCACGTACGTGTAGCCGATGCCGACGGCCTGCAGCGCCTCGTACAGCACCAGCGACACCACGCCGGTCGGGCGCAGCAAGAAGCCTGGCGGGCCGTGCTGGCCGAGGTTGCCGACGCCGGGGATGTTGATCTTCCACTCGGCGGCGGCCATGAACTCGATGTCGTCCTTGGGCCACGGCATCCAGATGTAGTAGCTGTGGCGCTTCACGCCGAGGTGGCCGTCCTGCACGGCCTTGTTGATCAGCTTCTTGGCGAACGCCGCGGCCTTGCCGAGCAGCGACTTGATCGCGCTGGCGATCTCGGAGAGCCCGCCGAACGACAGGTTGAACAGCAGCTTGGCCAGCTTCCACAGGAACTCGCCGATGTTGTCCATCGACGGCGCCGGATCGAACAGGTCGATGACCTCCTCGATGCGCTTGACGATGATGTCCATCAGCGGCTCGAACAGGTCCCAGACCGGCTTCACGACCTTCCAGATCTTCTGGCCGTACTCGAAGATCTTCTTCGCGGTGGCGAAGCCGGGGATGGCCTTCAGCTTCTCCATCAGCGCGTCGAGGCTGAACGGGCCCTGGTCGCCGCCCTCGGCGACCTCGCCCTGCTTGGCGTCGGTCTTGCCGGCGCCGCCGCCGCGCTCGACGGGATCCTTGGGCGCGGCCTTGGCCTTCTGGTCGCCCTCGGGCTCGGTCGGCGCCTTGGTCTCGTTCTTCCCGGGCAGCGCCGGGTCCTCCTGCTTCTCCTTGCTGTTCAGGTCGACGGTGAAGTTGAACAGCTCGGTGGGCTTGAGGATCTCGAACTCGGCGAGCGCCTCGCCCTCCCACTTCGGGTTCCAAAGGTTGTTGAGCAGCGCGAACTCGGCGTAGGGCTTGACCGAGCCCTTGATGCCGAACTCGCCGGAGATGCCCAGCTTGGCCGACGCGTCGGCGCCGCCGCTCGGCGAGTAGCCGACGTCGAACGTGGCCTTGGGCTTGACGTCGAGGCGTCCGACGATGGGCACCTTGAGGCCGCCGCCGCCGCGGATGATCGACGGGTCGATCGCGAACACGCCGATGCCCAGCTTGGGCGTGCCGGTGAGCTGCGCGTAGATGTCGCCGCCGACCTCGAGCTTGGCCGCGATCCGCTTGTACTCCATCGTGTCGAGCGAGAAGTCCTCGACCTTCGCCGACGGCGTCATCGTCAGCTTGAAGCCGAAGTCGAAGCCGAGGTCGAGGCCGATGTCGATGTAGATGCCGAGGCCGTAGATGTTGACGACCGGGATCTGCTTGGACGCCGAGAACAGCTGCTTGGAGATCTTCTTGTCGAAGAGCGTGATCTCGGTGACCTTCAGCTCGACGCCGATCGCGTTGGTCTCCTGCGAGTACTTGATCGTACCCGTCGCGATGATGTCGTCCTTGATCTTGTAGTTGGCCGTGCCCTCGACGTCAAAGCCCTTCTCGTCGTTGTACTTCGCGGTGATCGAGCCCCAGAACTTGCCCTTGTCCTTGTCGCCGAACTCGACGGTGGCCTCGGCGTCGGTGATGTGGACGCCGCTCGCGTCGACGGTGCCGGTCGCCTTGGCGGTCTTCAGGTTCTTGATGTTGACGATCTCGACGCTGAAGTTGCCAGTCAGCGAGCCGTCCTTCGCGAAGGTGCAGCCGACCTCCGAGACCTTGATGTGCTTGCCAAGCTGGATCGGCTTGGTCGACTTGATGCTGCCCGAGTAGGTGCCGTCGTGCTCGACGTTGACGTCGACCGCCAGGCCCACGCCCTCCGGCGCCAGCTTCTTCAGCCCCTTGGCGTTCAGGTTGGCGGTGCCGGTGATGTTGCCGGAGAACTTGCCGTCGTTGAACGTGAGCGTGCCACCGACGGTGCCGGTGATGGCCGGCTCGGCGGCCTTGGGCGGGTACTTCAGCTCGGGTGAGTCGTACGAGAGCGAGCCCTTGGTGAGCTTGTTCCGCTCGATCTTTGCCTTGCCCTTGGCCTTGCCGAAGGCCCCGAGGTCCGCGTCCAGCTCGAGGTCGCCCTTGAACTGCTCGGTCGTGATGTTGTACTCGAGATCGGTGCCGGTGCCGGTCAGCTTGATCGCGCCGAACTGCTTCTCGATCTTGAACTCGTCCGCGCCGACCTTCCATTCGCCGTTGGCGGACTTCGAGACGGTGGCCTCGAGGCCCTTCACGCCGGGGATCAGGCCCTCGTCGATCTTGAGCGTGCCCTCGAAGGCCCAGCCGTTGTCGTAGCTGACCGAGACCAAGCCCTTGATCTTCCCGTTCTTGTGCTTGAGCCCGACGGTGGCGTTGATCGCCAGCGTGCCGCCGCCCTTGTAGGTGGCCTTGATCTCCGAGACGTCGCCGTCGAGCGTGAACCCGCCGAGGCTCGGGACCTTCTGACCCTGCTTGAGCTTGATCGTCGCCTCGACCCCGTCATCGACGATCGCCGCGTCGATGTCGACCGGCAGGAAGTCCTTCAGCTTGCTGGTGAGGCCGGTGAGCTTGTTGTCGACCTGGCCACCGCCGCCGGCCGGGTCGGACGTGAGCGGCTTGGCCGCGGGCGCCTTCTTGATGTCGCCGGCGTCGACGCCGTAGGTCACCGTGCCCGACTTGACGACGTGCTTGTCGTCGACGGTCGCCCGGATGCTGCTGACCTTGAGGCCGGGGACCTCGACCATCGGGTTGTCGAGGTTGATCTGCGTAGTGCCGGACGGGACCGTGAACTCGAGCTCGGGGTTGAACTTGACCTTGAACTTGTACTCGCCGGTCGGGGGCGGTGACAGCGACCACTTGTCGGCCGAGTATTTGCCCTTGCCCGGGTTCTTCTTGGGTGCGCTGCCGCCGTCGAACGCGTCGGCGAGCGCCTCCATCCACTTCGTCAGGGTCGCCTCGGCCTGGGTCTTCGTCTTGTCGAACTTGCCGTCCGGCCCCGGCTTGGGCGCCGCGATCGTGTAGGCGACGTGGCCGAGCTTCACGCGGGTGACGGTGCCGTTGTCGCTGTAGTAGCCCTCGTGTCCGTCGTCCATCAGGAGCTTGTACTGCCCCATCTTCTTGATGTCGCCGCCGGTCGGGCCGGCGCCCTCGACGTAGGCCTTGGCCTCGGAGAGGGTGATGAAGTTGCCCTTGGTCTTGGCGACGACGCCGTCGCCGTCGAGCCGGCTCTTGCCCATCCCGCTGAGGGCGTCCTGTAGGTCCTGGGTGGCGGCCTTGTCCTTCGAGTCCCACACCGGGATCGCCTTGGTCGCCTGCTTGTTGCCTTCGGCGACCGCCACCAGCGCGACCAGCTCCTCGAAGATGGAGCCGGTCGTCTTGTTGTCGAACTTCTTGCCGGTGCTGTTCACCACCTTCGCGTAGAAGGTCGCGAAGGGCGGCTTCTCCTTGGCGTACTTCGTCGCGACCGCGGTGCGCATGACCCCGCGGAGGGTCTTGGCCTCGGTGTTCGAGGTCGGCGGATCGGTCTGGTCGAGCGCGTCGCCGTCGCCCCACGTGAACTTGACCTTCAGCTCCTCGACGACCTCGAGGTCGTCTTTCCACTTCTTGCCGTAGGGCTTGGTCTCGACGACCGGCGACTTCCACTCGACCGGCGGCTTCTGCCCCGTGCGGCTGACGATGTAGCCACCGGGGGCCTCGTGCAGGAGGAAGCCCTTGACGCCCTTCATCACGCCGCTCGCGCCCAGGGCCTCCTTGATGAAGTCGTCGGTCGCGCCCGCCTTCTTGAGCTCGTCGGCGCTGAAGACGCCGCTCGCGCTGTAGTAGCGGTGGGTGGCGGTGGCACCCGACTTGAAACCCCACTTGAGCTTCGACTTGTCCGCGTCCTTGGCGGCCTGGCCTTCGCAGAACTTGGCGACCTTGGCCGGCTCGACCTTGCCGCCGGCCGCGGGCGGCTTGGTCGTGCGGTGGATGGTGCTGCGATCAGCCGACACCGTCGGCGTTGCCGCGTGGCGCTCGGCCTCGTGCTCGGCCGCGCTCTCGGCGGCGCCGATGCCGAGCGACCCGGTCGCGAAGCGGCTGGGCGCGATTGCGGACCGTCCGCCCATCTGCATCACGTGGGTCAGCTCGTGCATCAACGTGTCGCGTTGCGCGCTGGGATCGGCCAGCGCGACCACGCTGCGGACCGCGAACGCGCTCGCGGCCATGAGCCGACACGCCAGCTCGGCGGCCTCGCCGGTGTAGGCCTCCACGAAGTCGAAGCTCGTGCCGAAGTGCTCTTCGAGCTCAGCCGCGTACGGCAGCGGGATCCGCTGGCCGAACGCGCGGACGTGCTCGACCATCTCGGCGGGGTCGGACGTCTCGATGGTCGTGCGACGCGAGCTGAAGCGGTCGGCGAACTCGTCGGCGCGCCGCTCGTGGTGGTCGCCCGGCTGGGAGACGGGGCTCGAGGTGGGGGCGATGCCGCGCTGGTTCTCGGCGACGTGCACCATCTCGTGGGCGATGAGCCGGACGCCCGCCTCGCTGTCGGGATCGTAGGCGCCGTCGGCGAAGTAGATGTCGTTCCCGATCGTGAAGGCGCGGGCGTTCAGGGTCGCGGCGGCGGCGGCGGCGCTGGCGTCGGTGTGGATGCGGAGCCGCGCGACGTCGACGCCGAGCTGGGCCGCGAAGCGGCGCGCCAGGTGGTCGGGCAGCGACGGGCCGTGGCTGGCCCCCTGGATGAGATCGAAGGCCGACGCGAGGGCACCGTCGTCGACCGCGGCGTCGACTTCGGCCCGGCGGTCGATGCGGGGCGTGGTGGCCGCGCGCGTCGGAGGCGTGGCGGCTTCGTCGCCAGGGGCGACCAGTCGGGTCGTCTTGCCGGGCTCCGCATGTCGCGGGAGCGGCGCGAGATCGTCGTCCTGCTCGTCGGCGCGCTTCGCCGAACGCGAAGCGGCCGAGAGCAACTGGCGTCCGGACTGGGTTGAGTCGATCACGATCAGGCCCCCTCGGCCAGATTGTACGAGGTCCGGGCCACGAATATCCCCCAGAGAATTGCTCTGAGGTCACTTCCCCTTCGGCTTTGCCTTCGTGGATTTGTCACTCGTTTTCGCAGACTTGGGCGCCTCGAGCTGGATCGGCGGCGTCCGCCACGCGCCTGGCGGGTCCGGATTCCACAGGTCCCCGTCGTCGTCTGGGTAGAGCACGCCGTCGATGCCGGCTGCCCGAGCCTGTTCGGCGATCTCGAACGCGTGGTGGCGCAGCGGCACGATCACTCGGACCGCGGCGACCGGCGTGCCGTCTGGCAACGCGCCGGCCTTGGCGACCTTCGTCGCCTCCTTCCAGCCCCGCTCCTCAGGCGTGCCATCGGGTAGCACCAGGACCGCCTTGTAGCCGACCTCGCTCTCGGCGTCGTAGAACGTCAGCTTGCCGCGGCCCTTGCTGCCCTCGGCGCGAGCGTCGCGCTGGTCGCCGTGCTCGTTGAAGCCGTCGACGATGTCGGGGGCGAGGCGGTCGGCCACCCACTGGGCGTGGGCGCTCGCGCCGGCTTTCAGGGCTGCGTCGTCGAGGGTGCTGGTCCACCGCACGACGACCAGGCCGTCGTCCTTGGTCATCTTGGCTGGCGCGGGTGGGGCTGGGGTCAGGAGCGCCTTGAGCTGCTCCGGCTTCGCGAAGCGGGCCGGCGTGGCATGGAACGCCGGGTCGAGGAGCGTGACGATCGAGCGCGCCGGGTAGCGCGGCGCCTCGCGCGGGGGGCGGGGCCGTGGGTAATCGAGCGAGGAGCCCTGGTAGTCGGCTTGGACGTAACCATCGCTGAGGCCGGCCGCGCCGCGCAGCGCTGTGACGCAGCGCTTGGCCACGGCGATCAGCTCATCGATGGCGCCCGCGGCGTTCGCGGCGAGGGCCGGGCCGGTCACCATCAAGCGGACCTCGGCCCGCTCCGGATACAGGTCGAGTCCGACGAGGAGCGTCCGGTTGGACGCTTGGTCCTGGAGTCGGGCGATGACTTCTTTGCCGCTCGCGATCTTCTTGGCAAGCTTGCCCGGTGCGACGGCGGCGAAGGGGCCACCGTCGAACGATCCGCCCGCGATGCTGGCGAACAGGGGCGACTCCAGGATCGCTTCCACGAGCGCTTCGATGCGCTCACGCTCTTTGAGCCAAGGCACCGGCTTGCCCGCCTTGTCGAGCCCCGAGAAGAACCGCAGGAAGGTGGTGAGGACAACATCGGGAGCGATGGCCATCGGCACCGCAGGCTACCACCGCGGACCGCGGACCCGGAACGGGGTTAGGCCCCGTTGCCGGGGCCGTTTGGGCGCGCGCGAGGCGGGGAGGGCCGCGGGAGGGAGGGCGGCGTGGCGACGCGCCCGCGGGCGGATGGGCGATTCCGGCCACGCCGCGACGGCGCGGCCGGGGCGGTCGCGCTGGGGGACGGAGCAACAGGGAGTCAGATGGCGACGGAGGCGGGGCCGGCGGTGGCGGGTGGTGAGCCGGGGGGCTGGGCGACGGGGACGTTGGCGAAGCGGCGAAGCCAGTAGGTGCCGTGGGGGAAGGTGACGGTGAAGCCGGCGAGCCAGGCCTTGCGGGTCTCGCGGTAGTCGTCGATGAAGTCGCGGTTCCGCTGCAGCGCCGCGATGCGCGCCCACTTGTTGCGGGCGGCGACGCGGGGGCGCAGGCCGCGGCGCGGCTCGTGCGAGCACGGGCGCGCGGTCCAGTCTTGCCGGAGGATCGCGCGGCGGCCGAGCACGCGGCGGCCGGTGCGGGCGCGGCGCTGGGCGTGCAGCGCCTCGACCTCGGCGACGCGCCGGCGCAGCTCGGCGCGGAACTCGTCGGGGTCGCCGAGCGCGTCGGGGATGACGAAGCGCAGCGTGACCGACTCGGGCATGTCGCCGTCGGGATCGAAGAAGTGGCGCGGGCGCTTGATGACCAGCTCACGATCGGCGAGCAGGTCGGCG
>Ga0073899_10001184_pt1 | contig 23974 bp, 21 predicted proteins | sample KloWWTmetaKNB5Ph_FD_88975 | JGI IMG/M metagenome (GOLD analysis project Ga0073899, IMG submission 88975) | Active sludge microbial communities from Klosterneuburg, Austria, studying microevolution and ecology of nitrifiers - Klosterneuburg... | ecosystem: Engineered > WWTP > Aerobic digester >... | reverse complement strand
TGAGACCGTTGGCAAGTCCGGAGAGAATAAACACGAGACTCGACACCATAACGATGACGCCAGTGATTAACGCGAACCGCAACTTGGCGTGCCGAATCTCACGGAGCGCAAGGAACACAGGCTGATTCCTTTCCCGACCGAGGCGACGGCCCCGTTTCCACCATGGATACGCAGGCCCGTGTAGTCACGCTTGACTATTAGCACTGAGTATAGGAGTGTTGAAGTGATTAGTCAAGGTAGACTATAATATGGGTGATCAAGGAGGTAGAGATGGACGAGCGAGATCCGAGGATGGTCCGCGACACGACGATCTGGGACGAGCGCGCCCTGCTGCTGCTCGGCGTCTTGATGACCCAGAATCAGCACGGGTATCAAATCAACGAGTTCATCGAAAACACGCTCTGTCATGTAGCTACCATGAAAAAGCCAACGGCCTACGCGCTCCTGTCCCGTTTGGAATCTGCCGGGTTCATCGAGGTCCACAGTGAGCAAGCCGGCAATCGCCCACCGCGGAAGGTCTATACGATCACGCCGGTTGGCCGCGACCTCTTTCGTGATCTGCTTCGAGCAAACCTGTCCGCCGCGGACGAGTCGACCTATGCCGGTGATATCGGTCTTGTGCTCATCAATTTCCTCGATCGTAACGAAGCCGTCTCCTGCTTACGCCAGCGCTTGTCGCGACTCGACGCTCTGTTGGCGCCGAATCCGGACGTGGCTGCCCACGGAGACAAGCTCAATCTTGGCATCGCACTCGACCACCTGACGGCCATGCGCCACGCCGACCGCGACTGGCTCGTGGCAACGATCGCTCGGCTGGAGCGCGAAGAATCAATGCCGGCGATGGAAGAGTCGGGCTCACTAACGCGCTGACGCTCGTGCGCGCGCCCAAGCCCAGGCGACACTGGCTGCGCTCCACCCGCCTGGCAGTTCGCGCATGCCACTCGCCCGCGCTGATACCATCTCTCCATACCGCGCCCACTGTGGGTGAGGCGCTGAGAGCGGGATGAGCAGGGAGCGCATGAGCGCCAGGTCGCCGATGAAGCCGTGTCCGTATTGCGGGAAGCCGGTCCACGCGGTCGCGCTGAAGTGCCGCTACTGCGGCGAGTGGATGCCGGAGGGGTTTGCCGACGAGCCGGCCCCAGCGCCAATCCCTGAGAAGCAGCCGGCCGCCCAGCCGGTTGTCATTGCCCAGCTTGGCCAACGCGGCATCGCCTGGTTCATCGACCTCATCGTCATCACGATAATCGCGCTGGTTCCAGCGTCCTACTTTCTCCCCGCCGGAGGCGAGCCGACCGTCCAGGAGGTCACCGAAAACGGCGGCGTCCTCGCCGTGATGCTCGCCATCTACATCCTCTACCCCTGGCTGATGGAGGCGCGTTGGGGCGCGACCGTCGGCAAGCTGGTCGTCGGGCTGCGCGTCGTTCATCTTGATGGCACGCTGGTGCGGCCGCTCCCCGCGCTCGTCCGCTCGCTTCTGCGACTCGTCGATGGCATGTTCGCGGGCGTCGTCGGCGCGCTCATCATCCAGCTCTCTCCCACCCGTCAGCGCCTCGGCGATCGCGCTGCCCGCACGCTCGTTGTCCACAAGAGCGCCGTTGTCTCGCGGGACGCGTTGCGTCAGTAGGTCAGCCGGGGGAGACGCATGGCAGGCGCGCTGGATGGCATCACGGTCGTCGACTTCTCCCGGATTCTCGCCGGCCCGTACTGCACGATGCTGCTGGCCGACATGGGCGCGGACGTCATCAAGATCGAGCGGCCCGGCAAGGGCGACGACACGCGCTCCTGGGGGCCGCCCTGGCTGGGCGACCAGACCGGCGCGTACCTCTCGGTGAACCGCAATAAGCGTGGCATCGCGCTCGATCTGAAGAGCGAGAAGGGCCGCCAGATCGCGCTCGACCTCGTCCGCGGCGCGGACGTCGTTGTCGAGAACTTTCGCGTCGGTGTCATGGAGCGGCTCGGCCTCGGGTACGAGGATTTGCGCGCCGTCCGTCCCGATCTCGTCTACTGCTCGATCTCTGCGTTCGGCCGCTCCGGCCCCTACGCGTTGCGCCCTGGTTACGACCTGATTGCCGAGGCTCTGAGTGGATTCATGAGCGTCACCGGCGAGTCGGAAGGGGACGGGATGCGCGCTGGCGTCGCCATCGGCGACATCACGGCCGGCATGCTTGCCACCAGCACGATTCTCGCGGCGTTGCGCCACCGTGAGCGCACTGGCGAGGGACAGCTCGTCGAGGTCAATCTGCTCGATACGATGATCGGCTGGCTGATTGGCGCGAACCTCTACTACCTCATCACCGGGGAGAACCAGCCGCGCACTGGCAACGTCGACCCGCTGGTCGCGCCCAAGCAGGTGTTCCAGACGGCCGACGACCCACTGATCATCACCGCTGGAAACGACCGGCTCTTCGCGGCGCTCTGCCAGGCGCTCGGCCGGCCCGAGCTGATCGACGATCCGCGCTTCTGCGCCAACGCAGACCGTGTTGCCAACCGGCCGGCGCTCACCTCGCTGATCGAAACGGAGCTGGCGCGCAAGCCGGCCGCCGAGTGGGTTGAGCTGCTGATCGAGGCCGGCGTCCCGGTTGCGCCGATCAATACGATGGCTGAGACCTTCGCTGATCCGCACGTCCTCGCCCGGAAGATGCTCGTCGAGGTCGAGCACGCCACCCTCGGCGAGATCCGGCTGCCCGGCGTCCCGATGGCCTTCAGTGCCACGACCGCCGAGGTTCGCACCGCTCCGCCCGTCCTTGGCCAGCACACTCGCGAGGTCCTCCGCGAGCGCTGTAACCTCACCGACGCCGAGATCGACGGCCTCGCCGCCGCTGGCGCTGTGCAGGTCTGGGATCCCGACTGACTGTCAGATTCTGCGTTAGTGCTGAATCGTCACCGGGCTGCGTTCTGGTCGGATATGCACGTTGATCAGCACCGGCAGCTCCGTCCGTAGCGCCCGCGCAAGCGCCGACTGGAGATCGCCGAGGTAGTGGATGTCGTACCCTGCCGCTCCGAATCCGGCCGCGGCGATGTCGTAACGCGCGTCGGCCAACTCCGTCGCGATCTCGCGTCCCGCGCCGTACCGGTCGCGTTGCAGATGCCATTCCGCGCCCCAGCGCGCGTCGTTGCCGACGACCACGACGATCGGCAGTCCCAGCCGTGCTGCCGTCTCCATCTCGCTCAGGTGGTAGCCGGCGGATCCGTCGCCGACGATCGCGATCACTCGCGCCGCGGGCAGTTCGCGCTGGACGCCGATCGCCATCGGGATCCCGCTCCCGATCCCGCCGATTTTCGCCGTCGTCATCATCGGGTTCGGCAGATCGCGCAGCGCGAGCCGCACCCATTGTCCGTACTCTCCGCCGTCGAAAACCACGACGTCGTCCGGCCGTATCGCCTCGCGGATCGCCCAGCCGACTGCCAGCGGATGCAGCAGGTCGTCGTCCTCGGGTGGCGTCGGCGGCGGTGGTGAGACCGTCCAGCGCGTCGCCCACCCCGGTTCGCGATCGAGCGACTCGGTCACATGTTCCGCGAGGAACGCGAGCGCCTCCGCCGGGGGTATCTGGAGCTGGCAGACGGCGCCCGGCGCTTTCGGCTCGCCCGGCGCGTCGATGACGCAGAACTCCCCGCCGGTCCCGAGCGCGCCGCGGACGAGATAGTCATATGCTCCGACCAGCAGTGTCGCATCGGCTTCCGGCAGGTTGGCGGCCAGCTCGGCGTAGCGCGGGTCACCCAGTCCGCGCGGCGCGTCGGCGATGATCGGCGCGATCCCCAGCCGCCCGGCAATCTCGGCCAGCAGCGTGCCGGCCTCCCCGCGCGTCGCCGCTGGCCGCGCGACGATCGCTGGCCGGCGCGCTCGTGAGAGTCGCTTGGCAATTGCCAGTAGGGCGGCGCGCTGCTCGGGCTGCATGGCTGTGACGTCTGCTGTCGCCAGCGCCGCCTCTTCACCCGTAATTCGTGCCGTCAGCACATCGTTCGGCATCGCGACGTGGGCTGGTCCTGGTACTCCCTCCCGGGCCAGACGCGCCGCCTCGATCGTGATGCCGCGCGCGTCTTCCGCCCGTCCGATCTCGAACGATCCCTTGCAGACTGCCCCGGCAATCCGCGCCTGGTCCACCTCCTGAAACGCGCCATGGCCGCGTTGAGCGACCGGGCTCGCGCCAGCGAGATACAGCACCGGAGCTTCAACCGTCGCGGCGCCGGCTGCGCCCTGCATCGCCGCCAGAAAACCCGGACCTGCCGATGTCAGCGCAACCGCGATCGTGCCGGTCGTCGCCGCCGCGCTTGCCGCCGCATAGAGCGCAGCCGTCTCGTGACGCATATGGACCAGCTCGATCCCGACCCGGTCGGCCGCGTCGATCAGCGCTAGCACCTGGTTGCCGGACACCCCATACATCCTCCGAACACCCAGCTCGGCCAGCGCCTCGGCAACCGCCATCGCGCCCGTCCGCTCAACCATTCGCCCCCTGCCTCCGCTCTGCCCGACTGCGTGAAGGCAACCCGCCTGTCACCGTGCTTGCAGGGGCGAACACGAGGTTCGCTCCTGCTCCCCGACCTACCCCCTCATCCCCTTTGCCTCATCCCCCATCCCTCGTAAACACATACCGTTGCCCGACCGCGATGTCGCCCTCCATCTCGGGCGGGACCGCCGCCAGCGTCCAGCCGCTGCTCTGCAGCCGGAATACCTCCCCGTGGGCCTGCATGGCCAGTTCGCGCATGTAGTCGCGGTAGACCATCACACCTGGCTCGTTGATCTCGGCAGGCGTCCGGTAGAGCCCGAACGGAGGATCCTGGAACCCCGCGATCACCCGTTCCACCTGCCATGCCGAGGGCACGATCACGCTAACCGTCTGATGCCGCATGCCCAGGTAGGTCTGAATCTCCTGACTCAGTCGGGATGGCGCGACGCGGTGCCGCGAGGTTGGCCCGACATACTCCCAGGCAATGGTCGAGCCTTCGTCGGCCGGCCGGATGATGAACATCGACACGCGCGAAATCCGCGGTCGGGTCGAATCATTTTCGTGGAGCGACCCATACGCCTCGGCGACGTTCGCGTTCTCGTCGCTCAGAATCATGAACGGCAGGTCATACCGTTCGCGTAGGTCGCGATTCGTCTCCGGCGTGTCGTTCGCCGCTGCCACCAGTTCGATTCCCAGACCGCGCAGTTCCCAGTAGTGCTGTCGCAACTGCGACAGGTACAGTCGTCAAGTGGGTCACCACTCACCCCGATACAGATGCAGCAGGATCGGCCGCTGCCGCACCAGCCTGCGGAGGGTGACGTAGTTCCCCGCTTCGTCCTTCATCTGGAACTCCGGCGCTGGCTGCCCCAATAGCGGCGTACGCCCTGCCAGCTCTTCCGGCCCGACCAGATGCGGCGCGATCTTTTCCATCGGCACAGTCTCCCTTACGTGAGTAATCGCGACCGATCGGCCGCTGGTATCATTATCCTGTGACACACCGCCTGTTTGCGCAAGCGTGTGCAGGATTACCACCCTCCACCTGACCGTTGTTCTGAGTTTTCGAGTTCGGGCGAAGGATCCTCCCTGATCGGTTCGTTCCGGATCCACACCGGCTCATCGGCGATTCACGCCAGATGTCCCGTGGTAAGGTCAGGAGCCCTTCATGCGTCACACGTGGCTTCAACGATCGAGCGCAGGGGTGTTCGCGATCGCACTCCTTGTCGCGGCCTGTGGTTCCGACGACGCAGACCTCGGGGCCGGCCACAACGAACCGACCCCAACCGTGCCAATTGCATGGATCGACTCCGCGTCACCAGTGGCAACCGAAGATTACTGCGGCTACCAGGGGTCGGTTGTCGATTCGGCCCTCATGGGCACACCTGAGATTCATCCGTCGCTGACGCCGGAACCGGGCAAACCCGCATTCACCGAGGAGGACGTGCGGGCCTGGGTCGCTGCGATGGAGAGTGACGAAAACCCCGTCGTCAAGCGCGTCGAGTTCATGTCGGCTTGCGAGGTTGCGACGAAGGTGAATCATCCTGTTTATCGGCCAGACGACACGCTGCTTGCTCTCGTCACGCTGACGGGCGACTGGCAGATCCACCTCCCTCCCGAAGTCACGCCTGTCGGACCACCAGACCCAGACACCGTGGCCTATTGGATATTTGACGCCGTTACCGGTCATCTGATCGGGAGCACATCCGGCGTCGAGAGCCCGTAGGCATGCCCTGTGTCTGGCACTATGCGTCCGACCCGACCACCGCGCCGATGTCATGCCAACCCCGCGCATCCGCGTCCGCCGATAGCGCACCGAGCAGCGACTCAGCAAACCTCGGCCCAGCATAGGTGAACCCTGTATACACCTGAATCAGCGACGCTCCGGCCCGTACCCGCACCACCGCGTCCGCGCCACAGCTGATCCCGCCGACACCAACGATCGGCAACCGCCCGCCGACCCGCTGATACAGCAGCCGGCAGACCGCATTCGCGCGCTCCCGTAGCGGCTTGCCGCTCGTCCCACCCGGCAGTTCGCCAAACCGGTCCGGCAGCCCTGCCCGGCTCGTCGTCGTGTTCGTCGCGATGATGCCGCTCGCCCCGCCTTCGAGCGCCGCCTCGGCAACCGCTTCGACCTCAGTGTCTGTCAGGTCCGGCGCGATCTTCACCAGCACCGGACGCGGTCGCAGACCCGCCAGCGCCGCCGCTTCAGTATTGGCCCCATTCACTGCGTCGAGAATGCGCAGCAACTCCCCCGCTGTCTGGAGCGAGCGTAATCCCGGCGTGTTCGGAGACGACACGTTGACGGCGATGTAGTTCGCGATGTCGAAGAGTGCCGTCACCAGCGCCGCGTAGTCCTTGACCGCCTGCTCGATCGGTGTGTCGCGGTTCTTGCCGATGTTGATGCCGACAACGCCGGCCGGCCGCAGCCCGATCAGCCTCGCCCGAACCGCCGCCGCGCCGTCGCTGGGGAACCCCATTGCATTGACCAGCGCTCGCTCATCGACCGCTCGCCAGACTCGCGGCTTCGGATTGCCCGGCTGTGGCCGCAGTGTCACTGTCCCGACCTCGACATGCCCGAACCCGAGGGCATGCAGCGCGATAACCGCCTGCCCGTCCTTGTCGAGCCCTGCCGCGACGCCCAGCGGGTTGGCGAATGGTAGCCCCCAGAGGCGCTGCCGCAGCCGGTCGTCCGCCGGCGGCGCGAACGCTCCCAGCGCTGCCACTCCGCCTGGCGCCCGCCCCGCCGCCGCCATCGCCGCGACCGTCAGATGATGCGCCCGCTCCGCATCCCCCCGCGCAATCACCGCCCGATACACGCACTCGTACACCAATACCCCCTCGTCCCCCGTCCCCCGTCCCCACTCGTGCTACCATCCGCGCCAGTGTACCGGAGTGAAAAGGAGACAAGGTGACCGACGATATCCTGGCCGCGATCGACCGTCACATCGAGGAGCATCTCGACGATTACATCGCCGATCTCGCCCTGCTCTGCAAGCTGCCGAGCGTCGCCGCACAGTCGCTCGCGATCGACGAGACGGCCGAGGCCACACGCGCGTTGCTGGAGAAATACGGCGTCGCCGCGCGGCTGATGCCGACCGACGGCAACCCGGTTGTCTACGGCGAGGCTGCCGGTGACTCGGACCAGACTGTCCTCTGCTACAACCACTATGATGTCCAGCCGGCCGAGCCGCTCGAGCTGTGGGATTCCGAGCCATTCGACGCCCAGGTTCGCGACGGGCATATCTGGGGCCGTGGCGTCGGTGACGACAAGGGCCACATCATCTGCCGCCTCGCCGCCATCGACGCGCTTCGCGCCGTCACTGGCAGCCTGCCTTGCGGCGTGAAGTTCATGATCGAGGGCGAGGAGGAGATCGGCTCCGTCAACCTGGACCCGTTCATTGCCGCAAACGCCGACCTGTTCAAGTCCGACGGGTGCCTCTGGGAGTTCGGCGGCGTCGACTACGATGACCGGCCGCAGATCTTCGCCGGCATGCGCGGTGACCTGTATGTCGAGCTTCGCGCGCGAACTGCCAACCGCGACGCACACTCCGGGCTCGGTGGCTCGATGTTCCCGAACGCCGCCTGGCGGCTCACCTGGGCGCTCGCGACTCTCAAGGGCCAGGACGAACGCATTCGTATCCCCGGCTGGTACGACGATGTCCGCGAGGCCAGCGCCCGCGACATGGAGCTGCTGGCTGCCCTGCCCGACGAATCCGAACGGCTCAAGTCCACCTACGAGCTCTCCGGCTTCCTGCTCGATGCCGAGGGTCTGGAACTGAAGCGTCGTGGGCTTTTCGAGCCGACCTGCACCATCTCCGGTCTCTCCAGTGGCTATCAGGGGCCGGGGTCGAAGACTGTCCTGCCGGCCGAAGCGATGGCCAAGGTGGACTTCCGCCTCGTTCCGAACCAGAGCGCCGCAGACCTGATCGAGAAGCTCAAGGCGCACCTCGTTGCCGAGGGATTCGGTGACATCGAGGTGATCCAGCATGGCGGCTACGACGCGGCGCGTGTCGACCCCGACGATCCGTTCGTCACCCTCGTCGCCGAGACCGCCTGGGATGTCTACGACCGGCCGGCCATCGTCTCCCCGACCAGCGGTGGCTCCGGTCCGATGGACTCGTTCGTCCGCCACATCGGCGTGCCGGTGGCCAACGTCGGCATTGGCTACCCTGATTCCGCGGCGCACGCGCCGAATGAGAACGTCCGCATCGCGGATTTCGTCAACGGTATCCGCCAGACAGCCCGCGTCTTCCACCGCATCGGCAACCAGCCGGAATGAGTGGCACTGGGAGTCAGCCACGCGCCTGGCTCCGACGCGTCCGCGCCCTCCGCGACCGCCGCGTGCGGGAGCAGGAGGGCGCCTGCGTCGTCGAGGGTATCCGCCAGGTTCTGTCGGCGATCGATGGCGGGCATGAGGTCGAGGCGCTCCTGGTCGATCCCGCCAAACTCCGCAGCGAAGTCGCATGGGAGTCCATCCAGCGCGCCGTCGAGCGCGGCGCGACGCTGGTCGAGCTTCCGACCCGGGACATGGAGCGTGTCTCCGCGCGGGATAACCCGGTCGGCCTTGTCGCTGTTATCCGCTGGGCGCCGCTGCCCCTCGACGCGCTCGCAATCGATAGCGACGCGATCATCCTCGTGGCCGATGACGTTCACGACCCTGGCAACCTCGGCACAATTGCTCGCGCCACCGACGCGGCCGGCGCTCGGGCGATGGTCGTCCTCGGCGGCGCTGACCCGACCCACCCGTCCGCCCTCCGCGCCAGCCTCGGGACGATGTTCTTGCTCCCGATCCACGTCGCCCGGTCGCACGACGAGCTCTTCGAGTGGGTTGCCGGCCGATGTCGCACCGTCGCCACCTCGGCCCACGCGACAGGTGATGTCTGGACAACCGCTCTGCATCCGCCTGTTGCCATCGTCGTTGGGAATGAGGCGACTGGTCTCGATGCAGCCACGGTCGCGCGTTGTGATCTCACGACCCGCATCCCGATGCTCGGCACGGCCACCTCGCTCAATGTCGCCGTTGCCGCCGGCGTGCTGCTCTACGAAGCCCGTCGCCAGGCGAGTCTCTAGCCCCTGCTCACAGTTCGCAAACCCAGCCCTCCGACCCGCCGGGTCGGCTGATCGTCCATCACCTGTTCCCGCTCGGGTAGGTAATCTCGTACCCCGTGCCACGGCGTGGGACGCTGAGTCTCGCCACATGCCCCTGCTCGTCCAGCCCCACCCCGATCTCGATCTCGGCGGAACGCGCGTTGCGGTCGTCCCCCGGCATGAGCGAGACGTATGCCGCCCCCTCATCGACGGTGACCGCGCTGCCCCACCCGGCGAACTGCCTGGCCAGGACGGCCCACATCGCAGATCCCCGTATCTCGATCCCGAGTAGCGCCCCGTCGGCCCCGACGTCGATCGTTCCCTCGGTCGTAGCGTTTCGTGTCTCCTGGTCCGCCATATCAGGCGTCACCACCAGCGCATTCGCCTCTCGATCTACTCGCAATTGCATTGTCTGGCCTGGTCCCCCCTCGCCCAGCGATTCGATCGGAAATATGTCGCCTGATGCGTTCGAGATGAAGATCGGATAAAGAGCCACTGTCTCTCGCCGCCGGATGCTATCGTTCCACCGCTCATCGTGAGGGGAGGTAGCCGTCCGGTGCTCGAGACTGACCATGAAGTCGAGCCACAGATCGTCAAGCGCGCCGGCCGTATTCGCGGCTCGGCCGCGCTGGCTGCCTGGCAATATCCATCCTACCGCCGGTACTTCTGGGTCCAGGCGTTGGCGATGGGTGGCCGGTCGCTCCAGACGACCCTTGTGGGCTTCATCGTCTACGATCTTACCGGCAGTGACTTCCTTCTCGGCCTCATCTCATTCATGAATATGGTCCCACAGCTGATTCTCGGCCCGGTCGTCGGTGTCGTCGTCGACCGATTCGACCGTCGCCTGATTCTGTCCATTCAACTTTCCATCCAGGGTATCGGCCTTGGCGTGCTCGGGGTTTTCGCGCTGCTTGGCTGGTTGACGGTTCCCACCATCGCGGCGACCGTCGTGATCATGGGCGTTGCGAGCGCGTTCAGCTACCCGGCCAGCTCGTCACTGTTGCCCAGCCTTGTTCCGATTCGCGCGCTCCAGAGCGCCATTGCCGTCAATGCCATGGTTGGCAACGTGTCGCGCGTCGCGATCCCGGCTGGTGTCGGCTTTCTCGTCGACGCGACCGGGGTCGCGGCTGCGCTGCTTCTCGGAATAGGCCTCTACGGTCCGGCTGCCGTTCTCGTGCTGATGGTGCCGCTGATGGCGGCTGCCGTCCGCGTCTCGACAGCCAGTGGTCCGCTGGAGCCGGCCGCTCGTCCGTCCGTCGTCGGTGATTTACGCGAGGCAGTCGCATATATCCGGGCAAATCGGATGCTCCGCGCCGCCTTGGCAAACGACGTGGTCCCGTATCTCTTTGGTATGTCCCATACGGCGCTCTTGCCAGCGATCGCCAGTAGCACTCTCGGCGGCAGTGCCGGAACCCTCGGCCTGCTCTTCGCCGTCAGCGGCGCAGGCGCTATGCTTGGCACGATCGTCGCGGGCGCCCTGACTGGCCGTGGCGTTCGTGGCGCGACAATCATCGCCGGTATGGTCGGATCCGGGATTGGCCTGCTCGTAGTCGCGCTCTCGGATACCCGGCCGGCGATCATGGCCGGCCTCTTTGTCACTGGCCTGTTCCAGATGCTCTACATCATCCAGAACGACACCCTCGTCCAGACCTTCGCCGAGGATCGCTTCCGGGGTCGCGCTGTCGCTGCCCAGTCGATGGTCAATGGCCTGATGCCGGTCGGGTTTCTGCTCCTGGGCGCAATCGCCCAGTTCACCAGCACCGCCATCGCGTTCGCTGTTGCCGGCGTCATGCTCATCCTTGCCGGCTTCTGGACCATCCTCCTGCGCCCTGTAATGCGTGACTTGCATTGACCCCGCCGCTGGCCGGCAGCCTCCGACGATCGCGGATGGCGGTGTCTCTGGTTCGGGCTCAGACGTCGATCGTCAACGCGAGCGAGGTGCGGCCCCAGTCGTCGAGGTTGTCGCCCTCCCGGTACTTGCTGACCAGCAGCTCGCGCGCGAGCAGGTCGTCGGGGGCGCCTGCCTCAAGGATCCGGGCGACGCCAGCGTGCGTCTCATCACCAAGCTCGATGGTGACCAACGCGTTCGCCTGGAGATTTCGCACCCAGTCGGATCGGTCGCGACCTCCGGAAAGGATATACACGCGCCCATCGCGCACGGCGAACCAGATCTCGATGCGATGTGGCTGACCAGTCAGACGTCCGGTTGTCGTCAGATATGCGTACGGTTCGCCGGCCCATCGGGCCAGCGATTGGCGTGGGTCCCGCGCGGTGTCGGTCATGGTTCGAGTTCTCCCCGGTTGCTGTTGGCCCTGCGCGGGCCGGCGTCATCCAGGCCGTGGCGCGTGAACAGGTTGTCCTGCCCCCGGCGCCCTGATCTTGTTCTCTATTGATGCGTCTCGTACGCCAGTAGCCCGATCTGAGCGATCAGGTCGGTCGAGGCAGCGTCGTCAACATCCTCGGTCATGACAACGACAATCACCGGGCCGGTCGGCGCGTAGATAATGCCTGCGTCGTGCATCAGCCCGTCCAGATTGCCAGTCTTGTGCGCCACGACCGTCCCATCCGGTAAGTAGGCGGGTAACCGATCGTTGATCTCCTGTCGAGCCAGCAGGTCGAGCATCTCGCGACTCGCCTCCGCGTCAACAACCTCTCCGGCCAGCAACATCCGGAACAGCGACGCCATGTCGGCAGCTGAGGTCACGTTCATTGCCGCGTTCGCGCGGACATCCGGCCGCACCGTTAGTAATTGCCGGTCTGTTCCGGGTTGCGGGACTGTGCCAGACGGACCCGGATACCAGCGGATCACCGTGCTGGACAGACCAAGTGACGCCATCGTCGCGTTGACGTTGTCGGTCCCGACATACTCCAGCAACGCAGTCGCCGCAACGTTGCTCGATACGGTGATCATTGCTTGGAGGAGGGTTCCAACGTCGGTCGTCATCCCAACCTCGTCTTCTGAAAAGACATCACTCCCCTCAGAGAAGTGATAGTCCTGCAGGACGATCTGGTCGTCGAACGTCAGCATCCCGGCATCGCGCTGGCGGTATGTCTCGACCATGATCCCCAACTTGTAGAGCGACGCCGCCTCGATCTGCTCGCCCGCGTTCCAGGCTGCCAGCATCGAGCCATCCGGATTCTCTATCTCCACCGCCGTCACTCCGGAAACTCCAGCCATGAGCGAGTCGATGGTGGATTGCAACGCCGCCGGGTCGATCGCCATCAGGGTTGGGCCGGCGGCGCCCGTTGTCGTAGCTGTGGTCGGAGTCATCAGCGTTGCGGTAGTGATTGCTGTTGTTGCGACTGGAGTCGAGCTTCCGGTCGACCCCGTCGCGGGAGTTGTTGGATTGCCGGAATGTCCGCCGCACGCGCCCAGTAGGAGTGTCAGAGCCGTGAGGAAAGCCAACCCAATGCGCGGAGTACGTCGGGCGGATAGAGCAGTCGAATGGCGACTCATATCGGGGCTCCAGCACAGATATTCGGATCGGTGTCGGCACGATGCTCGACGCCGTCCGCAGGCGATGGACGCCCATCGAGCGGCGCCTGGTTTCAGCGACGCCGGAGGATAACACGCGCGGGTTCCGCGTCCCCACCTCCACGAGAAGGTTGGCGCGCGTCCTGCCGCTGGGCCATACTGCAACGTCGCGGTAGCATCGGCTGCAATGGAATGGACGACAGAGCGTGGTATCGCAGACAGCCGAGATCATCCGCTACCGAAGCCTCATCGGCAACCTTGTCGCTAAGGACCTCAAGGTCCGCTACAAGTCGTCCATGCTTGGCTTCTTCTGGTCACTCCTCAACCCGCTGCTGATGATGATGGTGTTCACCTTTGTCTTCACCAAGCTGCTCGGCGAGACCATCCCGCATTTCCCTGTCTTCGTGCTGATCGGCCTGCTTTCCTGGAACTGGACATCCACGAGTATTGCGGCCGGCACGACCTCGCTGGTGGATAACGCCTCGTTGATCAACAAGGTCTATTTCCCGCGCATCCTCCTGCCGATCTCCGTCGTCGCCTCCAACATGGCCAACTACATCCTTGCCCTGCCGGTCATCCTGGTTGCCATGCTCGTTGCCGGGATGGACTTCACCCCATGGATCCTCTACGTTCCGGTCATCATCCTTGTCCAGATGACGTTCCTCATCGGCGCGGTGCTGATCCTCTCAGCCGTCCACATCTACTTCCGCGACACCACTGTCCTCGTCGAGGTCGGATTGTTGGCCTGGTTCTTCATGACGCCAATTTTCTATAGCGTTGAGGATGTCGCCCCGAATTATGTCTCGCTGATGTATCGAGTGAACCCGATGGCCTCGATCATCGCCGAGCTTCACACCGTCCTGTATTATGGTGGCGTTCCGGATCCTTTCTTCATGGCCCGCACGTTTGTGACGGCGCTGGCGATGGTTGTCGTCGGCTATCTGCTGTTCAACCGGGTCAGCCGACAGTTGGGAGAACGCCTCTGATGGCCGTGCTCAATCAGCCCGACTATCCGGCAATCGAGTTTCGCGATGTCTCCCGTCGCTTCGTCCTGCACCATGAGCGCCGCGCATCGTTCCAGGACTGGTTCGTTGGCCTCGTTCGCCCGCGTGGTGCTGCCGAGGAGTTCTGGGCGCTACGCGACGTGACGTTCGCTGTGCGTCGTGGGGAGACGTTTGGTCTCGTCGGTCGCAACGGCGCTGGCAAGAGCACCCTCCTCAAGCTCGTCACCCGCATTCTCGAGCCGTCCAGCGGCAGCGTCCGCGTGAATGGCCGTTCATACGCCATGCTCGAGCTCGGCGCGGGCTTTCACCCGGAGCTGAGCGGTCGCGACAACGTCTTCCTCAATGGCAGCCTCTATGGTTTCAGCCGCAAGGAGATGGCCCGCCGCTTCGACCAGATTGTCAAATTCGCCGAGCTGGAGCGCTTCATCGACACCCCGGTGAAGCACTACTCGTCGGGCATGTATGCCCGGCTTGGCTTTGGCATCGCCGTCCACATGGAGCCCGAGATCCTCGTCATCGATGAAGTCCTTGCCGTTGGCGACCAGAACTTCCAGCAGAAGTGCTACCGCGCTCTCGACGAGCTCAAGGCGGGCGGGACAACGATTCTCTTCGTCTCCCACGACGCGAACGCGGTCCGCGCGTTCTGCGACCGCGCTGCCCTGCTGTCGGCCGGCCAACTCCTGGATGTCGGACCCGCCGAGGATATCGTCGATCACTACCAGCGCCTTCTCCACGAGACCGAGCCACGCGTCAGCCTCCTCCGCGTCCGTCCCGTCGACCGCCTCGGGTTTCCCTGTGACGAAGTGCTCTCCGGAGAGGATCTGCGCGTCGAAGTGCTGCTGCGCATCCCGAATGGCGGCGGCGCGGCCGGCCTCGGCCTTCAGCTCGACCTGATCGACGACGCCGGCATCCACCTGTTCGGCGCAAGTGTCGATCTGCCGTCGGACTTGCCGTATGCCCGGCAAGCCAGCCAGCGCGCGTCCGACCTGCCGGATACCCGCGTCGCCGAGCTCGTAATCCGCGCGCTTCCCCTTACGACAGCTTCGGTTCGTCTGGTCGCGACGCTGCTCGATCTCCAGCGAGACGGCCGCGAGGTGATGGATCGTCGCGAGACTCAAGCCAGGGTTGTCCCTGGCGATTACACAGGCCGGGGCCTCCTTCGTCTCGACCACCACTGGTCGTGGGAGACGACTCCATCGCCAGACGCCGCCAATCTCACTGCCGGCCAGGTGGGCCGTCATTAGCCTCGACTCCCCGGTTGGGGCTGGCGGTCTCCGAATCTTCTGTTAGCATCGTCCGGCAACATCGTTTGCTCGTCCCGGGTGTGCGTCATGCCTGGCCCTGTCTGATGGCTTCTGGCAGTTCGTGACGCACCGGTTGACAGGAGAGGCATGCTTTCGATCTTTGCCGCCGCCTGGCGCGTCATCCTGAAGCGTGGGCGCGCGGATTGGCTAATCCTCGCGGCGGCGCTGCTCATCATTACCCTCGCCACTACGCTGCTCTCCTCCGGGCCGATCTATGCGGCGGCAGTGAGCCTCAGTGGGCTTCATCGCACGCTTCACGATGCCCCGGTCGCCGCGGCCAACGTGCAGATCAGCGCCCGGATCGTCCCCGACGACCTGCAGCGCTTTGACGATGCAGTCGTTCGCGTCGGCAGTGGCGCGTTTGCGGCCACAGGCGGCCCGATCGCGCGCACCGGCGTCTCCGATTCCTACGCCTTGCCCAACCAGCAGGATGTCCGCGACCTCGCCGTCTTCAGCTTCTTCGACGGCATCGAGAACCACGCCACCATGGTTGATGGACGCTGGCCACAAACGACGTCCAACCCCATCGAGGCAGTTCTGTCCGACGAGGCCGGCCGGCTTCTCGGCCTTTCCGTCGGCAACGAGGTCACGCTCTCCAACCGTCGCGATGCAGGCGTGGTGACGACCGTGCGCGTCGTCGGTCTCTACCACAACAACGACACAACCGATCCCTACTGGTGGGACGACCAGCTGACACTCGTCGGAGTCGATGCCGGCCAGTCGTTCACCACCTACGGGCCGTTCGTCGTTACTCCTGCCACGTTCTTCTCTCCGGCGGTCACTCCCTCCTCCTCGGAGGTGATCTGGCGCGTGTACCCCATCGTCGAGAACCTGCAGGTCGATGAGATCGTCGGTCTTCGTCGCAACGTCGAGGGCCTACAGCGCAGTCTTGAGTCCGACCTCGGTGTCAGCAATCGTGTCGTGGTCGAGACTGACCTTGGCAACATCCTCCGCCGTGCCGAGCGGTCCCTCCTTGTCACCCGCTCCGGAGTCATGATTCTCACGATCCAGCTCGCGATCCTGGCAGGCTACGCGCTTGTTCTCACCGCTAGCCTGCTGGTCGAGCAACGGCGGGTCGAGACTGCGCTGCTTCGCTCTCGTGGCGCCAGCAACGGGCAGGTCGCGACGATGGCCCTGATGGAGGGGCTGCTGCTGGCGGTCCCGGCGGCGGTGGCCGGGCCGTTCATTGCCGCAGCGTCCCTTCGTCTGCTCAATGTCGCCGGCCCGCTCACCGCGATCCATCTTCGCCTCGATCCGCGCCTGACCACGTCCGCATTCATCCTCGCTGGGTTGGCGGCCACAGCCTGCGTCGTCGCCCTCGTCGTGCCCGCGACGCTCACCGCTCGCACATTCGTCGAGGCCCGGTCCAGCGCCGGCCGCGAAGGCACGCGTGGCGTTGCCCAGCGTGCCAGCATCGACCTTGCCCTCTTGCTCGTGGGAGTCCTTGGCTACTGGCAGCTACGCCGCTACGGCGCCCCGATCACCGAGACCGTACAGGGCCGGCTCGGGCTCGACCCGTTTCTCGTCGCTGCTCCGGCCCTCGGCATGCTTGCGGGCTCCATCGCCGCGCTGCGCCTCGTCCCGCTCGGCGCGCGCGCCCTCGATCGTGGCGTCAAGCGCACCCGTGGCCTGATCGCCTCGCTTGGGGCCTGGCAGGTTTCCCGCCGGCCGTTGCGCTACGCGCGGGCCGCGCTCCTCCTCATCCTTGCTCTCACGATCGGTCTCTTCGCCGTCTCGTACACCGAGACGTGGCGTCGCTCACAGGTCGATCAGGCTGCCTTTCAGGTCGGCGCGGATCTTCGCCTCACCCCTGACCAACGCACCGGCACCGCCATCCCGCAGTGGAACCTGGCCTCGGGCTATGCGCAGGTCGACGGAGTCGAGCATGCAATGCCGGTCGTCCGCGACATCGCGTCCGTGTCCCGTTCGGCTGGAACGGGTCAGATCATTGCGCTGGATGCTGCGATCGCCCCGTCCGTCGTTGCGTTCCGCCCCGATCTGTCGGCGGCGACATTCCCCGCGCTGATGCAATCGCTCGTCGCCGGCCGGCCCGACTTGCCGGCCCTTGCGCTGCCTGGCGATGTCCAGCGTGTGCGGGTCGCCGTGCTGGTCCGACTCGATCCGCTGGCGGCGACCGCTGACCCGGTCAAGGATCCTCCCTTTTCACTCACCCTCATCCTCCGTGATGGAACTGGGACCCTCTACCGCGTCGATGTCGGCAGTCTCGCGCCAGGCGATACGCCGACGGTGGTGACTGCGTCACTTGCCCACCCACTTCTGGATGGTCGAGTCGCGTCCCCGACCGCGCCACTCTCAGTTGTCAGTTTCGACGTGCGGACCATCGTCCCGCGCGGCGCGGCGCGGACGGGCGAGGTCGTGATTCAGTCCATCGAGGCAAGTCCGTCGCTGGATGGCGACGAGTGGTCTCCGGCCGGGCTCGGTTCGCCCGGCGACTGGGTCTTTTCGCAGGGCCGCCTCAACGGTCTGTCGGTCGCGGCGTCGATCGAGCCCGGTAGCCAGTCCGGCGTTGACGCCCGTATTGCCACCGGCGCGGTCGAGCGCAACATCATGCTGCCGCTCGTTTATTCGTTCCGACCCGGAGCGGCCTCCGCCCCGGCCGGCGTCCCAGTTGTTGTTAGCACGGCCTTCCTTACCGCGACCGAGGCGCATCTTGGCGACACGGTCCAGATCGAGTTGGCCGGCACGCGCCGGGAGGTCACTATTGCCGGAATCGTCGATGCGTTCCCGACCACTGCTGCCGACCGCGCCGCTCTGATCGTCGACCTCCCGACCTATCAGGCGCTCTCCTATCTGGACGGTGGCCTTCTACCGGGCATCGAAGAGTGGTGGCTATCCACCCGCCCGGGCTCGTCCGGCGCTGTCGTTGGTGTCGTCGATGCATCTCCGTTCTTTACCTGGAAGCTGCAATCCCGCGACCAGCGCACCACGACGTTGCAGACCGACCCCGTCGCCCTCGGCATCATCGGCGCGCTATCGGTGGGGTTCATCGCGGCAATTCTGTTTGCGACGGTCGGGTTCGTTGTCAGCGCCGCCGTTTCTGCCCACGAACGTCTGACCGAGTTTGCGTTGCTCCGCGCCCTCGGCCTCTCCCCCCGGCAGCTCAGTGGCTGGCTCTCGCTGGAAAATGGGCTATTGGTGATGATCAGTGTCATCGGCGGAACGATCCTGGGCCTCGGGCTCGCCTGGCTGATCCTCCCGTTTGTGACGCTGACTCAGTCGGCAAGTGAGATCGTGCCAGGGATCATCGTGGTCATTCCGTGGAGCTGGATCATTCTGCTCGAGCTGGCCGTCGTCGGGCTGTTGGCTGTCGTCGTAACCGTTCTCGGTTTGCTCCTACGGCGGATTGGTCTCGGCGGCTTGCTGCGATTGGGTGAGGAGTAGTCGATGGCGCGCGCCGACCTCCCAACCAGAGGCGCCACTGCCCCGCTGTCTCTCGATGTCATCAAGGCAGTACTGCGGCGTCTTCGATTCGAACGCGAGCTGGTCTTTGTCGTCCTGATCGCGGTCCTGTTGACGAGCCTCGTCTTCTCCGCTATCCCACGAGTGTTCAACCGCATGGCCGACAACGGTCTCGTCTGGGCCATCGACCACGCCTCGCCGCTCACGCGCAACGTCGTTGCCCGCCAGGTCAGCTCGATCACCCCTGGCCCATCAACCGATGTGTTTGCGCCGGTGTCGGCGGCCGGCGACGAGTTTCGCGCGAGCCTGGCGCCGTCGATCCAGCGCATCACCAGCCCATCGTCGTTCGTGGTCGACACCGTCCGCTTCGCTGTTGCCGACACGCCCGGCCAACCGGTCTTCCCCTTCCCACGCTTTGTCACCCTGCGCTATCAGCAGGACATCGATCAGCACATCACGCTCGTAGATGGCCGTATGCCGCAAGCCGTCGACGAAACCGTCCCGACCCAGTTCAACGACCAACCCGTCGATGCCCAGGTGTTCGAGATCGCCATCTCACCCGAGACGGCGCGCCAGATCGCCGTCACCCTCGGGGATACCCTGGTTCTCCAGCCTGCTCGAGACGACCCGGTCGTCCGTCGTTCGCCCTACAACCAGCTCCGGCCGATCGCTGTCCGCGTTGTCGGGCTGATTCAGCTGAACGATGTCACCGCGGAATACTGGCTGAGTGACACCCGGCTCGATCGCGCGATTGAGTACGACGACGGCAATACCGTCCAGATCTATGCCACTGCGCTATTCGCTCCCGACGCCTACCCGTTGCTCGCCGATCCGGCGCAACATGCGCTTCCGTTTCAATACACCTGGCGGTACTTCGTCGATCCGGCCCGCCTCGACGCCGGCCAGTTCGATCAGCTCGCCGCCGACCTTCGCAAGCTCGACGCGCAATACGGGTCCGTGTTCGCCGATCCGACCAAGATCGGCGTCTCGACCGGCCTCTCCCGTATCCTTCGTGACTATCTCAGCCAACGGAATCTCACCCAGGCCGTGCTCTCGCTGATAACAGTTGGCCTGATCGGCGTTGCCGTCGCGGTCCTGGCGCTTGTGGCGGGTATCGCGGCCGATCGTCGCCGGGACGCATTACGGCTGATTCGGGGCCGCGGCGCCTCGGCCCGCCAGCTCCTTGGCGCGCAGGTCGTCGAGGGACTCCTCGTCAGCGTTCCCCCCGCCGGGCTTGGCTATCTCGCCGCCGCTGTCCTCGCAGGGGGGCGCGCCGGTATCTGGTCCGGCATTGCTGCGGCGAGCGTCGCCGTCGTCATGGTTTCGCTACTGGTCTATACGCAGTCTCGGCTCGTGCGCCGGCCTCTTGGCGATCTGGAGCAGGATGACCTCGTCGTCGTGCGGATCACTCCCCGTCGCGTCGTCCTTGAGGCGCTCATCGTTGCACTTGCGCTTGCCGGCGTTTACCTCTTACGCCGTCGCGGAATCGCGGGTGGGTCGGCGACCGGCGCAATCTCGTCGATGGACCCATACCTGGCCGCTGTCCCGATCCTTCTCGGCCTCGCTGTCGGTTTGCTAACTATTCGACTGTACGCGATTCCCGCGCGTCTCCTTTCCTGGCTCAGCAGCCTTCGCCGCGACCTCGTCCCGGTCCTCGGCTTCCGTCGCGCGAGTCGCCAGCCTGGTGATACCAGCTTGCCGGTGCTCGTCCTTCTGCTCGCCCTCGCGGTCTCCACATTTGCGCTCGTTCTGACGACGACGATCGACCGCGGACAGGTCGCCTCATCATGGCAGCAGGTCGGAGCCGACTATCGAATCACTTCGGGCCTGTCGGGCTATCTCTATCGTGGCGTCGATCCAACGGCCGCCTCGGGGGTTGAGGCAGTTGCTCGCGCCTCCATCATCCCTGATGCGCTCTTCTCCGGCCGCGTCCCCGGCTCCGGCATCGCCCAGCTGATGCTCGTCGAGCCTGCCCGACTTCAGGAGGTCACCGCCGGTACGCCAGCCGACGCCCACATGCCCATCGACATGATGCGTGAGCAGATCGGCGCCGATATCGGCCAGCCGACGAACCCGATCCCCGCGATCATCTCGACGAAAGCCGGCAACGGCACAATGGCTCCCGGTGACACGTTCGGCATGAGCCTGTTCAGCCGCGAAACGACCTTTGTTGTCGTCGAAGTTCGCGAACGCTTCGCAGGACTGCCGATCGATCGCGATTTCGTCGTTGCGCCGTTGCCCAGCGTCGCGGCAATCAATCCAGATCGCCCGGTGCGTAACACCGACATGTTCGTCCGCGGCCCACGCTCGATCGACGAGACCTTGCGAGACACCCTCGAACAGCAGTCGCAATCTGCGAATCTCACCTCTCGCGCCGCAACCTACGACGCGGTCCACGATGCCCCGCTCATCGCCGGGGTTGCCACTGGGTTTCGCCTCGGCCTGATCGTGACGGCACTCTACGCTGGCGTCGCTGTCGCCTTTGCGATGCTCCTGCGCGGCAAGGCTCGCGCTCGCGACCAGGCCTATCTCCGGACGCTCGGCCTGTCCAGCCGGCAATCACTCGGCCTCACCGCCGTCGAGCAGGGGCCGGGCATCGTCGTCGGTGTCGCCGCAGGAGTCATCCTTGGGCTCGCCTCGACCTGGCTGATCAGCCCGGGCCTCAACCTCATCGAGTTCACCGGCCCCGGCCTGCCAGTGGAGCTTCACGTGAGCTGGGGCGCCGTGGTCCTGCTGCTGATCGTCGTCATCGTCGTCACCGCCGTGGCGGTGCTACTTACCACCCGCTTCGCGCGTAAGATCAGCCTTGGCGAAGTGCTCAGATTGGGGGATCAGTGACCGACACGCTCGACTTTCGTTCCCTGGCAGAGCGCGCGGCTCGCGCCGAGCGACCGCAGTTCGGCAGTGGTTCGCAGATCATCTGCGACAATCTGGTCAAGATCTACAAGGTCGCCGAGCTGGAGGTCGTTGCGCTTCAGGGACTCGACCTGCTGGTCGCGCCCGGTGAGCTGATTGCCATCGTCGGCGCGTCGGGCAGCGGCAAGTCGACGTTGCTGAACATCCTTGGCGGTCTCGACGTCCCCTCGGCCGGCCGCGCCATTGTCGCCGGATATGACCTGCTGAACATGGACCAGACCGAGCGCACGCGCTACCGACGTCAGGTTATCGGCTTTGTCTGGCAGCAAACAGCCCGCAATCTCCTCCCCTACCTCACGGCACAGGAAAACGTCGAGCTGCCGATGATTCTCGATGGCATGCCCTCGGCCCTCCGACGCGAACGTTCTGCCGAGCTGCTGACGCTCGTCGGCCTCGCCGATCGTGCCAGCCATCGTCCGGACCGGCTCTCTGGCGGCGAGCAACAGCGTGTCGCCATTGCCGTCGCGCTCGCGAACGCCCCGGAGGTGCTGCTCGCCGACGAGCCGACCGGCGAGCTGGACACCGCGACATCTCACCAGATCTTCGAGGTTCTTCGCTCGGCCAGCGTCCATCTCGGTGTCACAGTCGTCGTCGTGACCCACGACCCTCTCGTCTCGACGCAGGTCAACCGCACGGTCGCCATCCGCGATGGCCGCACCAGCAGCGAGACGCTCCGCCGCATTGAAGTCGGCGAAGAAGGTCAGCATCATGTGATCGCCGAGGAATATGCCGTCCTCGACCGCGCCGGCCGGCTACAGCTCCCCCGAGATTATGTCGATACGCTCGAGATGGAGCGCCGGGTTCGTCTTGAGCTGGAGTCTGATCACATCGGTGTCTGGCCGGATCGCCCGCATGCCGAACAGGAGGACCGCCCGTGAGCGACCCGAACGAACGCTGGCGCCCGCCGACGCAGCGCACGAGTAGTCAGTCGCCGTTCGTCACCCCGGCCGAAGAGCGTTCTTCCACGGAGCGGCATCAGTCCTCCGAGCGTCGCCGCGGCGCGGGTGTCGACGTGCTCCAACCCGTCATCCGGGTCGAGGGTGTGACCCGCGACTATCCGATGGGTGACTCTGTGGTGCACGCGCTCCGGGGAGTTGATCTGACCGTTGGTCGTGGCGAGCTTGTCGCAATCCAGGGGCGGTCGGGTTCAGGCAAGACCACGCTCCTCAACATTATCGGAGGTCTCGATCGCCCGAGCTCGGGTCTCGCGTCGATCGACGGCATGGTTGTCTCCGAGCTGCCGGAGAATGAGCTCATCGAGCTACGACGTCATCGGATCGGCTTCATCTTCCAGGCGTTCGGTCTCATCCCGATTCTCACAGCCGCCGAAAATGTCGAGGTGCCGCTTCGACTCGCCCAGGCACAGATCTCCCGGCGCGAGGAGCGCGTTCGCGTTCTTCTCGAGCTTGTCGGTCTCGGCGACCGCGCCCGCCATCGTCCGCACGAGCTGTCCGGCGGTGAGCAGCAGCGTGTTGCGATCGCCCGAGCATTGGCGAACTCTCCCGAGATTCTCATCGCCGACGAGCCGACCGGCCAGCTCGACTCGCAAACCGGCCGCACCATCATGACGCTGATTCGCGCGCTTGTTCGCAGCGAAGGGGTCACTGCCCTCGTCGCGACCCACGACCCGGTCCTGATCGATCTCGCCGATCGTGTCATCACCCTCGGTGACGGTGTCGTCACATCCGACCTCGCCCGCTCCGATGATTGAGACAGCCACATGAACCTGTTCTCTGGCAAGCGGCCGGGCTATTCTGCCCCGGGTGCGAACGGTTCAGTTGGCAATTCGTCGAAGTTGTCGCTCGGCGTTGGCGCGCCAGGACCAAGCCCCCCGCACGGTCATAGCGTCCACAGATAGGCGATCAGGGCAATCGCCACCACCAGCGCCACCGCGAAACCACACCCAAGCGCCAGATTGAGCTCGCCAGCCCCACGCTGTCTCATCGGTTCCGGATCTCCGATTTCGATAGTCGCCCCACAAGACGCCGCAGATGCGATGCATTTCAGGTGCGGAGATGTCGCTCACAGGACAGCAGCGCGTTCCTGCGCCGTCAATGACCGGCTGCGCAGCGTCGTGCGCTGCCCGCGAAGCCAGAGCCCCTCGGGGGATCCGCCGGCCACTCCGTCCCCGGCGAGGATGATCAGAGTATGCCCGACGAACCGCTTGACACATCGGAATCCCCGTATGCTAGAATACAATCGGATACCCCACCGGGGTATAAGTTGTGATCATGTCGAGGAGGCAAGATGGTAGAGAAGACGTTCATCGTCCCAGATGTTAGCTGCGAGCATTGCGTTCGCGCGATCACCAGCGAACTGACCCAG
>Ga0073899_10001183_pt1 | contig 23985 bp, 23 predicted proteins | sample KloWWTmetaKNB5Ph_FD_88975 | JGI IMG/M metagenome (GOLD analysis project Ga0073899, IMG submission 88975) | Active sludge microbial communities from Klosterneuburg, Austria, studying microevolution and ecology of nitrifiers - Klosterneuburg... | ecosystem: Engineered > WWTP > Aerobic digester >... | reverse complement strand
AGTGCAGGGTGAAGGTGCCGATCTCCACGGAGTCGTCGGGCTCGATGGTCACGGGACCGCGCACCAGCGTGCCGTTGACGAAGGTCCCGTTGGTCGAGTTGTTGTCGATCAGGGTGACCCCGCCGCCCTCGGCCTGGACCACGCGCGCGTGCACGCTCGAGACGCGGTTGTTGACCAGCACGAGGTCGTTGCGCTCGACCCGGCCGATCGAGATCTGGCCGCTGAGGAACTCCTTGACCTCCCCGCCCTCATCGGACCCCTGGCGAATGATCGTCACCCTAATCATCGGCGATTGCTCCCGAACATCCTTCTCTGCACGCATGAGCGCGCGCGCGGCGACATTGACTTGAGTCGCACCGAGGCGTAAGGACCCATGGTAGCCATGAGCCAGGTGAAAGGGCACAGCAAACTGCGGGGCCTCAAGCTCCATCATGTCCCCGGATTCGCCGCCGCGATGCTGTTGCTCGCGCTGGTCGAGAGCGGCTGCGCTCGCCGGCTCGATCTCACACCGGCGGAATTGACGCGGATCGAGGCGCGAGACGGAGATCTCAAGACCATCCGCGTGTTCCCCAAGCGGAGGCTGCTCTCGCTCTACAAGGAGGACGAGGTCGCCCAGACCTACGAGGTCAACAAGCGCAAGGTCACCGAGCGCGGCGCCTACCGCCCGTTCAAGCGGATCATCGCCCGCAAGACCGCGGGCAAGGTCATCGCGCGCACCGAGCTAAACGGCATGCCCGTGCTGTGGATCGCCTACGACAACACCTGTGCGGACACCACCTGCGCCTACGCCTTCGTGCTCACCGAGCTCGGTCGCTACATGCTGATCCAGGTGCCCGACCGCAAGGGCTTCCAGACCCCGACCAATTTTCGCCGCTTCACCTTCAAGCGCAACACCCTGAAGATGACCAAGCAGCGCTCGCTCGCCGAGGCCAACGAGGTCTTCGCCGTGACCCGCAAGTCCGGCAAGGTCCTGACCATCGACCTGCAGATCCGTAAGGACACCTACCGTCCGACCCGCGCCGATGTCGAGCGGGCCGGCGGCGCCGACTGAGGCGAGGCCGCCCGACGGGCTGGCCGCGCTCGCCGTGGCCACCCGGGTCGCGTAGGCGGCCCGCCCTGCGGGCCGCGGACGGCATGAGGCGACCGTGCGGGCCGCCTCGCCGTCGTCTCAGGGGCTGACGGGGAGGGTCGGCTTGCCGATCTGGCCCCACGCGCCGCGGGTCGTGTAGAGCATGCCCTCCTTGAAGAGCAGGGTCCGCTTCTCGCTGGCGGCGACGTGCTCTTCACAGGGGGCCGCGGGCGCCGCGGGGTCGCAGTCGCGGGTCTTGATGCTCTCCTGGACGGCGACGCTCAGGCCGTCGAACTCGAGCCGACGCTGCAGCGCGAAGTGCCGGATCCAGCCGTCCTTGAGCGGCTCCTCGCGGGAGTCGGAGAGCAGGAAGCGCGCGGGTCCGCGGTCCTCGCCGTCCTCGATCATCGGCGCGCTGACGAAGCGCTGGTCGGCGAGCGGGACGATCTGGGCCTCGCGGGCGCAGGTGTTCGGATCGTCCGGGAGGCAGGACTCGCTCTCGAGCACCAGCACCTTCAGGTCCTCGCCGACATCCTCCAGGCGCATGCGTACGCGCTGGGCCGGGGCCTGGACCGTGCCGATGCCGTGGATCTCGATGCCGCGGGGGACCCAGTGGACCAGCGCGACCGGGCCGATCGCGTCGCCGTTCTCGAGCAGGTCGGTGCGGGCCCACACCAGCATGTCGTCGTCGTTGATCTGCGCGAAGGTGATGTCGTCCGCGGTGCGGGCCTCGCGGGTCACCTTGCGCGCCTTGGCCCGCGGATCCGCCGACATCGCGGTCGGCCACGTCACGGCGACCGGCTGCCCGCTGCACTCGCGCGGCTCGTCGCCGGGGTCCATCGCCGTGCGGTCGAAGCCGCGCAGCACCACCGAGAACCACACATCGATCGGGAGATCCCGCGACTCCGATTCGGTGGCCTTCCCCGCGGCGACCATCTCCGGGCAGATCGACAGCGACCGCTCCTTCGGCCGGCAGCCGATCGCCACCGCGCCAGCCGTCAGCAGCACCGCGCACAGCAACCTGAATCCTCGCGTCATTCGCTCTCCTCCTCGTCCTCGTCGTCACTCTCGCTGGCCAGCAGCGGCACGCCCAGGCGGCCCAGGGCCTCGTTGACGGCCTGCGCCGCCTGGCCCCGCAGCGCCCGCGACCAGCCGTCCTCGCCGTCGCCGAACACCCCCTCGTAGCGCTCCTCGAAGCGCCGCCACAGCGCGCCCGCCCGGGTCGGCCAGCCGACGCTGACGCTGCGCTCGATCTCCCGCGGGGCCAGCTGCTCGCTGACCTTGCGGCCCGCCGCCAGCGCACCGCGCAGCACCGCGGTCGGATGGGCGAGCGCGCAGGCCAGCGCCTCGACCAGCTGGTGCGTGCGCTCGGTCCGACCGCCGCGCCAGTCGAGCAGCAGGCGCAGCAGCTCGTCGGGCGAGTCGGTGGTCAGCACCGGGTTCTGCTCGCGGTCGATCTTCACCCCGAGCTCGCTGTCCTGGCGGTCCATCGCCGCGAGCTGCTCGACCGTCGAGACCGCGAAGGTCCGCATCACGTCGATGACCCGCGCCAGGAAGCGCTTGGTCTCCTCGAGGTTCGCGGGGCCACGCAGCCCGTGGACCAGCTCCTCGGCGGCCTGGGCGACCGCGCCGAGCTCGGCCTGCTGGAAGAACTGATTGTCGACGTCGTCGACGATCACCGGGCCGCCGCCGCCGTCGTTGAGCGGCGGGAACTCGCGCCGCAGCAGCGCCAGCCCGTTCTCGTCGCGCGTCGCCTGGAGCTCGCGGACGGCCTCGGCGTGGGCCTGCGTCCAGGCGGCCTGCGCCGCGCTGAGGCGCTCGTACAGCGGGCGCAGCTTGAGCGCCGCGCCGTGGACCTTCGACAGGTTCATCGCCATCGTGTGGCCGGAGCTCAGGAGCGCCGGCTCGTCGCTGTCGATCGCCCCCTGGGCGCTGCGGCGGTCGCGGACGTGCAGCAGCTCGCTGGGGGTCGGGACCGGCTCGGCGGAGGCGGGCCTGCGGGTCTCGGCGGGCGTGTGCTCGACGATCAGCTCGATCGGGCCGATCGTGACCACGAGGCGGCCGCGGACCTCGACGCTCTTGCCGGCCTCGACGCGGGTGCCGTCGACGAGGAAGCCGTTGACGGTGCCGAGGTCCTCGACCCGCGCGGTGCGGCCGTCGAACTTGATCACCGCGTGCCACGAGGACACGAAGCGGTAGGCCAGGTGCAGCTCGTTCTCGGGGTCTCGACCGATGCGGACCGGGCCGCGCGTGAACGTGTGCGCCTTCGAACGGTGCTGGTCGTGGTCGACGACCGTGACGACGAGCTTGCTCTGCTTCATCGCGGGGCCTCCTCATCGATCGCCACGCGGATCTTGGTCGCGAGGCCGGCCTTGCCGCTGCGGGCCAGCCAGAGGTCGTCGCCCAGCTTACGCTCGCCGAGGCGACCGGGCGGGTAGGTCATGTCCTCGACCTCGAGCACCATCTCGAGCTTGACCGGCGCCGAGAGGAAGGCGCCCGTGAACTCTTGCACCCGCGCGTGGGCCTGGCCGCCGGGCATGAACTGGCGGTAGGCGTCGCCCGAGAGCGGGCCGACGTTGATGCGCGCCCCGCCGGCGCGGTGCATGACCGTGGTGCCGAGCACGGCGGAGGCGGCGAGCGCCGCGTTGGCGCCGCCGAGCCGCGACCACTCGGGCCTGTCGATCTCCATCCAGTCGCCGGTGAAGGGCGAGCAGCGGATCGACGCGCGGTCGAGCCAGCCGTCGAGGGCGATGCGCAGGCCGGCCTCGAGCATCTCCGGCGAGCGCACCCCGGTGGCGAGGATCGGCGCCAGGCGCAGCAGCACCGCCGGCGGCAGCGAGCTCGTGCGATCGGCGAGGCCGAGCAGCGCCAGGATGCCCCGGGTCCACGGGTCCTTGCCGTCCTCGCGGAAGCTGCGCGGGTAGTCGAGCGCCGTGATGCCCATGTGCATCAGCGCGAGCAGGCGCTGGTGGAAGATGTCGAAGAGGCCGCGCACGATCGCCGCGTGATCGTCGTCGCGGTCGGCCTCCTCCGCGACCGAGAGCGGCAGCGGCGAGGTCTCGCCGGACAGCCCGAAGAACGCCGCCGTGACGGTCGCGCTCGGCTTGCCCTCGCCCTCCCGGATGGTGATGCCCTCGACCTCCCCGCGCGAGAAGCCCAGCGAGGTCGCGTGGCGCAGCACCACGGGATCGGCGAAGCGCCCGAGCAGATCGAGGACATCGATGAACTCGTGGCGCGCCGGCTCGGCGACCAGCCGCTCCTGCCACACCTTCCACGGCCCCTCTAGATCCCGATCTGGACCGGCCATGGGAACTCCAGCTTGGACGCGGACAGGGTGGCGATGACCTCGCTCGCCGCGTTGAGCTCGACGAGCGAGCCGCTGAGCTCGCTGAGCAGGGCGCTGAACAGGAAGGCGTTGCCGATGCTGGGGAAGCCGGCCTCGTCGAGCTCGACCCGCGTGCGCACCGCCCGGATCGGCACGCCGTAGACCAGGCGGGTCACCATCTCGCGCTGGACCTTGCGGATCGCGTCGATCTGGCGCTCGTTGACGCGGCCGTCCTCCATCTGGTTGAGGCCCTGCACGTTGTAGAGCCCGAGCATCGCCCGCAGCGACTCGACGTCGGCCAGGCCGCGCTGCCCGAGCGCGAGGTGTGACAGCAGCCGCCACAGCGCGTCGGAGCCGAGCGGCACGCGCACCGGCGCCGTCACCGGCGTGATGTTCTCGTAGCCGCGGAACATCGAGCCCGGCGCCGCCTCGGTGACCGCGCCCGGCTGCAGCCCGCGCGGGAGGATCCGGTTGGTGCACAGCATCTCGATCGACACCGACTCCTCGTGCGCCAGCGGCGGGGCCCCGCGCGGCTCGTCGAGCGAGATGTACGTGTCGACCCCGCCGTCGATCGCCTGGCTGCGACGCAGCGAGTAGACCGGCGCTCCGCGGGCCGCGCTGCCGGCGTGCGCGAAGCGGTAGAACGGCAGGAAGCTGCGGCGCAGGTTGTTGCCGCGGCCGACCCCCGTCACCGTGCGCACCTCGTAGATGTCCATGTGCCGCGGGTCGACGCCGTCGGCGCGCAGCAGGTGCTCGCGCTCGAGCGGGCTGTAGGGCACCGGCTCGGCCGTCGCCTCGAAGAGGTTCAGCGCCGGCGTGCAGTACAGGCGCAGGTTCTCGCGCTTGACCGCCGCGGGCAGCCCCGGCGGCCGGTCGAACTCGAAGCTGACCACGATCTCCGTGCCGGCCGCGCGCACGCGGTCGAGGCCGACGAGGTCCAGGAAGTGGAACCTGGCCGGCAGCGTGAAGTACTCGAAGAGCATGCGGAAGCCCGAGGGCGCCGTGTCGGGCCAGGGCAACACCGCCAGCGAGCGCGACAGCCCGACCAGCTCGACCGCCTGCTTGCCGAGCGCCACCGCCGGCTCGGCGCCGACCTGCACGGACACGCCGGTGAGGTGGCGGGCGAACCACAGCATCAGCGTCGCCGGCAGGGTCGGCTCGCCGTGGTGGAGGAAGATGCGCAGGCGGCTGCACTCGGGCAGCGCGCCCTTGCCGGCCTCGCTGAGCCGCAGGGTCATCTTCAGGCTCGGCCTCGAGGCGATCGAGTCGTCGAGGCGGGCGTCGGCGATCTCGAGCGGCAGCAGGTCGACATCGAAGCAGGTGCGAAACTTACAGGCGGTGCCGTCGACCGGCTTGCTCGCCAGGGTCCGCCCCGCGGGGAGCTTGTGGCGGGTCCGCAGGGCCCGCAGGTTCGGGGCGAACTCGACGATCGTCGCGGCCGGCAGCGGCCGGAGGTAGTGCGGCAGCAGCAGCTCGGCGAGGCCGTGGACGATGCTCGGCAGCACCGAGTCCATGCGCGCCCGGATCCCCGCCGCCTGGAACGCGAAGGCCTCGATCAGGCGCTCGACGTCCGGGTCGCTGCTGCGCTCCTTCAGCAGACCCGCGGTCGCGGGGTTGGCCTCGGCGAAGCCTCGCGCGAGGTCGTGGATGAACGCGAGCTCGCTCTTGTAGTAGTGGGAGAAGCTCATGATGTTCGCCTAGCGACCCGACACCTGCATCTTGCCGCTGGAGCTCAGCTCCGTGCGCACGCGAAACGGCCCGCGGTGGGCCCCGCTCGCCAGGCGCCCGGAGATCTCGAAGGCCAGGCTCAGCGGGTCCTGGCTCGGCACCGGCGTCACCGATACGCTGCGCAGCCGGGGCTCGTACTTCATGACCGTCGCGCGGATGCTCTGCTGCAGCACCTGCGTCGCCTCCGGGAAGTTGTGCACCAGATCCGCGAAGTCGACGATGCCGAAGTCGGGCGCCGACAGCGACTCGCCGACCCGCGTATTCAGCAGCTCGTGCAGGTGCGCGACGATCGACTCGAGCTCGGCGACCCGCTGGCCGCCGCTCGACAGCCGCGCCAGCAGCCCCCGCCGCAGCGGCCTGGGGCTGCCCCCTCCTCCACCCTCGCTGTCGCCCCGTCCTTGCATGCTCACGGTCCGCATCGCGGCGGTCGGCCGCGCAGCCTCTCGTTATAGCAGCGCCTCCAGCTTGAAGGCGCGCCTCGGCCCGATCGCCGCGCGCGGCGACGTCGCGGTCACGAACACGCGGCGCGCGGCCGCGCTTCGTCGGTCGTCGTGGGACCGTCGCGCCTTGCTGCTCGTCGCGCTAGTCGATCGAGCGCACGCAGCGGGCGAGCAGCGCGGCATCGGGCGGCGACAGGTCGGCGAGCCACGGGGCGTCCTGCGGGACGGGCGAGGTCGCGGAGACCTGGACGACCGCGCCGTCCTCGGCCCAGAACGGGCCCGGTCCGCGGAAGCTCCCGGCGAGGGCCGGCACCTCGCGCTGTTCGGGCAGCCGCCAGCCGGTGAGCAGCGCGCCGGTGGAGAGCTCGGGGACCTGCAGCTCGGCGCAGAAGCGGCGGGCCTCCGCCTGCGTGACGGCCTCGGCGACGCCGCCGAACAGCTGCAGCGAGCCCTCGCTGCGGACCAGCGGGACCGGTGCCGCGGGGGCCGGGACGCGCAGCGGGACGTCGGCGGGCGCGAGCTCGGCCACGCAGCGGAAGCCGACGCGCGCCCCGCGGCCGGTGCTCATCCAGCCCTCGAGCTCGAAGCCCGGGTAGAGCGGCGGATAGGCGTCGCGGCCGGCGCTGCGCTGGCCGACGTTGCCGTGTTTGAGCACGTGGCGGACCGGGAGCTCCTTGGGCCCCTCGCAGGCCGCGTCGTCCTCGGCGCAGACGATCTTGCGCTCGAAGCGCTGGAGCGCGCGCAGGGCCGGGCTGTCCGGTCCGCGAAACTCCGCGCGCAGGAACGGCCGCAGGCCCGCGTCCGGGTCGTAGACCTCCGCGACCCACTCGCTCACGTTGCTGCCGAGGCCGAGGATGCCGAAGTAGCTGGTGTCCTCACGGACATGTCCTGCGGGATAGATCGCGCCGGGGATCTGATCCTCGATCGCGTTGCCCCACGGGTAGACGCGCGCGTCGACGCCGCGGGCCGCGTACTCCCACTCGGCCTCGCGGGGCAGCCGGCCGCCGGCGTGCTCGCAGTAGGCGGCCGCCTGGGCGTGCGCCACGCAGGTCTGGGGCAGCACCGCGGCGACCTCCGGCGCGACCTCGCTCGCCGGATCGACCTGTCCCTCGGGACATGTCACGGCTGTGCAGTCGCCCTGCGCCACGCAGGCCGCGTAGGCCGCCCGCGTCACCTCGTGGAGGTCGATCCAGAAGCCCGGCACGCTCACGTGCCGCGGCGGCTGCCCCGACCAGCGGATCACCCCGGCCTCGCGCGCGAGCATGCCGCCGTAGTCGCCGGGCAGGGCCCCCATCACGAACTCGCCCGCGGGGATCTGCACGCGCTGCACGAACTCCGTCTCGCGCAGGCCGAGCGGCACGCACTGGCCCTCGGGGTCGCGCCCGCTGCCGCGGCCGCAGGCATCCTTCGGCTTCTCCGGCTCCTTCTTGACGCCGTCGGTGATCTTCGGCAACAGCTCGCGCGGGGTGGCCGGGCCGAGCGCGACCAGGGGCGGCGGCGGCTGGTCGAGGGCGTCGAAGCGCCCGCTCGGCGCCTCACAGGCGAGGAGCGCCGGACCCAGCAAGAGGAGGGGACAGACGGCGAGGCCGGGGCGTGCGGACATGGTCAAGACAGCTCGAAGCGCTGGAGGTGGGACTTTGCCATGGGCGGGGTCATCAGGGACAGGGCGATCATGGTCACGACGTTGACCCCGAGGCCCAGCACGCCGATCTGCAGGTCCAGCGGGTTCACGGTCGCATACAGCCCGGGGGCCAGCTTGCTGGCGGCGAACAGCGCGATCACGCTCGCGAGGCCGAAGGTGAGGCCGGCCTCGGCGGCGAGGGTGTTGGCCCGCCGCCAGTACAGACCGAACAGCGCGACCGGCAGGAACTGCACCGGCACCGCGTAGCCGAGCAGCAGCAGGTCGACCATCGACCAGCGATCGGCCAGGGCGGTGAAGCCGAGGCCGAGCACGCCGAGGCCGAGCACCGCGGCGCGCAGCGCCCAGGTCTGGGCCCGCTCGCCGAGCACCACGCCGAAGCCGCGGATCAGCACGTCGCGCACCAAGATGGAGGCGCCACCGTGCAGCAGCGCGTCGCCGGTCGACATCGAGGCGGCGAGGACCGCGAGGCTGAACAGCGGCAGCATGATCGTCCCGCTCGCGAGCAGCGGGTGCCCGACCAACCACAGCAGCACGCGCTCGTCGGTCGGCGCGCCCGGCAGCAGCAGCGCCGCGTAGCCGAGGAAGAACAGCGGCACCAGGAACAGCAGGAAGGTCGGGTACACGACGGCGCTGTGCTGCACGAGCCGCGCGCTGCGAGCGGTGAAGCACTTCATGAAGACCTGCGGCCACATGCTAAACCTGAGGATCGAGAGCAGCACCTCGGCGCTCCATTGATAGTCGCTGGTGCCGGCGCCGGGGCCGGGCAGGGTCAGGTACTCGGGGCGCTCGGCGACCACGCGGTCGAACATCGGGCCGACCCCGCCGAACAGCTCGCCGGGGATCGCCACGCCGAGCCACCACACGACGACCAGCATCACCACGCCCTGCAGCACGTTGGTCCAGCCGACCCCGCGCATCCCGCCGAAGACCACGTACAGGGTGACGACCGCGTAGACCAGCGCCGCGCCGACCAGCGGCGGCCAGCCGAGCACCTGCTGCATCACCACGTCGGCGCCCTTGCACTGGATCACGATGTACGGGACGAACGCGAGCAGCGAGGCGACGCCCATCAGCGCGGTCAGTCGCCGGCTGGCGAAGCGCTCGCCGAGGAACTCGGCCTGGGTCATCAAGCCGAGGCGCGCGCCGATCCGTCGCACCTTCGCGCCGAAGAAGAACAACGGCACCAGCGCCACCGAGCCGTAGGCCAGCGCGTAGAACGCGTCGGAGCCCTTGGCCATCACCCGCTGCGGGGTGCCGAGCAGGGCGTAGGCGCTGAAGACCATCGCGCCCATCACGAAGTACATCAGCACCGGTCCGAAGGACCGCTCGCCGGTGATGAAGTCGTCGCTCCCGCCGCTGCCGCGCCGCCCCGCCCAGATCCCCAGCGCCAGCGCCAGCGCCAGGTAGCCGAACACGAGCGCGCTAGCCATGCTCCGGGTCCTCCTCCGCGTCGACCACGCGCAGCAGATACAGCGCGGTCAACGCGAGCGCGTCGATGAAGATCACCCCCACCACGTACACCAGCGACCACGGCAGCCCCAGCACCCGCGGCTCGATCGTGTCGCCGAGCCAGGGGTACAGCGGCCACACCAGCAGCGCCGTCGTGGCGATGAAGAACAGCGGCGCCACACGGGCGAGGAGCGAGCGGCGGAGCACCGCGCCCGTCATACCCCAGCCCGAGCGGCCTGCCAAAGGCTTCCCAAGCCGGCGCCGCTGCGCCAGACTCCCGGCCGATGATCCCAGCCCCCAGGACCACGCAGGTCGGCGTCGGCGAGGCCGCCCCCGACTTCACTCTCCTCGACCAGCGCGGCCGCTCCGTGACCTTGCACGAGCTGCTACGCGAGCGCTGCGTGGTCCTCTACTTCTATCCGAAGGACGACACGCCCGGATGCACGGCCGAGGCCTGCAGCTTCCGCGACCAGTACGAGGTGCTGCGGGAGGCGGGCGCCGAGGTCGTCGGCGTCAGCTCGGACGACCAGCGCGCGCACGAGGCCTTCGTGGCCCGCTACAGCCTGCCCTTCATCCTGCTCAGCGACCCCGGCGGCGGGGTGCGAGCGGCCTACGGCGTCAAGCGGACGCTCGGCCTGATCGACGGACGAGTGACCTTCGTGATCGATCGCGCCGGCGTCGTGCGCCACGCCTTCTCCTTGCAGGTCCGCCCGAAGAAGCACGTCGAGGAGGCGCTGAGGATCGTCGGTTCCATCACGCGCTGAGGGTCCACGGGGCCGATGCAGACCGCGAACGAGGCTTCCTCACGTTGTTAGGCGCGCATGCGCCGCCCCTCCGTTATGTTGTGACAAGGCGGACTTGCGAAAACATGCCGACGCCATGGTGGCACCCCCCGCCAAGCCGGCCCATGGTTGACTTGCTGCGAACGAGCCTCCGGATGCGGGCCATGGGGTCCCGCGGACAGGGCCGGGCCTGAGCAAGGCCGCGGGTTCGCGCAGGAGAGCCACCATGAGTCTACTCGCCAACATGGAACATTTGGCGGCGGCAAGCGGAGTCGTCGCGGTCACCATCGATTCGCCGCAGCATCCGCGGGCGTTTCGCGGGGTCGAGAACTGGGGACCGGTGCTGGACGCCGCGCTCGCCCTCTTCGACAAGACCGACGAGGACACGATCCGCCTCGTCATCGGACAACACACCATCATCGTTCAGAAGGAGCACGGCCAGACCGTGGCCGTCGTGCTGCCCACGGGCCACGCGATCGCCAAGTCCCTGCGCCGCATGATCCGGCGCCTCTCCAAGAAAGAGCGGGGCCCGCTGGTCCCGCGTCCAGCCACCGAGACCAGCCAGGGCGGGGCCCCGGGAGAACCCACCCACTCCGAAGCCGCGTGAGGTCCACAACCAGGCAGCGGGAGTTGCGCAGGTCGCAGCTCCCGCCGCCATCTCGCGACCTGGCTCTCGAAAGTCCGAAGGAGGTCACCGCCGCTTCTCGGCGGTGATTCGCGCCCGCGCGCTGGTACCATCGGGCCCATGCGTCGCCTCGTCCTCGCCCTGTGCGCGCTCGCAGCCTGCGATCCGAGCTCCGAGCCGGCGCCGCCGCTGGAGGTCCAGGTCGACGGCCCGGCTCCGCGGCTCCCCCCGGACAGCGACCCCACCCGTCGACCGGAGGACACCGTCGCCTCCGACTCGATGGTCCTGCACTTCATCGACATCGGCCAGGGCGACGCGACCCTGCTCGAGTTCCCCTGCGGCGCTGTCCTGATCGACACCGGCGGCGAGCAGAACGAGCTGTTCGACAGCGAGAAGGCGCTCCTCGGCCACCTGGACGCGTTCTTCGCCCGGCGCCCGGACCTGCAGCGCACCCTCGACCTGCTGCTGATCACCCACCCGCACATCGATCACAACCGGTCGGCCCTCGCTGTCCTCGATCGTTATCGGGTGCGCGGCGTGATCGACAACGGGGCCGACCAGCCCCACAACCACAACGACGGCACCGAGGACCCCGGCGCGACCCAGCAGATGGCCCTCCACGCGTGGCTGCGTGAGCACCCGCAGGAGCCCCCGATCCCCTACCTCGGCGTCGGCGCCCGCGACGTCCCCCCGGAGGGCCTGACCAACACCATCGTCGACCCCGTCGCGGGCTGCGCCGCCTCGGCCGTCGACCCGAAGCTGACCCTGCTGTGGGGCACCGTCACCGAGGACCTGCGCACCTACGGGGATAACCCCAACAATCACAGCGTCGTCGTGCGCGTCGACTTCGGGGCGGCCTCGGCGCTGTTCACCGGGGACCTCGAGCTGATCGGTCTGTCACGCCTGGCCAGCCGCTACGAGGCCCACCCGGAGCTGCTCGACGTCGACATCTATCAGGTCGGTCACCATGGCAGCAAAAACGCCACGATCCACTACCAGATGGCGATGATGAGCCCGCGCGTGGCCGTGATCTCGATGGGCCCGTACGAGCGCGACATCCCGTGGACCGCCCGCAAGTACGGACATCCCAATATCATCGCCCTCGAGCACCTGGTCCACCCGCACCACGGCGTGCGCGCGCGTCGCAGCCCGATCGAGGCGTGGATCGGCCTCAAGGGCGCGTGGAAGGACGAGAAGAAGGAGGTATTCGAGCGCCGCACCATCGACCGGGCGATCTACGCCACCGGCTGGGACGGCACCGTGACGATCACCGCCAACGCCAACGGCTGGCTCGACATCACCACCCGGGGCCGCTAGCCTGCACCCCCCATGCACGGATCTCACGACCACGACCACGCCGCGCACGTCCACGGCCCCGGTTGCGACCACGACCACACGCACGAACACGCGCACGCTCCCCAGCCCTATGTGCGCGAGCAGCCGAAGGTCGGCCGCAACGAGCCCTGCGTGTGCGGCAGCGGCAAGAAGTTCAAGAAGTGCTGCGGCAGCGCCGGCGCCTGAGCTCGCCGACGCGCACGCCGATGCGCCCCGATGAGCTCCGATGGAGATGATGGAGATGATGGCGCCTGCTGCGCGCCACCCCATGGTGACGGCCCATCACGGCTCGGGCGGACCTGAGGAGAACACCAGGACGCCCTCGACCCGGTCGACGCAAGCGCGCCCCCGCCCGGCTCGCTTGGCCTCGTAGAGGCTCGCATCGGCCTCCGCGAACAGCACCGAGAATTCCTGGTCCTCGCGCGGCCACAGCGAGCCGCCGATGCTCAGCGAGATGCCCTGCCCGAGCGCCTCGGCCCCGATCCGCCGGGCGATCGCCACCACCTGCTCGGCGCTCGTGTCGGTGACCACGACCGCGAACTCGTCGCCGCCGAAGCGCGCCACGATGTCGTGCGCCCGCAAGGTCGAGCGCAGCAGCACCCCGACCGACTGCAGCCGCTCGTCGCCGGCCCGGTGCCCGAGCGTGTCGTTGACCGCCTTGAAGTGGTCGAGGTCCAGCAGCAGCAGCCCGCACTGCGAGCCGAGCCGCTGCGCCCGCGACTGCTCCTCCTGCATCCGGGTCTCGAACTCGCGGCGGTTGAACAGGCCGGTGAGGCTGTCGTGTCGCGCCAGCGTCTCGACGCTCTCGAGCAGGCGCAGGTTCTCGAGCACCAGCGCGGCCGCGTCGAGCAGGAAGCTGATGAAGTCCAGCGCCTCGGGGTCGATCGGCGCCCGCGAGAAGCGGTTGTCCGCGACCACCACGCCGAGCGGCTTGCCGCGCAGCTTGATCGCGCAGACCATGAACTCCTCCGGGGGCTCGAGCGCCGCGATCGCGGGGTTGACCGGGCGGGCGCGGGTGAAGCACAGCGGCCCGCTGGCGGCCAGCGCGTCCGCGACCTCGTCGCCGTCGCCGACGCCGGCGATCGGGCACTCGAGCGTGCGCACCAGCGCCTCGAAGCGGGTGTCGACCTCGCTGGCGGCGTGCTCCTCGATCAGGTCCTCGAGGGTCCGGTCGTGGATCTCGATGCTCTCCCAGATCCTGTGGGCCTCCCCGTCGTCGTGCGGCCCGATCGCCGAGACCCCGACCAGCGCCCGGGCCTCCTCGTCGTACACGAACAGCGCCGCGCGGTTGAAGCCCAGCGCCGCCCCCGAGGTCATGCCGAGCAGGGTGATCTGACGCAGCCGGTAGATGCTCTGGGTCTCGAGCATCGCCCGCGTCAGCCGGCGCAGCGCGTCCTGCCGCGGCGCCTCCCGGGCGAAGCGCTCGAGCGCCTCCGCGGCGTCGCCCGGCCCGAGCAGCTCCTCCGCGATCCGCCGCGCCAGCGCCACCTTGCCACCCGCCAGCTGCTCCCCCGCCAGCACCAGGCGCCGACCGTCGTGCTCGAGCCGCACCCGCGGCGGCGCCCCGGCCGGGACCGGGACCAGCACCGCGGGCTGCAGCGCCGTCCCCTGCCCGCCCAGCTTGATCAGCTGCAACGCAGTGACCGGCACGCTCCCGCCCTCCGGCACCTCGACCACAAGCCCCACCGCCACACCCAGCCGACCGAACAGCGCCGACAGATACGGCGGCACCGCGGCCGAACGCACCCGCTGGACCAGCTCGGCGGGCATCCCAGGGTAACGTAGGTCCGACACTGACAAGCCTTGATGCTCTCCGCTGGCCGCTCCATCGTCAACGGACATCGCCGCGCGCCGCCGGCCTGCACCGCCCGAAGTCGCGCGCGAACCCGGCTTCGGATATCCTGCCCCGATGCGCCGCGCCCTCGCCCTCCCCCTCCTCAGCGTCGCCGCGCTGCACTGTGGCGACCCCCAGACCGCCGCCACCGACAGCGCGACCGCCACCGACGCCACGACCACCGCCCCCGCCGCGTCCAGCTCCGCGCCGACCACCGGCGCCGGTCCGGGCAGCGACGCCACCAGCACCCCGACCTCGGGGGTGAGCGATAGCGACAGCGCCACCACCGGCCCCACCGGCTCCACCGGCGAGACCACCGACGCCCCGCCGACCTGCGCCGACTCCCCGCACTACCGCGTCGGCGCCGGCATCGCCGACGTCACCGGCCCCTCCGCCGAGCTGGTGATGATGGGCTACTCGATGCCCGAGCAGAAGGCCGAGGGCATCTCGACCCGGCTGTGGTCGCGGGCCTTCGTGGTCGAGAGCCCGTGCAGCGGCGGCCGCGTGGTGTTCGTCAGCGCCGACCTCGGTCAGGTGTTCCAGGGCGTGCACATCGAGGTGTTGAAGCGCCTCGAGCAGCGCTTCGGGCCCGGCCGTTACACCCGGGACAACGTCGCGCTCTCGGCGACGCACACGCACAGCGGCCTGGGCGGCTTCTCGCACTACACGATGTTCAACCTCGCGGTCGGCGGCTTCGACCCCGACAACTTCGAGGTCGTGGTCGCCGGCATCGTCGAGTCGATCGTGCGCGCCGACGCCAACCTCGGCGACGGCGTGATCAAGATCGCCGAGGGCCCGCTGCAGGACGCCAACTGGAACCGCTCGCCGCAGGCCTACGCCGGCAACCCGGCCGACGAGCGCGCCGCCCACGAGGCCGAGCACCAGCGCAACACCGACACGCGCATGACCGTGCTCCGGCTCGAGCGCACCGCCCCCGGCGAGACCAGCGGCGAGCCCATCGCCGCGATCTCCTGGTTCTCGAGCCACGCGACCTCGGTCTCCAACCAGAACCGCCTCATCAGCGGCGACCACAAGGGCCTCGCCTCCTACGCCTTCGAGCGCTCGATGGGCGCCGACTACAGCGCCCCCGCGCCCTTCCTCGCCGCCTTCGCCCAGGGCGACGCCGGCGACGCCTCGCCCAACGAGGTCTTCATCGGCGACCCGAAGAACACCGTCGCCCGCCCCTGCGACAACAGCCCCGACCCCGAGTGCGACGACCTCGCCAACGCCGCCATCCACGGCGAGCTCCAGTACGCCCGCGCCCGCGAGCTCTTCGACGGCGCCAGCGAGCTGCTGCGCGGCCCCGTCGACGGCCGCCTCGCCTTCGTCGACATGGAGAAGGTCGCAATCGACGCCGAGTACACCGGCGGCGCCGGCCCCCAGAGCACCTGCCGCGCCGCGATCGGCCTGTCGATCGCCGCCGGCGCGGAGGACGGCGTCGCCGTCGCCTTCATCGAGGAGGGCATCATCTTCGGCGACGAGTGGCCGGAGATCACCATCGTCCCCGAGGACCAGGCCTGCCACCTCGAGAAGACCATCCTCCTGCCCGTCGGCCGCATGGTGCCCCGGCCCTGGTCGCCGACCATCCTCCCCGCCCAGGTCCTGCGCATCGGCAACTTCGCGATCGCCCCCGTCCCCTTCGAGATCACCACCATGTCCGGCTCGCGCCTGCGCAGCACCGTCCTCGCCCACCTCCCCGGCGTCGACCGGGTCGTCGTCGCCGGCCTCAGCAACGGCTACTCCAGCTATGTCACCACCCGCGAGGAGTACAAGTCCCAGCATTACGAGGGCGCCTTCACGCAGTTCGGCCCGTGGACCCTCGCCGCCTGGCAGCAGGAGTTCGCCCGCGTCGCAGACGCCCTCACCGCCGACATGCCCGCCGCCGACACCGGCGTCCCCCTCGACCTCAGCAAAGAGCAGCTCATCGAGGTCCTGCCCGTCGTCGCCGACTCGCCCTGCCTGCTCCCCGACGCCATCCTCTGCCCGCTCGAGAAGTTCGGCGACGTCGTCCTCGCCCCGCCCAAGTCGGCCAAGGCCGGCGAGCACGTGCTCGTCCGCTTTCGCGGCGCACACCCGCGCAACAACCTCCGCAGCGGCGCCGGCTACCTCGAGGTCCAGCGCCAGGACGGCGACGCCTGGACGGTCGTCGCCCACGACTGGGACCCCGAGACCACCTTCCGCTGGCAGCGCACCGGCGGCGCCCTGAGCCCGACCTCGGAGGTCACGATCGACTGGCGCTTGCCGGCCGAGGTCGAGCCCGGCACCTACCGCATCGTCTATCACGGCGACGCGAAGTCGCTCGGCGGCATGATCAAGCCGATCAGCGGCACCTCGCCCACCTTCGTGGTCGTCCAGTGATCATGCGCGCCAGTGCGCGCATTACATTTTTCGGCGAGCGACCGCCGGTCCCCGACGCCTGATATTGTGGCGGGATGCGTGGACTTATTTTTACGACCCTGCTCCTGACGCTGCCTGGCTGCTCGTACGATAACCCTCGCTTCGGCGTCGAGGTCGACCCGGCCAGCAGCGGCGGTGCCGACACCACCGCAGCGAGCGCGGTCACCGGCGAGCCCATGACCACCGCCGATCCGAGCGTGGCGACCAGCGTGACCACCAGCAGCGAGCCAGGCACCAGCAGCGAGCCAGGCACCAGCAGCGTCGGCTCTGGCAGCACCGCGGTCGACCCCGACGCCACCACCGGCGCCCAGAGCGGCACCAGCGACCCGGTCGACAGCAGTTCGACCGGCATCGAGCCCGATCCGATGCCGCTCTGCATGCTGCTCAACGACGCCTTCGCGCCTTACCTGCTCGTGAACAACCAGCCGCTCGCGCAGTGTCCCCCGCCCGACGTCTACATCTATGGCAAGCTGGCCGTCGGAGACCCGCTGAAGTTCGCGGCGAGCGTCAACTGCGGCGCCCTCAACAATGACGTGTACACCCTGGGCACCGGCCTGGCGCTCCCCGATCAGGCGATCATCAATAAGTGCCTCAAGACCGCTCTCAAGCTCGTCGACACCGAGGAGGGCTGCAAGATCAGCCAGATCAAGACCTACGACCCCGCCAACCCGAACATGGTCTACCTCGCCGCCGCCTTCTCGGCGTCCTCCGACGGGCTCCCGATCACGCCGCAGGCCAACAACAACACCTATTGCGGCTGCGCGGAGCCGGACAACAACGGCATGGACTGCTGCACCGGACTCGACCCCGGCGAGCTGGTCCTCCTGCCCACCAACAACCTGAACATCATGGTCGAGCAGTTCGGCCACGCGACCGTGACGCTCGACGACAACTCGAAGTTCGAGTTCTACAACCTCCAGTCGTGGGTCGGCCCCCAGTGCATGGCCGACCCCGCCGCCGACCACCACATCGACTGGATCGCCGTGCGCAAGCCCTGAGGCCGCGCCTCAGTCGATCGGGTGCATCGCCCCGCGGATGGTCTGGTGGACCACGCCCGCGCCGACCTCGAGCCTGCGCGCGATGTCCTCCATCACGTGCAGCTCCTCCTCGCTGACCTTGCCGTCCGCCGCCGCCACGATCGTCAGGTGCTGGACCAGCTGCGCCCGGTACAGCAGCGGCACCTCGAGCGCGGCGCGGATGCGACCGTCCAGGTCGCCGAGCACCCTGGCGACGTCGACCGACGCGTCCCCGTGGTCCGAGCCCAGCAGCCGACCGATCGCGTCCAGCTCGCTCGCCTCGACCCCGCCCGACGCCGCCGCCACCGCGATGCCCGCCGTGTACAACAGCCGCCGCAGCGTCCCCGAATTCTCGGTCTTCTCCTGCAAGTACGTCGGCTCCATCAGCTGCATGTCGCGGTCGACCATCTCCTCGACGTCCTCCAGCGACCACGCGTCGTCGGTCGGCCGACCCATCGCCGCCAGGAACGGCTCCGAGCGGCTGAACGCCCACACCGCCCGCACCCGCACCGGGTTGTAAGGGTGCGTGCTGAAGCAGTCGAGCGTGTCCTCGTCGTACTCCTTCTCGCGCGCCTCCGGGGCCGAGGCCAGGCTCTCGACCTGGCGGGCGAAGGTCGCCAGGTCGGGGACGACGCGCGGGCTCGCCATCCCGCTCGCCAGCTTGAAGAAGCCGCTCGCGGCCGCCTGCGGGTCCTGGGCGCAGAGCAGGCCGATGCGGTCGGCCGACAGCTCGGCGCTGCGGCACCAGGCGTAGAGCTTGAGGGAGACGTGGCGCGAGACGAAGGGGATGCCGAGCTCCTCGATCATCGAGGTGAGCGGCATCGGCAGGCTGTAGTGGTCGAAGGCGGCGTGGCCGAGCTCGTGGCCGATGACGAAGCGCAGCTCGGCCGGCGTGAAGGCCTCGAGCAGGCGGCTGGAGAGGGTGAGGACGGTCGGGCCCTTGACCTCGCGATAGCAGGTCGCGTTGAACTGGTGCTCGGGCGTGACGTAGACCTCGACGGGGCCCTGATGGCCGATCAGCGCCTTGCACTCGGCGACCGTGTCGGCGATCTCCGGCGACATCGAGCGGGTCAGCCGCAGCGTCGAGCTGAGCAGGCTACGGCGGTAGCCGTAGCCCTTGCCGCCGCGGATCTCGCGGATCTTCTCCAGCGCCTTGCGGACGCCGAAGTCGCTGACGACCTCGTCGCGCAGCTGCTGCTCGCGACGCACCTGAAACTGCCTCGGATCGATCTGCATGAACCAGCCCTCCAGCGACCTGACGAGCGCCGCCGCACCGAAGACCTGCCTCCGGTGCAGCGCGGACCAACACCTCAGCTGCGCGCGTACTTCAACGTCAACACCTCGAGGATCTTCGTGGCCAGCGCGTCCTCGACGTGCAGCGTGCGCTGCATCGCCTCGAGCATCGCGTCCTCGGCCTCGTCGACGTCCCCGCTCGCCATCGCTATGTCCGCCGCCAGCAGATAGCACTTGTTCTTGACCGTCTGCGTCGACAGGTCGCTCAGCGCCTTGACCGAGTCCTTGAGGTTCGGGAAGCGCTTGAGCACCTTCGCCGCCTCCTGATACACGGCGCTGAACTCCTTGCCCTCGAACTCGGGCAGCGCGTTGAAGTACGCCTCGACCGTGGGGATCTCCTGGTCGTCGAAGTTACCGTCGGCGCCGCACATCAGCAGCATCGCGTGCAGGAGCAGCGCGTCGTCTGTCGGCTTCTTCTGGGGGGTGACCTTACCGGTGAGTTTGGACAGTAGACCCATGTTCTTCCTCCTTGAGCTGTTGCGCTCGCCAGGGAGCCGACTGGCCCCGCGGGCGGCCACGAGTGTCGGCCAGACCCCCGCCCGGACACAAGGCCGTCCAAACGCCCTTTTTTCGCGCCGGCCCTATCCCTGCGCCAGCGAGTCCGTGACAGCCGCGGGCACGTCCGCGGGCACTCGAACCGTGAAACACGAGCCCTGGCCGGGCTGGCTGCGCACGCTGACCTCGCCGCCCATCATCCGACAGAATTCGCGGGTGAGGGTCAGGCCGAGGCCGGTCCCGCCCTTGCGCTGGTTGGCGTCGCCGACCTGGGAGAAGGGCACGAACAGCTCGCCGAAGCGCTCCGGGGGGATCCCTATCCCGGTGTCGTGGACCGCGAACACCAGCCAGCTGCGCGCCGCCACCCCCAACCACGGCGTCCCGGCCTCGAGCTCGCGCCGCGCGACCAGGCGGATCGTCCCCTGGCGCGTGAACTTGGCGGCGTTGCCGAGCAGGTTCATCAGCGCCTGCCCGAGCTTGGTCCGGTCGGCGACCATCGTCCCGACCTCGGGCGGGCAGTCGACCTCGAGCTGATTGCCGCCGCCGCGCACCAGCGTCGTCACCGTGCTGACCACCGAGTCCACCAGCCCCGGCACCGAGAACTCCTCACATTCCAGGCGCATCTTCCCGGCCTCGATCTTCGACACGTCGAGGATGTCGTTGATCAGCTGCAGCAGGTGCGTCGCCGCCGAGCGGATCCTCCCGGCGTCGACGACCACCTGGGTCTGCCCCTGCGGCTCCGCCTCCTCCTGCAGCAGCTCGCTGTAGCCGAGGATCGCGTTCAGCGGCGTGCGCAGCTCGTGACTCATGTTGGCCAGGAACACGCTCTTGGTCCGACTCGCCCGCAGCGCCCGATCTCGCGCCTCGACCAAAGCCTCGCTGGTCCGCAGCAGCTCGCGCTCCGCCTCCCGCGACTCCGTCGTGTCGCGGAACACGAACACCGCCCCGTGCAGCGCCCCGTGGACCGACAGCGGCGTCAACACGCAGGCCACCGGCCGCGGCTCACGGCCCGGCCCGAGCAGCATCGACCGCTCGTAGCTCAGCGTCTGACCCAGCCCCAGCACGAAGCCCAGCGCGACCTCCCAGGCCACCGCGTCCCCGCCCTCGATCGTGTGCAGGTCGAAGCGGGTCAGCACCGGCTTGCCGCACAGCGCCGCCTCGTCGGCGCCGAGCAGCGACTGCGCCGCGGCGTTGGCGGCCAGCACCGCGCCCTTGCCGTCGAGCACGCACAGGCCGTCGCTGAGGGCCGCGAGCACCGCGGCGCTGCGGTCGCGTTCGGCGGCGAGGCGGGTCTCGGAGGCCTGGCGCAGGTTCTCGTAGAGCGCCTGCATCTCATTCGAGGACAGGTCGAGCGAGCGCTCGAGCAGGTAGCGGTCCTCCTCGGCGCTGGCGTAGGTGCGACTGACGGTCTTCAGGAGCTGCTGCCACGCCTCCGGCCCCGGCGGCGCGCCCGGCTCGGAGATCCCGAGACGTCGCAGCTGCCTGACCAGCAGTCGGTGCAGCTCTGGCTCAGCGCTCACGGATCGTCGTCAGTGTCATGGTCTGGTTGTGAAGATCGCAGTTGCCGCTCGAGATCGGCGACAGCTCCCCATAGGAATAGAAGCCGACGACCTGCGCCCCGGCCGGCAGCGCCTCCTGGATCACCTCGGCCTCCTCGTCGGTGCGCTCGCCCAGCACCAGGCGCCGGCCGACACAGCTGATCGCGACCGCGAGCACCGGCCCCTCGCCCGGGTTGGCGGCCAGGCTCGCGGCCTGCTCCGCGCCCTCGACCAGCCGGTCCAGCTGCGCCTTCATCAGCTGCGCATAGGCCCCGGTCGGGATGTCCCCGGCGAAGGTCAACGACTGCGTGGCCTCGTCGACCGCCAGGATCGTGCGCACCACCCGACGGTCCTCGCCCTCGCCGCCCGCCTCCGGTCGCGACAGCGCCAGCGGGAACAGCAAGCCGGTCGCCGGCAGCCCCTCCGCCCGATCGCCGAGGTACTGCTTGTACAGCTCGAGCGCCGGCTTGCCGTCGAGCTCATACAAGATGTTGCCCGCGCTGCGCGTCACCAGCCGTCGCGGCCCGAAGGGGTCCCAGCCGCCCGCCGAGCCGTGCCCGATCTGCACCGCGTCGCCATAGAAGCCGACCGCCGTCACCCATCCTGACACCGGCGCGCCCGCGTGCAGCACCCAGGTGCGGGCGAAGCGGTCGCCGTCCCCGCCAGCCCGCCGGTGACCACGACCCCCGCCGGCAGCACCGCCGCGAGGCCCCGCACCAGCGCGCTGCCGTTGACCGCCAGCCCGTCCGACAGCACATGTACGCCGCGCAGGCCCGCGCCCGCGAGCTGGCGGCCGAGCGCCTCACCGGCCGCGAATGACTGCTCCGCCGCGTGCACCGGGGCCGCCGCGCCGCGCAGCTGCGTCGCCTCGAAGCGGGCGACAGCGACGACCATGCTGTCGTCGAGGACCTTGGTCCCGAAGATCTCGCCCGCCGTCGAGCAGCCGAGCACCGTCGAGCGCGGGAAGCCTCGCGTCAGATCGAGCAGCAGCCCCGGGCGATCCGCCAGCGCCGCCGCGCCGAACACCAGCACCAGGGTCTGCTCCGAGTCGAGATCCAGCGGAAGAGCCTCGCCACCCCCGGCCCCCTCCAGTCGCAACGTTCGCAGCTGCACGCCCACCTCCCCGTCGGCCGCACTCTAGCCGATCGCCGCGTCTTCCGACAAACATCGTTCAACGCGGGCCTGGGCGCATTCGACCGCTGTCCCTCAGGACATGTCGTCAAGGACATCTTCTAGCAGGCTCGGGGGCGCGCCGAGGGCGATCATGGCCCGCGCCAGGTCGGCCGGGACCGGCGCAGCGATGCACAGCGGCTCGCCGGAGACCGGGTGCAGCAGGCGCAGCGAGCGGGCGTGCAGCGCCAGTCGGCGCAGATCGTGTTGCTCGCGAAACAGCCGGTTGTGCTCGCCCTTGCCATAGCGGACGTCACCGATGAGCGGGCAGCTCAGGTGCTTGAGGTGGCGCCGGATCTGATGCAACCGGCCGGTCCGCGGCGCGGCCGCGACCACCGCGTAGCGACCGGCGCGGAGCAAGGTCCGGATCGCCGTGACGGCTGGCACGCGCGGGCCGTCCTCGCTGCGGGGGATCGCGTGGTCGATCACCGCCTCGTCGGGCGGCGCCCCGCGGACGATCGCCAGGTAGCGCTTGGCCACCGCGCCCGCGGTCCACTGCTCCTGCAGCGCGCGCGCCACCCCGGGCGACAGCGCGAACAGCAGCACCCCGCTGGCGCCGCGGTCGAGGCGATGCGCCGGGTACACGTGGGTCCCCACCGCGTCGCGCACGAGCTGCAGCATCGCGACCTCGTCGTCCGCCCAGCCGCGGTGCACGATCAGCCCGGCGGGCTTGTTGACCGCCACCAGCGCGTCGTCCCGCAGCAGGATCTCGACGGCTGGCCGATCGGACATGTCCTCACCAATCAATGCGACTGTGGGATCGATCGGATCGATGATACGGACCCGGGCTCAGCCCGGGCAGGGCTCGTTCCACACGTAGCAGCAGGTGGTCGCGTCGCCGGCGTTGCGCTTGGCCCGCGTCGCCCGCTCGTCGAGGGTGCCACGCGCCCCCGCCGGCATCCCGGTCGGCACCGCCGCGCCGCTCTCGCTCGCCACCGCCGCCCGCACACCGATCGGACAGGTGAAGGTCGTGCCCGTCGCCGGCTCCGCGACCAGACCCGCCTCGCTCGCCGAGGCGCACCATCCGCTGCCCGGGCAGGCCGCAGGACCGCCGCCGCGGCCGGCACAGCTCGCGCCGAACATCAGCCCGGTCGCCGCAGCGACCACCAGTACGCCCAGAAGTGTCGACTTCATCGGCGACACGCTAGCACGCGCGCCCACCAGTCACGAGCCCCAGGCGACGGTTTTGCCCGGAGGTCCCACGGCCGTCGCCCAGCTCGTGGTCACCGGGTTTTTCCAACCTCGGCACCCTTTGAACGCCCGGCGCGGTGCAGATACACTGGCGCCATGCTCGCCTCACGTCGACCCCTCCTCCTCGCGGCCGCGGCCCTCCTCGCCTGTAACCCTGACGCCGGGACCACGACGGACTCGGCCACGGACGGCGCCACGGCGTCGACGACCAAGACGAGCGACGACCCGACCGACACCGCCGCGACCGACACCGCCGCGACCGGCACGCCGACGACCACGGCGAGCGCCTCGGCGACGGACACCGCGGACACCACCGCGGGCAGCGCGACGGCGACGATGGGTGGCACCACCACGACCGACGCGACCACCGACGCGAGCACCGCGACGACCGGCCCGAACACCGGCACCACCACCGGCGAGACGACGATGGGCGTCTCCGGCACGACCACCGGAAGCACGGGCGACGGCACCAGCACCACCGGCGTCGACGACACCGGCGCCGACACCGACTGCGGCGGCGGCGACGTCCAGTTCTCATACATCTGGATCGCCAATTCGCCGGAGGGCACCGTCTCGAAGATCGACACCGAGACCTTGCTCGAGGTCGCCCGCTACCGCACCGGCCCGCAGGGCTCCGACCCCTCGCGGACCTCGGT
>Ga0073899_10001182_pt1 | contig 23988 bp, 21 predicted proteins | sample KloWWTmetaKNB5Ph_FD_88975 | JGI IMG/M metagenome (GOLD analysis project Ga0073899, IMG submission 88975) | Active sludge microbial communities from Klosterneuburg, Austria, studying microevolution and ecology of nitrifiers - Klosterneuburg... | ecosystem: Engineered > WWTP > Aerobic digester >... | reverse complement strand
TGACCCTTCGAGTGGCACGCGGCTCGATCGGGCGGTTCCGGCTCGATCGGACCGTTCGACGTCTGTCCGGTGGAGTCGAACGTCATGCTTCGAGTCGAACGTCACGCTTGGAGTCGAACGTCACGCTTGGAGCCGAACGTCACCGTTGGAGCCGAACGTGACCCTTCGAGTGGCACGCGGCTCGATCGGGCGGTTTCGGCTCGATCGGGCCGGTCGACGTCTGTCCGGTGGAGTCGAACGTCACGCTTCGAGTCGAACGTCACCGTTGGAGCCGAACGTCACCGTTGGAGCCGAACGTCACCGTTGGAGCCGAACGTGACCCTTCGAGTGGCACGCGGCTCGATCGGACGGTTCCGGCTCGATCGGACCGTTCGACGTCTGTCCGGTGGAGTCGAACGTCACCCTTGGAGTCGAACGTCACGCTTCGAGTCGGACGTCACGCTTGGAGTCGAACGTCACGCTTCGAGCCGAACGTGGCCCTTCGAGTGGCACGCGGCTCGATCGGACGGCTTCGGCTCGACCGGACCGACCGACCGACCGGACGATGCTGCCCGAGCGGGTTGGAGCGGGTCCCCCCGGTCAGGGACGCGAGCCGGCGGCGGCAGCTGCCTGCCGGCTCGCCGCCCAAGCGGCCACGTCGCCGCGACGGATGGCGAGCGCCATCAGCTCCGGGAACGCGTCGGGTGTGCAGCCGAACACCGGGATCCCTATGCCGGCGAGCACGGCGGCATTGTCCTTGTCGAACGACGGGGTGCCGCGGTCGTCGAGGGCGAGCAGTACGACCACCTGGGTACCGGCGTCCTTCAGGCGGCCGAGCCGACGGTTCATCTCGGCCGAGCCGGACCCCTCGTAGAGGTCGCTGATCAGCACGAACACCGTGTCGGCCGGACGGGTGATGTGCTCGGCGCAGTAGGCCAGCGCCCGGGGCGTGTCGTTACCGCCCCCGAGCTGGGTTCCGAAGACGACGTCGACCGGGTCGGCCAGCTGGTCGGTCAGGTCGACCACCGCGGTGTCGTAGACCACGAGCCGGGTCCGGAGCGAGCGGATCGACGCCAGCACGCTCGCGAAGACCGACGCGTAGACGACAGACGACGCCATCGAGCCCGACTGGTCGACGCACAGCACCACCTCGCGCTGGAACCCGGTCCGGCGCCGGCCGTAGCCGACCAGCCTCTCGGGCACGACCGTGCGGTAGTCGGCCAGGTAGTGCTTCAGATTGGCCGCGATGGTGCGGTGCCAGTCCACGTCGGCCATCGGAGGCCGTCGGGTACGGGAGGCGCGGCTGAGCGCACCTCGGACGGCCTGGTCGGTCTTGTCGGCGAGGCGGCGTTCCAGGTCGGCCACCACCGCGGCGACGACCTGCCGCGCGGTCGAGCGGGCCTTCTCGGGCACGAGGTCCTTCAGCTGCACCAGCGTCGAGACGAGGTGGACGTCCCACGTGACGGCCGCCAGCAGCTCCGGCTCGAACAGCAGCTGCTTGAGCCCGAGCCGCTCGATCGCGTCGGCCTGCATGACCTGAACCACCGACGTGGGGAAGTAGGTCCGGATGTCTCCGAGCCAGCGTGCCACCCGCGGCGCCGACGCGCCCATGCCGACGACGAGGTTCTGCTCGGACCCCGCCTCACCGTCGGACGCGTTGTCGTACAGGGCTCCGAGAGCGGCATCCATCGCCAGGTCGTCCGCGGACAGGACCGTGGGCCCGTCCCCCGGGTCCTGGCCCACCAGCAGTCGCCAGCGCCGCCTCGCCTCGGCGTCGCCGGCCACGCCTGCCGCCCCGGGCACGCCGGCCGCCTCAGCCCCGACCGGACCAGGATCGACGGTCATCGGACCCCCCGCAGCAGCGTCCGGACGGTCGCCAGCACCGGCTCGGACGCCGCCAGGTCGAGTTCGAGGTCCGGTTCGGCTCGCGACTCCTGCTGCCCGACCGCCGTCAGCGCCGCCGCCCGCTCCACGATGGCGCGCCGTTCGGGCTGGTTGTAGGAGCCGAACGCGCGCCGCAGCACAGGGAGGACGTCGACGAAGTCGTGCTCGCCGAGGCCCCTGACCCAGGCGTCCACGACCTCGAGGATGCGGCGATCGTGCACGAGCAGCAGCGCGCTGCCGGCCAGGAACCCCTCGGCGAAGGAGGCCCGGTCGGCGACGGTGGGTCCGTGCGACAGTGCCCGGGCGAGGCGCAGACCCGCTGCCCCCGCGTCGATCTCGGTGGCGTCGAGCAGGATGCGCGTGATGCGACCGCCCACGAGTCCCGGCAGGTCCGCCCGCGCGGCGAGCCTGGTGAGCGTGCCGAGCCACTCGGCGCGCGAGTCCGCTCCGAGGAGGCCGACCACGGCCGTCACCGCGTCGAGATGGCGGCGCAGCACGTCGGCGGCCTCGCCCGAGATCCCCGAAGCCGCCGCGGGCAGCCCGGCGCAGGCGCGGGTGAGCATGGCCCGGGCCACGGTGCCGAGGGCCGCGGTGTCGGTGCCGCGGACGGTGCCGTAGCGGCCCGCGCGCACGAGGGCAGGCAGGGCGTCGAGGAGGTGGAGCACGTCGGCCTCGTGAGCGGCGCGCTCGTCCAGGGCGGCCAACAGCGGCGGCAGGGCGTCGGTCAGCTCGGCCAGCAGGGCCCGCTCGACCCGTGCGGTCACCCCCGCGAGAGTAGTGATGCCGGCGATGAGGCACGCCGTCGCGGCGGACTCGACGGTGGTGCCCCACTGCGAGGCGATCACGATCGCGACAGAGAACTGGGGGTCCCACGCGACGGTCCAGGTCTCCTTGAACGTGCCGGTGCCGGAGACGCCGTCCGGCACGCCCCACCCGATGCCCAGAATGCGGAGCCGCCGCAGCAGCCGCGCCTTGCCCCGGTCGAACTCCTTGCGCAGGTCGAGCACGATCACCCGGGGCTCGGGGGCGACGACGAGCCGCACCGACCTGGCCAGGCGTCGCAGATCGGCTTCCAGCGGCAGCAGCGGCGCCTCGTCGGGAACGGCGCCCAGCCGTTCGCCGACCACCAGGCCCCTCGTGACGTGGGCCAGTGCCACCGCCGACCCGTCGCACATCACCGCCAGCGCAGCCTCCTGAACTTCGGCCAGTCCGGGCATCGGACGCGCGCGGATCACGGCGAGCATCTCGGCCAGCCGGGTCGCCTCGATCGCATGCGCCGACGACACCGGCAGATCGTGGGCGCGCAGCTCCCCGGCCACGGCGGTGAACCACCGTTCGACGGGCGCGTCGCGGGCAGTGAAGAGATGCTCGTACCAGCCCGGCGACTCGACGCCCGCGCCGTAGCCGGAGCGGAACGCGAGCCGCGAGTGTGTCCAGGGCACCCAGGTGGTGGTGACCTTCACCTTGGGCAAGCCGCGAAGCAGGGCCTGGTCCGCGGTGGCCGACGGCAACGTCCCGGTCAAAGCCGGCGCGTGCCAGGCACCGCACACCAGGGCGACGCGGTCGTGGTCGCGCATCGCCGCCCGGAGCTGCCGGCGCATGTGAGCCTCTCGCCGAGCCTCGGTGAGGCGCTCGGACGGGGACCTGGCCGGGGCTGCCTGAGCACGCAACGTCCCCATGGCCTCGGTGATCGCGTCGAACGGGTCGTCCGGCGGTGGGCCGTCGCCGGCGTCGGTACGGGCACTGGGGCGCTGCTCCACCACGTCGTCCCACCACCGCTCCGGATCGTCGTAACCCGCGGCGGCGGCCAGCACGGCGATGGGGTCGTCACGCAGGCGGTCGTGACGGGGGTCGGGCTCACCGGCGGTGTCCGGGGGGTCGGCGGTGTCCGAGGGATCCGCGTCGAGGCCGACCAGGGTCTCGCCCTCGGCCACCGTCGGCTGCCCGGCGAGCACGGTGGCGGCGGGCAGGTCGACGAACCTCACCTCGCGGTGGTGGGCGACCGCCCAGACCATCGCCTGCCACTCGGGGGAGAACACGGCGAACGGCCAGAAGGCGGAGGTCGCAGGGTCGTCGACCACGTAGGCCAACAAGGCCACCGGGGGCCGCAGTCCCTGGCCGACCCAGCCGACCAGCGCGTCGGCCTCGGGCGGGCCTCGATCAGCACCACGTCCGGGTCGTGCGCGACGAGGGCGCGCACCACCGCCCGGGCCGAACCCGGACCGTGGTGCCGTACCCCCAGCACGCGCAGGTCGCCGCCGCGGGCTGTCGCGCGGCGGGGGGAGCGACCCTCACCGGTCGGCACGGGCGGCCCGGTAGAAGTCGCGCCACTCGGCCCGGTCGCGCACCACCGTCTCCAGATACTCGCCCCACACGGTCTCGTCGGCGACGGGGTCCTTGACGACGGCGCCCCTGATGCCGGCGGCCACGTCGCCGGCACGGAGCACGCCGTCACCGAAGTGGGCGGCCAGAGCGAGCCCGTTGGTGACCACCGAGATGGCCTCGGCCGTGGACAGCGTGCCCGACGGGGTCTTGAGACTGGCCTTGCCGTCCTCGGTGACGCCCTTGCGCAGCTCGCGGAAGATCGAGACCACCCGCCGGATCTCGGCCTCGGCGCCGTCGGCCGACGGCAGGTCAAGCGACCGGCCGAGCTCGGCGACACGCTGCACCACGATGCGCACCTCTTCCTCGGCCGATGCCGGCAGAGGCAGCACGACGGTGTTGAACCGGCGCCGCAGCGCGCTGGAGAGCTCGTTGACGCCACGATCGCGGTCGTTGGCGGTGGCGATCACGTTGAAGCCCGCCCGGGCCTGCACCTCGATACCGAGCTCGGGCACCGGCAGCGACTTCTCGGAGAGCACGGTGATCAGGGCGTCCTGCACGTCGGACGGGATCCGCGTGAGCTCCTCGATCCTGGCCAGGGCGCCGGTGCGCATCGCGACCATGACGGGCGAGGGCACCAGCGCCGCCTCGGACGGCCCCTCGGCGAGCAGCCGCGCGTAGTTCCAGCCGTAGCGCACGGCCTCCTCCGGCGTGCCGGCCGTGCCCTGCACCAGCAGGGTCGACGCTCCGCTGATCGCCGCCGCCAGGTGCTCCGACACCCACGACTTCGCCGTGCCGGGCACGCCCAGCAGCAACAGGGCGCGATCGGTCGCCAGCGTGGCGACCGCCGTCTCGATCAGCCGCCGGCTGCCCACGTACTTCGCGCTGATCGGCGTGCCCTGCACCTCGCCCCCGAGGATGTAGGTGACGACCGCCCAGGGTGACAGTCGCCACGACTGCGGCCGGGGCCGGTCGTCGTGACGTGCCAGCCAGGCCAGCTCGTCGGCGAACTGCTGCTCGGCATGGGGACGCAGCACCGTGGCGCTGGTGGTCATCGTTCCTCCTCGGTGGCCGGTCCGGCGGCGGGTGCCCGGTGACTGCGGACGTGGCTCGGTGGGACGTGGTTCGGTGGGACGGGGCCGGCGGGCGGCGGCCGGTGAGCGACGACGGACGAGACGCCCGCTGCCGTCGAAGCGTAGCGACGGCGGCCGGCGGTCATTCCTCGCCCGCCGTGCGTGAGGACTCCAGGGCCGCTCGCACGTCGTCGTACATGCCGGCGCGCACCAGCAGGACGCCCGCCGCCGCGTGGGCGCGCCGCTGCAGCGGACCGGGCACCCGAGGATCGTCGCCCAGTTCCCGGAAGCGCCCGGCCCAGCCGCGTGCGACCGCGATGGGTGCAGCGCTGGCGGCGAGGTCCCAGATGCCCCCCTGGACCGTCGCCCACCCCGGCTCCCGCGCGGACACCTGGCGCTGGATCCAGCCGCCGAGGCTCCGTGCCAAGGCGGGCGGCCATGGGCGCGGCCAGCCGTCGACGACCTGACGAACGACCGTGGGAGGGAGTGCGGCAGCGGGATCGTCGAGGAGCCGCACCAGCGCCTCCGGGTCGAGCAGGGCCAGCAGAGCCGGCGTCCGGTCCCCGGCGCGCACGAGGGCTGCGGCGAGCTCGGCGTCGCGCCATCGCACGGCTGCGGCCGTGAGGCCGCCCGAGAGGCCGAACGACTGCGCCGACCCAGCAGCGACGAGCTGAGACGCCGTGACGCCGGCCAGGCCGGGCCATTCCCGGGGAGGGATGGCCGCGACGAGCGCGTTGAGGCGGTTCTCGCCGGGGGTGGCGCTGAACGTGGCGGCGCCGAGACCGTCGGCCACGGCCGAGCCGTCGTCGTCGGGGGCCGTGAGCCACACCGAGGCTCCGGGGCCGGAGCCCCACACCGTCACGGCGCGGCGGGCCCGGAGACGCAGCCGCTCGAGCAGCGCCGATCCCTCGATCGAGAGCAGACCCCAGCGAGCTGCTTCGGCCACCCGCGGGGAACGGTCGTGGGTGGCGGCGGTGAGGAAGTCCTCGTCGCCGGGCGTCGTGCGGGCCGTGAGGACGCCGAGCAGGACTATTCGCTCGGACGGCTCCTCCTGCGACCAGGTGGCCGCGAGCAACTCTCTCGCACGGTCGGGGTCGGTGCGGCGAAGCTCCGTCAGGAACGCGCGTCGCTCGACGGACGTGCCGTGCGTCCAGGCCGTCTCGTCGGACCGCGCGAACCGTGGCGGGGAGCCTTCGGCCGCGATCGCCGCCCAGGCGGGGTTGAGCTCCGCCAGCCATCGGCCGCGAGGGCCGAGCACCGATTCGGCGGCAGCGGTGAGCGACGGGGAGCCCGAGCAGCGCTGCAGCAGCGGCACCACCAGCCGGTGGGGCAGACGCCACCCGGCCTGCCCGACCCACGTCAGCGACTCGGCCAGCAGGGCATCGGCCTGGGCCGCGCCTCCCGGCGGACTCTCAACAGGCGAGAGGTGCAGCGCCCGCGCCAGGGCGGCGACGAAACGAGGCGGCGGTGGGTCACCCGAGTCGTCGGGAGCGGTCGCCGCACCGGTGAGGCCGTGCTCGACCGGCAGACGTGCCCGGCGGACGACCGCGAAGGCGGCCGCCGCGTCGAGCAACCGGGTGGCGGCCGACTGGTCGGTCGGCCCCGGCGGCACCAGGTGCTCCGGTAGCGGTGGCAGGGGCCGCTGCGCCGTGCCGACGGCGGCCACCGCGACGAGGTCGGCGAAGGTCGGGCCGGCGGACGTCACAGGGTCACCAGCGTGCCGTCGATGACTACCGAGGTGGGACGCAGGCCCTGGCTCGACAGCTCGCCGAACACGGGCCACGGGTGGCCGCCCGTGAGCGCCAGCAGCTGCCACCGGTCGACCTCGGAGCCGATCAGCGGCAGGGCATCGCCGGCCGCATCCACCAGGGCCCATCCGGCCGGACGGGTGCCGGAGGTCGCTGCGGCCTGGCCGTGCCGCCCCGCGGGCGGCACCGGGGCGCCCAGGACCAGGCCCGGGAGTTCCCCCAGCCACGGGTCGTCGGCCACCGCGTCGCGCCACGCGACGGACGCTTCGGCGACCGTGTGACACTCCGGGGCCCAGTCGGTGAGCACCACCTCCGCGCCCCGCGCGCCCATCACAGCGCGCAGTCGCGGGCGGCCGGGGTAGAAGTGCAGGGCGCCCTCGATCACCATGCCGGGCAGGAGCGAGTTGTCGACGCGGCCGCCGAGCGGGGTGAAGAGCAGCACCAGCGCCGGCGTTCCCGTGGCCACCCCTCGCAGCCACACCCGCCGCATCGAGACCAGCTCCTCGTCGGAGTCACGCAGGCCGACGACCGCCCAGCGGTCGACGACGGGCTCGGTGCCGAGCACCTCGAGCCGCGGGGTGGTGTAGCCGAGTCGCAGGCGCACGGTGTGGCGCAGGTCGGGGCTCAGCTCGTCGAGCCGGGCCGTGCCCTGGGCCAGCAGGTGCAGCAGCCCGAGTGCGGCCACGAGGCGGTCGGGCCAGTCGCGTCCGGACGACGGCAGCAGGGCCAGATCGCGGAGCCTGGACGCCACGGCGGGCGCCTGGGCGTCGACCATGCGGGCGGCCATCTCCTGCGCCGCCGGATAGCCGTGGCGCGTGGTGGCGGCGATGCCTGCCGTCACCTGGTCGTCGAGCCAGCGGTCGAGTTCGACCATGCCCGTCCGTACCCGCTCGTCGCGCTGGCCGGCTCGCTTCTCGGCGGCGAGTCGTTGCTCCGCCGTCTGCGCCTTCGGGGCGTCGCCGGCCGGGGCGTCGTCGGGAGCGTCGTCGGGGGCGTCGCTCGGGGCCGACGCAGCGCCGGACCCGGGTGCTGGCCGTCGGGTGGCCCACTCGGCGGCGAAGGCGGTCAGGCCACCGCTCTCGTCGATGCGTCCCTCGGCCCAGAGGAACAGCAGGGCCAGCACGTGGATGCAGGGGTACTTGCGCGACGGGCAGGTGCACGTGAACGACCGGCCGGACGTGTCGATCTCGACGCGGTAGGGCGTCTTCGCCGAGCCTTGGCACGAGCCCCAGAGCAGCGGGGGGATGCAGCCGACGTCTGACCAGGGCGTCGGGTTGGCGAGCCTGCGTGCGGTCACCTCGGACACGCTGTCGGGCGCGAGCGCGGTGACCCGCGCGACCGACCACCGCTCCGCCATGCCTGCGAGGCTACCGGGCGCCACCGACAGCCCCACGGCCGGCGCGGGGCTGCTCGACCACCCCGGCAGCGCGGGGGAGAACGTCTCGGCGACGACCTGCCCGACCGCGGCCCGGCACCGCGGCGACGGGACTGGCCGGATCGCCGAAACTCGGCGCCACTAGGGGGTGTCGGCGCCTTGACGGGCGGTGTGCCCCGGAGCACCATCGGGTGGTGGCCAACGCTCGTCGCGACCCGTCCTGGCAGCCGCCCGCCACGGTCGGGGGGTTCGCGGCCGGGGTGTTCGTGGTGCTGGTGGTGGTGCCCGTCGTCCTGCTGTTCACGGTCCCGCTCCCCCCGACCGGGCGACGGGCGCTGCTGGAGTACGTCGCCGGCCACAAGCTGGGCGTCGCGGCGGCCGGCGGCCTGTTCGGCATCGCCTCCGAGAGGCACCTGACCGGGACCGATCGGGCGGCCGCGACCGAGCGTCCCCGCTCCCGGCCGTGAGCGGCCGGCCGGAGCGGCTGAGTGCGGCCGACGCGTCCAACGTGGTGATGGACGCGCGCGACCAGGTGAACGTGGTCCTGCTGGCCGGCATCCTCGGCGCCGGTGGCTTCGTGGGCGAGCGGGGCGAGGCCGACCTCGGGCTGCTGCGGGAGGCCGTCGCCGATCGGCTGGCCGACCCCGCGTACCCGGACCTGGCTCGGTTCAGCCAGCGGGTCTCGTTCGAGGGCCGGGCGCCGACGTGGCAGGACTGCCGGCCGGACCTCACCCACCACGTGCGACAGGTCGACCCCGTCGCCGGGCGCGACGGCCTCGCCCACCTGGCCGGCCGCCTGATGACCGTGCCGCTGCCGCCCGATCGTCCGCTCTGGGAGCTGCTCATCGTGCCCGGCGCAGCCCCGGAGGCACCCGGCATCGTGCTGCGGGTGCACCACTGCGTGGCAGACGGGGTGAAGGGGGTCCGGCTGGTGGAGCGACTGTTCGACGGCGTTCCGGACGCGAGCCCGGCCCCGTCCCCGGCGGCGCCGGGCAGCGCTCCCGGCCCTGCGCCGCGGCGGTCCTCCTGGCACACGCTCGCCGCCGCCGTCGTCAGGGTGACGGCGGTGGTCCGGGCCGGCGTGCCACCCACCGTGCTGCTCGGCCCACTCGGGACGGAGCGGGCCGTGGCCTTTGCCGACGTGGCCCTGGCACCCCTCGCGGACGCGGCCCGAGCGGCCGGCGCGACCGTGAACGACCTGCTCCTGGCGGCGGTGGGCGTCGCGACCGAGGCCGCCCTGCGTGCCGACGGCCGGCCGGTGCCCGCGGTGCTGCCCGCCAGCGTGCCCGTGGCGCTGCCGGGGCGTGGCGCCTCGGGCAACTCGGTGGGGGTGATGCTCGTGCCGCTGGCCACCGGGGAGCGCTCGCGCGCGACACGCCTCGCGAGGATCGCGGCGATCACCCGGGCGGGTAAGGCAGGGGCGCGCGCTCAGGGCACGTTCGAGCTCACCCGCAGTCGCTGGGGGTCGCGGGTGTTCGCCTGGCTGGCGCGGCGTCAACGGTTCATCGCGCTGTTCGTCACGAACGTCCGCGGTCCGACGGAGCGGCTCTGGGTCGCCGGGGCACCGCTGGAGCGGGCCTGGCCCGTCGCGCCGATCCAGGGCAACGTCCGGCTGGGGGTCGCCGCCCTGTCCTATGCCGGCCGCTTGGGCGTCGCCGTCCACGCCGACGTCGCGGGCGTCCGCGCCTCGGTGGCCGCCCGTGCCCTGAGCGACAAGCTCGCCTGCTTCGCAGCCACCGAGGGACTCCCGCCAGTGGCGGCCTGAGGCCGTCGCGCGCGGCTCCGCCGGACCCGGCCCGGGCCGGACCGCGGGGAGCTCTCGATAGAGTCACGGCCATGGACGGGCCGGCTCTGCAGATCGACGTCGTCACGATCTTCCCCGACTACCTGGCCCCGCTCTCCCTGAGCCTGCCGGGCAAGGCGCGGGACGGGGGGCTGCTCGACCTCCGCGTGCACGACCTGCGCGCCTGGACCCATGACCGCCATCGCACGGTCGACGACAGCCCCTACGGCGGCGGCGCCGGCATGGTGATGCGACCCGAGCCGTGGGGGGAGGCGCTGGATGCCCTGCTCGCGGCAGGGTCGGTGCTCGTGGTGCCGACCCCTGCCGGCAGCGTCCTCACCCAGCGCCTCGCCGCCGAGCTGAGCCGCGAGAGCCACCTCGTCTTCGCCTGCGGGCGCTACGAGGGCATCGACCAGCGGGTGATGGACCACTACGGCACGAGCCACAGAGTCGTGGAGGTGTCGCTCGGCGACTACGTGCTCAACGGGGGCGAGGTGGCCGCCCTCGCGATGATCGAGGCGGTCGTCCGGCTCCTACCCGGCTTCATGGGCAACGCCGAGTCGCTCGCCGAGGAGTCGCACACCGACGGCTTGCTCGAGTACCCGGTGTACACGAAGCCCGCGGTCTGGCGCGGCCACGACGTGCCGGACGTGCTGCTCTCGGGCAACCACGCCCGCATCGCCGACTGGCGCATCGAGCAGTCGCGGCGGCGGACCGCCGAGCGGCGTCCCGACCTGCTGCCGCCCGAGGCCCTGCCCGGGGTCGGGGAACTGAGACGCGCGGTCCGAGCCGACGCGGGGGAGCTCCTCACCCTGCAGCTCGCGTGCTGGGTGCCGGAGGCCCAGGACAACCCCGACGTGCGCATCCCCGCGCACCACGAGTCGCTTGCCGACGTGCTGGCGTCGCTCGACTCGTGGACGGTGCTGGTGCTGCGCCGCCACGGCAGGCTGATCGGTTCGGTGCGCGGGCAGGCGTCGGGGACGACGTGGCACATCGGACGACTGATGGTGGCACCGGACCTGCGGGGCCAGGGACTCGGACGCCGGCTCCTCGAACAGGCCGAGGCCGTAGCTCCTCCCGGCACGACGACGTACGAGCTGTTCACCGGCGCTCGCAGCACCGCGAACCTCCGGCGCTACCGGCGCGCCGGCTACCGGCCGTCCGGGACCCCGACCCCGCCCGGCGCCGTCGCGCTGTCCAAGCGCGTCGGTGGAAGGATGGCCCCATGACCATCGACGAGAGGCTCGCCGCCGTCGCCGTCCGCGTACCCGACGTGCTCCTCCCCGTGGCCGGGGTCGACCTGTCGCGGTGGGCCGTCGTCGCGTGCGACCAGTTCACGAGCCAGCCCGACTACTGGTCCGAGGCCGACCGTCTCGTCGGCGACGAGCCGTCGACGTTGCGCCTCGTGTTCCCGGAGGTGCACCTCGACGAGCCGGACGCCGACCGGCGCATCGCCTCGATCAACGAGCGGATGCGTGCCTACGTGGACGGTGGTCTGCTGCGCACGCTGACACGCACGATGGTGCTCGTGGGGCGCACCACGGCGGCCGGCACGAAGCGGTGGGGTCTCATGCTGGCCCTCGATCTCGACGCCTACTCGTGGGAAGCCGGCTCCCGCACCCCCATCCGAGCCACCGAGGGCACCATCGTCGACCGGCTCCCGCCGCGGGTGCGCATCCGCGAGAACGCGGTGCTCGAGCTGCCCCACATCATGGTGCTGGTCGACGACCCGGCGAGAACCGTGATCGAGCCGCTGGTGGCCCGCCGCCACCTGCTGGAGCAGGTCTACGACACCGACCTCATGCTGGGCGGTGGCCACGTCACCGGCTGGGCGGTCTCGGCCGACGACGACCTGTCCGAGGTGGCGGACGCGCTGGCCGTGCTCGCCGGCCGGGTGGCGCCCGCCAATCCCCTCCTCTACGCGATGGGCGACGGGAACCACTCCTTCGCCACGGCGAAGTCGATCTGGGAGTCGCTGCGGACGGGGCTGTCCGAGGCCGAGCGACTGGACCATCCGGCTCGGTTCTGCCTCGTGGAGCTCGAGAACATCTTCGACGAGGGGCTGACGTTCGAGCCGATCCACCGGGTGCTCTTCGGTGTGAGCCGCGAGGTGTTCGAAGCCGAGCTGGCTCGCTACTGCGGTGCCTACGGGTTCGAGCCGGCCACCTCGCTCGCCGACCTGCGCGACCTGATGGCCGGATCCGGGCAACGGATCGGGTTCGGGTCCGAGGCCGGGCTGGGGGTCTACGTGCTGGAGGGTGCCGACGGCGCGATCCCGGCCGCGACGGTCCAGCACGTCATCGACGCACTGCTGGCCGCAGGGGAGGGGACGGTCGACTACATCCACGGCGACGACGTCACCGCCGAGCTCGGCACGGCGCCCGGGAACGTGGGGCTGTTCCTTCCTGCCGTCGCCAAGGACACCTTCTTCGACGCGGTGGTCGCCGACGGCGCGCTGCCGCGCAAGACGTTCTCGATGGGGGAGGCGCCGGACAAGCGCTACTACCTGGAGGCTCGCCGCATCCGCTGACACGGGGGGCTGGCCGTCCCGCGTGCTCCGAGCGTCCGAAGTCCGCCCGGATCAGGGCGGACTACTCCGCACCACAGATGTGTCGAATGTTTGTCTAATGTGGGCTAGGGTGGCTCCCATCATGGATCAGGACGGGATGCGCATCGGTCAGCTCGCTCAGCGGGTGGGAGTGTCCGCCCACGTGCTCCGCGCCTGGGAGAAGCGTTACGGGCTGTTGCGCCCCATCCGTACGGCCTCGGGCTACCGACTCTACGGCGCGGCCGACGAACGCCGCGTCCGGGCGGTGGTCGCGCTGCGACAGTCGGGCGTGCCGGCGTCCGATGCCGCCCTCCGCGTGCTCGACGACGAACGCCGGGGCGACGAACCCCGGGCCGACGGCGAACCCCGGGGCGACGGGGAACCGACGGCGGTCGGCGCGCCGACCACGATCATCTCGCGCCTGCTCACGGCCGCCACCGGCTTCGACGAGCCGGGGGCGCAGGCGGCGCTCGATCAGGCGCTGTCGCTCCCCCTGGAGGCCGCGGTGAACGAGGTGCTGCTGCCGTTCCTGCGCGAGGTGGGCGAGGAGTGGGCCGCGGGCCGGCTCGCGGTGGCGCAGGAGCACTTCGCCAGCGGCCTGGTACGCCGGCGCCTGGCGGCCCGCACCGGTACGTGGGGGTCGGGTCCCGGCCCGCGGGTGCTGCTCTCGTGCGTGCCCGGAGACACCCACGACATCGCACTCCTCGCGTTCGGGCTGCTGCTCGCGCGGCGCGGGTGGCGCATCTCCTACCTCGGGCAGGACACGCCCGCGCGCGACATCGTGCGCACCGCCGACGTGATCCATCCGGATCTGGTCGTGCTGGCCGTGTCGCGGCCCGAGTGGCTGGTGGCCGTGGGGACGGACCTCGACGAGCTGCCCGCGCGTCACCTGGTCGGGTTCGGCGGCGCCGGCGTCGATCGCGAGCGCGTGGCCGCCATGGGCGCGCACGCGCTGCCGGGCGACATCGTGGCGGCCGTCGGAGCGGCCGCCGAGCTGGTGCGCGCCCCCCGGAGACGCCGGCCCTGAGCCGGCTCGCCCGCCACCCGGGGGCCGGCCGACACGCCGCCCGCCCGTGTCCGAGCGCAGGTGGTGCCGTCGCGCTTCCCGACCCTGGGAACCGCCCGGGCGCGTGACGGTGCCTCGAAGCCCCGGACGCGGGGCAGTCCGTCGGCCCTGCCGGCCGCTGAGAGTCGCCGGCGCGGACCGAGGCTGGGGCCGACCGGGTCAGTTCTCCCGCGCGACCTGCTCGTCGACCCAGGCGTAGAGCTGCTCGCGCTCGGCAGCCGAGGGTCGCGTGGCGGCGACGTAGGAGGTCGGCCGCTCGCGCCGGTCGTGCCAGAGACCGCCGCCGGGAGCGGCCGGCTCGGTGGCGACCAGCCAGGTCGTCGTGTCGACGCCGGCGCGGCCCTGCCGCAGCAGCGGTCGCAGCAGCCGGGTGAACGTGGGCAGTCCCTCGTCCAGGCCCGGGCTGGACGCCCACCCGGGATGGGTCGCATAGACCTGGACCGACGGCCACCGACCGCCCAGGGGGCCGAGCAGCTCCACCTGCGCTCGCTTGCTGCGGGCGTAGGCGACCGAAGGACGGTACGGGAGCTCGTCGTAGGGCAGGTCGTCGAGCCGGAGCGCCTGCGCGTACATGCCGCCCGAGGTGACGAACACCACGCGCGCACCCGGGTCCAGCGCGGGAGCCAGCAGGTCGGTCATCAGCACCGGTGCCAGCACGTGCACGACCATCGAGAGTTCGCGCCCCGCGCCGTCGAGGCTGTGCGTGGCGGGCATCACGCCCGCGTTGTGCACGACGGCGTGGAGCCGCCGTCCGGAGGCGAGGAAGTCACCGCAGAAGGACTCCACCGACGACCGGGAGGCGAGATCGCACCGCCACGCGGTGATCCGGTCGGCGTCACCCAGGCGATCGCGAATCGCGTCGAGCTTCTTCGGGTCGCGCACTACGCAGTGCACGTGCGCCCCGTAGGAGGCGAGGGTGGCCGCGGTCTCGATGCCGAGCCCGGACGAGGCGCCGGTGACGATGACATCACGTCCCCGGAGTGAGTCGGGCCCGGGATCGGCGGGCCAGCCGGGGAGCGTCGTGCGGAGCCGGTGACCGAGCGAGGTGTAGCCCAGCACCACGCTCCGGTCGAGGAGCGTGTCGAGCCCGCGGGCGAGCGTCGTGGCGACGCTCACCGGCTGAGCCGGTCGAGGGCGCCTCGCAGCTGGAGAGCGGTCGCGGCGCCGAGGCGGTCGAGGAGCAACGAGACCACCGGCCTGAGCGGCCACAGCACGTCGAGCTCGAACTCGGCGCGGTAGTCGATCAGGGCGCCGCCGGCCGGGTCGGGCGTGACCGTGATGGTGTCGCGTCCCACCGTGGTGGCGTTGCGTCCCACCACCTGGAACACCGGGGCCTGGTCGAGCTCCACCACGTAGTCGAGCTCGACCGGCAGGCCGCCGAAGCGCGACTTGTTGTGGTAGACGGTGCCCGGACCCCCGTCACCGAAGGTGCGCTCGCACGACTCGGTTCCCGAGTCCCAGTGGGTCGCGTTGCTGAAGTCGCGCAGGTAGGCGTAGGCCACGGCGGCGTCGGTCACCGTACGGACCGTCACCCGGAGGGTCTTGTGCATGGGCTTCATCGCTGCCCTTTCGTGTCATCGAGGGTGGCCGTTTCGCGGGGGGCGCTCAGCAGGGACAGGTACGACGGTAGCCGCCGCCGCCAGAGCCGCAGGGCGTGCACGTGGATCAGCCCCCACACCCGCAGCGGCATCAGCGGGGTGCGGAGCAGGTCTCTCGCGACGGCGCGCGGCGTGGCGGCCCGGACGTCGCCGACCACCGAGGCGCTGAGCACGGGTCCCTCGCCACGGTCGAGCCGGATCCAGACGCCGCACCGCTCCGGACCGAGCAGCATTCGCACGTCGTACCAGCCCTGGAGGTCGTTGAAGGGCGACACGAACAAGCCCTTGTCCATGCGCCCCCGGCCGTCGGCGTCGAGGCGGAGGGGATAGGCGATGCGGTCGCCGAAGGTGTTGTGCACCTCCACGACGGCGCCGACCACCGTGCCGTCGTGGGAGAGGGCCCAGAAGGCCGTCATCGGGTCGAACACGAAGCCGAGAGCGCGGGCGTGGGCGAGCATCACGACCCGGGCGACCCCGCCGGTCTCGATGCCGGCGCCCGACAGGGCGTCGAGGACCGCGCCCTTGAGCGACGCGAAGTCCGGCTGTCCGCCCAGGTGGTCGCGCGCGCTCAGGTGCGCGAAGGGTCGCAGCGGGAGCGGCAGGCGCGGCGGAGCGTCGAGGTCGATCAGCCAGCTCGAGTGCCGGTGCACGAAGGTGTAGCGCTTCGGACGGTGCCGCACGTGCGACACCTTTCCCACCACGAGGGCCGGCAGGTCGAGCCCGGGCGTCGGGGTCGGCCGGGCCGGTTCCGTCGCCTCGCTCGAGGGTGACGCCGCTCGCAGCGTCGTCACCACGGCACGCCCCAGGCGCGGGCGACGGTGGCACCGGACGCCGCGCCGTCCTCGTGGAACCCCCAGCCGTGATAGGCCCCCGCGAACGCGGTGACGTCGGTGCGCAACGAGGGCAGGCGGCGCTGGGCCTGCACGGTCGCCAGGTCGTACTGCGGGTGCTCGTAGTCCATCACCGCGAGCACGGAGTCCGGCCGGATCCGGCCCTCGCCGTTGAGCGTGACGAGCAGGGGACGGGCGTGGTCGAGGTGCTGGAGCCGGTTCATCCAGTAGGTCACGAGAGGCTCGGACCGGTTCGTGAGCCGGTAGTTCCAGGAGGCCCGTACCCAGCTGGTGCGCGGCAGCACGGACATGTCCGTGTGCAGCACGGTCTCGTTGCGGGCGTAGCGGAACGCGCCCAGCACCTCGCGCTCGTCGTCGGTCGCATCGGCGAGCAGGCGCAGGGCCTGGTCGGGGTGCGTGGCGACGACGACGCGGTCGTGGCGGATCGTGCCGCGCTCGGTGGTCACCTGGGCGGCGCCGTCGGTGCGCCGTACGGCCGTCACCGCCGACCCCAGCCGCACGTCGGGCAGGGCCGAGACGATGCGCTGCACGTAGGTCTTCGACCCGCCTTGCACCGTGAACCACTGGGGGGCACCCGTGAGGCTGAGCAGTCCGTGATGGTCGAGGAAGCGGAAGAGGTAGCGGGCGGGATAGGCGAAGACGCCGTCGGAGTCGCCGGGGCCGGGCGCGGGCATCGACCACACGCTGGCCACCACCGGGATCGCGTACAGCCGCACCGCCGCCTCGGGGATGCGGGCCTCGCGCAGGAACTCACCGTAGGTCGTGGTGTCGTCGTCGCCGGTCTCGGCCAGGAACTGCCGGGCGAGCCGGTGCATGCGGGGGACGGTGGCCAGCACCGAGCGGTGGTCGGCATTCAGTAGCTGGCGGGGCCGGCCGATCAGTCCCCGGGGGCCGTTGCCAGCGGCCAGCTCGAGACCGGTGCGCTCGTCGGACACCGACATGCTCATGTCGCTGCGCACCACCGGCACGTCGAGCTCGCCGAACAGCCTCAGCAGGGTGGGGTAGGTGCGGTCGTTGAACACGATGAACCCCGTGTCGACGCTGGTGCCGTCGATGTCGTGGGTGTGTGCGTGCCCGCCCGGACGACGGTCGGCCTCGTACAAGGTGACCTTGTAGCGACGGGAAAGAAGATAGGCGGCAGTGAGTCCGGCCACCCCGGAGCCGACCACCGCGACGTCACCTGATTGCATGTACTGAGACTAGGGCTCGGACGTGGCTTTGTCAAAGGTTTGTCTAAGGTCTGGAGCGTGCCCGAGCAAGGTTGCACAGTCCCCTTGGCGGCAGCGGTACGGGGTCAGGCCCGGGTGAAGGTCAGCCTCGTCACGTCGAGGATGCGCGTGCGGAACCCCGTCTCGGCGTAGGCCAGGTAGAACTCCCACATGCGGCGGAACGAGTCGTCGTAGCGCGCCTGCAGCTGCGGCCACTCGGCGTTGAACGTGCGCCGCCAGCGTCGCAAGGTCTCGGCGTAATGGCGCCCGAAGCGCTCGTCGGCGACGAGGTCGAGTCCCTCCGGGGTGGCCGCGGTGATGGCACCGAGCGAGGGCACCAGACCCCCCGGGAAGATATAGCGGCTGATCCAGCTCACGCCGCCCTTGGTCAGCTCGTACTGGGTGTCGCTGGTCAGGATCGCCTGGATCGCGGCCCGTCCCCCCGGGGCGAGACGGTCGCGCAGCGTGCGCATGTAGACCGGCAGGAACTCCGCCCCCACGGCCTCGATCATCTCCACGCTCACGACCGCGTCGAAGGTGCCCTCGATGTCGCGGTAGTCCTGCAGCCGCAGCTCCACGCGGTCGGCGAGCCCGGCGTCGGCGATGCGGCGTCCGGCGAGCTCGAGCTGCTCGGTCGAGAGGGTGACCGAGGTGACGGTGGCCCCGCGGGCGGCTGCGCGGAGGGCCAGCTCGCCCCACCCGGTGCCGATCTCCAGCACCCGCGTTCCCTCGCCGACGCCGGCGGCGTCGAGCACGGCGTCGATCTTGCGACGCTGGGCCTCGGCCATGGTCTGCTCGGCCCAGGGACGGCCGTTGTCGAACAGCGCCGAGCTGTAGGTCATCGTCTCGTCGAGGAACTCCTCGAAGAGGTCGTTGCCGAGGTCGTAGTGGTCGGAGATGTTCTCGCGGGCGCCGGAGGGGTCGTTGCGGCGCTGGAACGGATTGTGCCGGTCGAAGACCTTGGCCACCGTGAAGATCGGGGTCATGCGCCGGGCCAGGATCGAGGCGAAGGGCACCATGGCGTCGGCCAGGTCGGACCCGGGCGCCATCTCCCAGTCGCCGGCCATGTAGGCCTCGCCCAGCCCGATCGACGGGTGGTGGGCGAGCCGAAGCGCCAGCGCGTCAGGGCGAACGGCCAGCATCAGCGGGGACGCGTCGCCGCCACCGCCGACGACCGTGCCGTCGGGGTAGCGCACACGCACCGGGACCCGCCGCAGCAAGGGCTTGAGGCCGGCGCCCACCGCGCCGGAGACGAGGCGGCTGCGGTAGGGCGGGGCGGGAACGTTGACGCTACGGACCGTATCGACGGTAGTGGGCATGGCACCTCCTGGACGCGCCTCCCGACATTACCGGGTGCGCGCCGCGGACGAAACGCCGCACCGGAGACGGAGGGGCCAACCGGGCGGCGGCGGTTACGCTGGCGCCGTGACGTTCGGGAAGCCCCACTACGCGGAGATCAACGCGCTGCTCAACCGACGGTTCCTCGAGGCCGGCAGCCTCGTGATGGCCCACCGGGGCACCACGTCGGGCAGCATCGCCGAGAACACCACCGCGGCCGTGCTGGCCGCCGTGCGGTCCGGTGCCGACATCGTCGAGATCGACGTCACGGGGTCGTCGGACGGCCAGTTCTTCGTGCACCACGACGGGTTCGAGGGCCAGCACCTCACCACCGACATCAACCTCACCCGCATGCCGGCCGCCGCCATCGAGGAGATGTCGTTCCGGTGGCTCGACCGACCCGACCGGCCCCTGCGGCTCGAGCGGCTCTCCGACCTGCTCGCGGGGTTCCGGTCGCACTCCCGCGACGCGGTGCTCTTCAACATCGACCGGTCGTGGTGGTGGTGGCCGCAGGTGCTCGACGAGCTCGCGTCGCTCGACATGACGCCCCAGCTCCTGCTCAAGTGCCACGCCTCGCGCGGCGACCTCGTCGACCTGCTGGCCGCCCATGCGGTCAAGTTCCCCTTCATGCCGATCTGCTTCACCCTCGACGAGGCGCTGCGCCACGCCGATCGGGACGACCTCAACCTGCTGGGCGTCGAGGTGATCGCCCCGTCCCCCGATCACCCGTTCACCGATCCGGGGGTGATCGCCGAGATCCGTGCCCGGGGACTGTTCGTGCTCGTCAACGCCGAGGTGCTGCCACTGGCGCACCAGTGCTTCCCCGGCCTGTGCGACGAACGCGCCATCACCGAAGGGTCCGAGGCGGGCTGGGGCCCGCTGTTCGACCTGGGCGCCGACGTGATCCAGACCGACTGGCCGTGGCTGCTCGCCGACTACCGCGAGTACCGCCGGGCAGCCCGGCGGCACCGCCTCGAACCGGGCTCCTGAGCCGCTTCCCCATGCGTCCGCCACCGCCCGTCATCGCACTGCTCGTCGCCGGAGGCCAGCGCGCGCTCACCGGCCCGGCCCGGCCCTACCGCGGCCGGCACCTCCTCGCCGGTGTCACGGCCGGTGCCGGGCTGAGCCTCATGGCTGCCGCCGCGTGGCGACTCCACGGCCACCGGACGACGATCGACCCCGTGCGGCCGTCGCGGGCGTCCGCCCTGGTCACCGACGGCGTCTACCGTCACAGCCGGAACCCCATCTACGTCGCGGACGCGCTCATGCTGATCGCCCACGCGGCCTGGCTCGGCCGGCCCGTGGCCCTCGTGGGGCTGCCGGTCTTCGTGGTGGCGATCCAGCCGCAGCTGCGGGCCGAGGCGGCGGCGCTGGCCGGGTCGTTCGGCGACGACTACGACTCCTACCGGTCGGAGGTGCCCACCTGGGTGCGCTCTCCGGTGCGGCTCCGTCCGCGACGCCAGCCCTTACGATGACCCCGTGGCCACACTCGTCCTGACTGTCATCGGCGACGACCGCGCCGGTCTCGTGAACGCCCTGGCCGAGGCGGTGTCGGCCCACGGCGGCAACTGGGAGCGGAGCCAGCTGGCCGAGCTCGCCGGCAAGTTCGCGGGGCTGGTCGTCGTCACCGTCCCCGACGAGCGGCGGGCCGCCCTCGTCGCCGCGCTGGCTCCGGTGCCGGGACTGGTGGTGTCGGCCTACGAGGGCGCCGCCGACGCGGCCGAGCCACGGCATCCGAACCTCACGCTCGAACTGGTGGGCAACGACCGCGCCGGCATCGTGCGCGAGGTCACCCGGGTGCTGTCCCGCCACGGCATCAGCATCGACACGATGACGACCGAGACCCGCGAGGCCCCGATGGCCGGCGGGCTGCTGTTCGACGCCAGGCTCACGGCCTACGTGCGACCCACGACCGATCTGGCCGGGCTGCGCGCCGACCTCGAGCAGCTCGCCGCCGAGCTCCTGGTCGACCTCTCCCTCGACGCCTGACCACGCTCGGGGCGTCGGCCGCCCGCCCGGCGCCGGTCCCGTCGGGCGGACACTACGATCAGGCATGTGACCGACGTACGGAAGGTCGTCCTGGCGCGCGGACTCGGCACCCGGATGCGCGCCCGCGACGACGCACCGGACGCCACCGCTGCCCTCGCGGGGCACGAGGTGACCCTGTGACCACCTGGTTCGTCCCGGGCCGGGTCGAGGTGCTGGGCAAGCACACCGACTACGCCGGAGGTCGCTCGCTGATCTGCGCGACCGATCTGGGCGTGACGGCGACGGTCACCGACGTCCTTCGTCCGGCGGGCGGCAGGTTCGTCTCGGCGGTGAGCGACGCGAGTCCCGAGAGCGTGACGCTCGGCGACGGGTACGGGGAGCCGCCCGTCGGCCACTGGGGCAACTACGTCGCCACCGTGGTGTCCCGTCTCGAGGCGGACTTCGGACCCCTGGCGCCGTGCCACATCGAGGTCACGTCCGACCTGCCGTTGGCGAGCGGCATGTCGAGCTCGTCGGCACTGCTGTGCGCGGTGGCGCTGGCCCTCGCCGACCACCACGGGCTGACGGGGTCCGCGGCGTGGCTGTCGGCGATCACCACCCGCGAGGATCTGGCCGGCTATCTCGCCTGCATCGAGAACGGGTCCTCGTTCAAGCAGCTGACCGGGCGTGCCGGGGTCGGCACCCACGGCGGCTCCGAGGACCACACGGCGATGATGTGCGGCCGGGCGGGCCGCCTGTCGGTGTTCTCGTTCTCGCCGATCCGCCACGAGACCGACGTGGCGCTGCCGTCCGGCACCGTCTTCGTGGTCGCCGTGAGCGGCGTGCTGTCCGAGAAGACCGGAGCCGCGCTGGCGACCTACAACCAGGACTCCCAAGTCGCCTCGAGGCTGCTGGCGAAGTGGCAGTCGGCAACGGGTCGCACCGATCCCACGCTCGGAGCCGCGCTGGCGTCGGCGCCCGACGCCATGGCCCGGCTGTTCTCCCACGTGAAGTCCTACAACGGCGACGCGGCCCGGCTGCGCCAGTTCCGGGCCGAGTCGTTCGAGTACGTCCCGGCTGCGACCGACGCTCTGGCGGCGGGCGACCTGGTGGAGTTCGGCGCCGTCGTCGACCGGTCGATGGCGCTGGCGGTGTCCGACCTGCGCAACCAGGTGCCCGAGACCATCCACCTCGCCGCCGCGGCCCGTCGCCTGGGAGCCCACGCCGCGTCCGCTTTCGGCGCGGGCTACGGGGGATCGGTGTGGGCGCTGGTCGACGAGGAGTCCGCCGAGGGGTTCGCGGCCGACTGGCTGGCCGGCTACCTGGAGCGCTTCGGGCGGCGCGACGGTGCCATCGCCCTCGTCGTCCGGCCGTCCGCGGCCGCGAGGCGGCTGGCCTGACGAAGCCTCTCGTGGCGACCCGGCCGTGCGGGTCCCGCGGAATACCCGCGTGTCCGGGGCCGTTGACCTCACCCGGAGGCCGCTGGGTCCGCCCCGCCGGGCCCGACTAGGCTGCCCGTGGCACCGACCAACCGAAGAGGACACATGACCGACACCCTGCGCGACGTGATCATCGTCGGCTCCGGCCCGGCGGGCTACACGGCCGCCGTCTACGCCGCCCGCGCCGAACTCAAGCCCCTGGTGTTCGAGGGTGCCCTCACCGCCGGCGGTGCGCTCATGAACACCACGGAGGTCGAGAACTACCCGGGCTTCCGCGAGGGCATCATGGGCCCCGCGCTCATGGACGAGATGCGTGCCCAGGCGGAGCGCTTCGGCGCCGAGCTCATCACCGACGACGTCACGGAGCTGCGGCTCGAGGGTCCGGTGAAGGTGGTCGTCGACTCCGAGGGCACCGAGTACCGTGCCCGCACGGTGATCCTCGCCATGGGCTCGGCCTACAAGCGCCTGGGACTGCCCGACGAGGACCGGCTGTCCGGCCGTGGCGTGTCGTGGTGTGCCACCTGCGACGGCTTCTTCTTCCGCGACAAGCCCATCGTGGTCGTCGGCGGAGGGGACTCCGCGATCGAGGAGGCCACCTTCCTCACCCGCTTCGCGTCGAAGGTCACGCTGGTGCACCGCCGCGACGAGTTCCGCGCGTCGAAGATCATGCAGGCCCGCGCCCTGGCGGACCCCAAGCTCACCATGGCCTGGAACTCCACGGTGACCGCGATCCACGGTACCGACGGCGTGACGGGCGTCACCCTGACCGACACCGTGACCGGAGCCACGCGGGAGCTCGACGTCGACGGTGTGTTCGTCGCGATCGGCCACGACCCCCGCTCCGAGCTGGTGCGCGGGCAGGTCCACCTCGACGATGCCGGGTACGTGCTCGTCGACGGACGTTCGACCCGCACCAACCTGCCCGGAGTGTTCGCCTGCGGCGACCTCGTCGACCACACCTACCGGCAGGCGATCACCGCCGCCGGGACGGGCTGCCAGGCGGCCCTCGACGCCGAGCGGCACCTCGCCGAGCTGAACGACCAGGCCGAGCTCCAGAGCGCGTCCGCGTCGCACTGACGCGGTCGCCTCGGCGCCACGGTGCGGGCGAAGAGACTGTCGGCCCCGTGGTGCAGACTGGGCCGGAACAAGAGGGAGGGATCCGATGTCCAACGTTTCCGACGTGACCGACGCCGACTTCGAGCGCGAGGTGCTTCAGTCGGGCCTGCCCGTCCTCGTCGACTTCTGGGCCGACTGGTGCTCGCCCTGCAAGCAGCTCTCGCCGGTGATCGACGAGCTGGCGGCGCAGTACGCGGGTCGCGTGAAGTTCGTGAAGATGGACACCAACGTCAACATGGTCACCCCGGCGACGGTCGGCGTGCGCAATCTGCCCACCGTGCTGGTGTTCTCGAAGGGCGAGGTCGTCAAGCAGATGATGGGGTCGGTCACGAAGATGTCGTTGCGCAAGGCGCTCGACGAGGTCGGCTGAGCGCGTCGCGCGATGCCCGAGACTCCGCGCTACCTTCCCCCTCGGCCTGCCGCCGGGCCGGTCGACCCTGCTCCCGCGGCGTCCGCCGCGGAGTCCGGTGCGGCTGTGCCGCCGGGCGGCGAGGGCACGACATCGGCCGCGACGCCACGGTGGCCGGCGGCGGGCAGCCGGGGGGAGTCTCAGCCCGGAGGCGCGGTCCCCAGACGTTCCGCGTCGCCTCACCCGGCGGCCGTCGACGATGACCTGCTCGACGGCCCGGCTCGGCCGCGCCGGTCGGCGGTGACGGCGACGAGTCCGTCGTCCCCGGCCACGTCAGGGGGCG
>Ga0073899_10001181_pt1 | contig 23996 bp, 19 predicted proteins | sample KloWWTmetaKNB5Ph_FD_88975 | JGI IMG/M metagenome (GOLD analysis project Ga0073899, IMG submission 88975) | Active sludge microbial communities from Klosterneuburg, Austria, studying microevolution and ecology of nitrifiers - Klosterneuburg... | ecosystem: Engineered > WWTP > Aerobic digester >... | reverse complement strand
GACGCGGACGGAGTGCGCCTCCGAGCGCGGGACGCCATCGAGATCGTGGCCCCGAGCCCGGGCACGCCCCAGCCGCTGGTGCGTCCGCGCCCGGAGCTTCAGACCCTCGTTCTCGACGTCTCTGCCGGCTTGCTCTGGGACCAGGAGCACCGATTTCGTTCGACGTTGTTCGCGCGGCACGACCTCTGACGGGCGATGCGGGGGATTCGGCGTCAGCGCGGGCGCACCGGCAGGCGATCGAAACGAGCTGCGCCGGCCGACAGAGGCGCCGCCACGAGCCCGAGGTCGAGCACGCGACACGCGGCCTCGAGCTCAGCGAGCGCCTCTGTGGCCGCTCCGAGCCGAGCGAGACCGAGAGCGTCGAGCGCGGGCTCGATGCGCAGGCGCGCGACGCCCCAGCTGACGGCGAGGGCGGCGAAGTCCTGAAGCCGCTCGACGATGCGCGCGTCGAGCCGGATGCGCAGCTCGACGTTCATCCCCGCGAGGATCGCTTGCTCTACCCCCGAGCGCGTCTGTTCGAAGCTGCCCGCGTCGCGTGCGATGGCGTCAGCCGTGGCGGCGTCGGGGCCGAAGACCTTGACGCTGGCCAGCTGCACCCCGCAGCGTGAGAGCAGCGCTGCAAAAGGTGCGTGGCTCAGCCGGCGCCCGTTGGTGACCAGCCCCAGCGCGCGCTCGTCGTCGCCTCGAGCTCTGAGCGCGATGCGGTCGAGCGCAGGGAACAACGTCGGCTCGCGCCCGGCGAGCACGATGGGCATGCCCGTGGCGCGGGCGATCGCCACGCGGTCGAACGCGCCGGCGTCGTCGCGGAAAGTCTGGCGGTTCGGGCAATGGCTGCAGCCGTTGTTACACGGCCCGCCGAACAGCACGGGCTCGGCGCGCGTCTCGTGGCAGCTGTCGCGGGTCGAGCGTGGGCGCTCTGGCCCCGCCAGGTGTCGCAGGCGAGCATCCAGCTCGTCGAGCGCACGGAGCACCGCCTCGACCAGAGAGGGGTGGTAGGCGTTGTGCTGCGCGAGCTCAGCCGCGGCCGTGAGCTGCACGAGCTCGGTCTCTGGTCCGAGCCGTTGCCGGAGCGCGCGGGACAGGTCCCAGGCCAAGCGCGTGCGCGCGTCCAAGAACCGCCACGGCTGTTCTCTGGCGTAGCCCTTGCCCGCTGCCGTTCCCCCGTCACCGCTCTCCCACTCGGCCACGAGGGCTCCGTCACGGCGCGCGGCGTGCATGATGGGCAGCTCGGGGTAGAGCCGCAGCCGGTTGTGCCCGATGTCGTCGAAGAGCTCGCAGAGCCCGTGCGCGCGCACGGTGTTCAGCGACTCGAGCAGGTTCTCGACGCTCGTCCACGGGTTCCAGAGCACGAGGCTGTGGCCCTTGCTCGCCGCATACGCGAATGCTCGCGGGTGAGCGGCCGAGAGCGAGCGCATGCAACGGACGGCCTCGAGTAGCTCGTGCTTCGTGACCCCCTTGTTGTAACGGATGAGCTCTTCGTCAGAGAACGCTTCGAACCCCGTCAAATACAGCTCGAGAACCTGACCTGCGTCCTCGGCCGCGCAAAGCGCCGCCACGAGCGACGCTGCCTCCCTCGGCAGCGTGTCCGCGCGCGCGGGGAAGAGCCAGCGCACCCCGCCGAGGCCCGCCCGCGCCGCCGCGCGGACCAGGAGCTCCAGATAGCGCACGGGATGCTGGTCGGCGATCACGAGCTCGCGCACGCCGGTGCGCTCCACGAAGTAGCGAGCTTGGCCGACGAGATCGGCCACGACGTCCTCGTCGGGCCGCGGGCGATAGTCGCCGCCTGCGTGACAGAAGGCGCAACCCAGTCGGGCGATCCCCGGCTCGGCCGCCAGGGCCAGGCCGCGATAGTGGGGGTTTTCCGCGGTATCGAGCGCGAAGGGACAGCCCGGGTTGCCGAAGACCATGTGGCGGGTCACCGGCGGCGCCGTCCGCGTCGAGAGCGTCTCCGCGTCCAGTGCCGGCTCGAACGGGTCGGGGAGCGGTGCAGGCACCAGCGGCGGGCCGTGCTGGTCCCCCCGGGAAACGCCCGGGACCGCCAGCACGTCGCCGTCCGTCGCCAGCGCGTGGAGCAGGGCTCGAAACGCAGCGCACAGGTCACCCGCCGCGGGCGTGCTGCGGGTGCGACCCGAGCGCGTCGTTCCGGCCACGAGCCCGAGCGCGAGATCGACACCGGGGATGGGCTCGGCGTCGCCGAACGAGATCAGCACCGCCCGGCTTCCGCTCCGGCTCTGCACATGGTCGACGACGGGCGCCGGATCGAACAGGCGCTCGACCACCACCAGATCGGGGCGCTTCTGGGCGAGCCATGCCGAGAGCATCTCGGGTGCGGCCTGCGGCTCGGCGCGGTCGTAGTAGACGCGAACGAGCGCGGCATGGTGGCCAGCGCGGCGCGCCTCGGTGGTGCACAGCTCCAGCAGCGTGTCGGGGAAGTAGCCCTCTTGGGCGTCGCCGTGGGGCGAGACCAGCGCGATCACGAGGCGCCGCATGGAAGAAGCGTCGCACGGTGGCGCTGCCGGTTCCACGAGTGATAACGTTCGAGTCTCGTCGTGCGCCTTTCGCCGAACCGAGTGATCTGGGTGCTGAACTCGGCCTGCCCGAGCCGCTGCAAGGTCTGCGACATCGCGAGCCAGCAGGGCCGGCCCGAGCTTTCGCGGGAGGTGGTGGTGCGCGTCGCTCGCGAGGTGCGCGATCTGGGCTTTCGCGAGGTGGTGTTCGTGGGCGGTGAGCCGCTGCTCTCGCCGGCGCTGCCGGCTGCGCTCGAGGCGCTGGGGCGCGGGGTCGACCGGGCCGTCTTCACCGGTGGCATCCCCGGCGACGCCCATCGTCTGATCGAGCCCCTGGCCCAGGCCGACCGCCTCGTGGCCTCCATCGACGACGCGGACGACGCGAGGAACGACGAGCTCAGGGGCCGCGCAGGCATCACCGCCGCGCTGTTCCAGCTGCTCGGAGCCGTCCGCGAGCGGCTGCCGGGCCTCTACCTATCGACGAACAGCGTGGTTTCTCGCCACAACGTCGAGCACGTTGCACAGCTGTGGCCACGGGTTCGGGAGCTTCGTCCGACGTGCTTCGCGCTCTCCGTCGCGGGTGAGAACTTCGAGACGCTTCCGCTGGCGCACCTGGCCTCGAGGGAGTGGCTCGAGCGGCTCTACTTCGAGCTCGTTCCGGCGCTTGCGCCCCAGGTCCGCGACGCCGGTACGGACTTCGTGGTCTTGCCGGTCCCGCTGCCGCTGCTCGCGCTCGGCGTGCCACCCGAGCGCTGGGGCGACGAATCGGTGCGGAGCTCGGCCCCCGTTCGGGCGGAGGTGGAGCTCTTCTCGCGCGGCGAGCACAATCGCTCGTTCGTCACGCGCCATGGCTGTCCGCTCGTCGGGCGCGACATCAGCATCGGGGTGTCGGGCGACGTGCATCCCTGCAGCCAGGCGCCCATTCTGAAGAGCGCGCACGTGCTCGGAAACGTGACTCGAGAGAGCCTGGCCGAGATCCTGGCCGGTCCTCGACTGCGCGAGTTCGCGGACCGCGTTCCGCACGCTCCGTGCATTCGCTGCTGGGCGCCGTCCAACGCGCCGCGAGAGGTGCTCGCCGAGACCCTTGCCCGGGGCTCCGAGTGAAGGCCCTCGAGGCTCGCCTCACAGGCACATCAGGCTGAGCCCACCGCGGTGCCGGCATCGATGCCGATCGCTCGCCGGACCTTGGCGCAGCGGGCCGAGACCGAGAACGGGATCAGATCGCGGATGCGATCGGCGGCGCTGAGCCCGCCCACCACCCGACCGTCGACCGCCAGCATGCGGGCCGCGGCGGTGATGTCGCCGCAGATCAAGAGGCCGGCCCGGCACGACGCCAGCTCGATGGCGCGGATCCAGGGCTTCAGATCGAGGCGGCCGTCCCGGGCCTCGAGGGCCTGAACGGCGCGCTCGAGCTCGGCGCGACGCGCGGGATCGATGCGCGCGTGCAGCGCGTCGCGCAGCGGCAGCACGTCTGCCGGCAGGCTCGAGGGCAAGACCTGAGCGACGCCGGCGATCAGCACCGAACGCAGCTCGGGCAGCGTGGGGTAGAACGTGACCAGCCGCCCGGTGAGGTGCTGGCAGGCCAGCTCGCGCCCGATGGCGAAGACCAGCTCGGGGACCGAGCGACCGGTGAGCATGGACTTGCCGAGCAAGAGCGCCGGCTCGGGCAAGGGCAGGTGAGCGATGCCCCCCGGCAGGTCTTCGGCCTTTGCGTACACCTCGGGCAGCGGAATGCCGAGCACCGCGCAGGCCCAGGCCACGGTGCGCACCGCCGTGAGGGTGGTCTTCTCGGGATCGTGTCGCTCGCTCTCGGCGAGCTCGGGCAGGCGCTTCGCGGCACGGAGCTGCTCGATCCGCAGCGCCGTGGCGGCCGGCGCGATCGCCCGCACCACGCGCGAGACGACCTCGTCGTGCTCGGCGGCATACAGCTCGGCCCAGGCGGCGGCGTCGAGCGCGGCGCGCGGTCGAGGGGTGGTTTCCGGGGCGAAGCGCCGGTATTCCGCCTGCTCGTCGACGTCGGCCTCGCCCAGCTGCACCAGCACGGCGCAGGCCGAATAGCCCCGATCCACGTCGCTCAGGCGATGGCACACCCGATGGAGATCGCGGAACGTGTCCGGGCGGGTGGGACCCCACTCGGCGGCGGTCTCGAGGCAGCGCGCCGCGAGCTCGATCTGGTCGGTGCGCTCGAGCAGCGCCGCCAGGCGCAGGCGCGCATCGACGTTCGACGGCGCGAGCACCACCAGCTGGTCCAGCGCGACGATGGCGCCGTGGATGTCGTACAGGCGATCGGCGCGCAGGGTGGCCAGGCGGTCGAGCATGCCTGTGGCCGCGGCCTTCTCGCCACGCTCGATCAGGCGCTCGAGCTGGCGAACGGTGGCGCGCTCGATGCCGCCGAAGTCCTCGTTCTTGAGCAGCACGGCCTCGATGGCCTCGAACGCGCCGGGGGCCGAGGGGTCGTCGGCGATGGCGGCTTCGTACAGCGCCACGGCCCGGGGCACGTCGCTGGTTCGACGGGCGCACATGCCGGCGGCGGCCGTCATGGCGCGGGCGCGATCGCGCGGGCTCTGGATGGTTTCGGACAGCGCGACCTTGGTGTCGACGGCCTCGCGCCAGCGCCCCGCGGCTTCGAGCGCGGCCTGCAAGCGCTCGAGCAAGCGGGGGTCCCGGGGGCGGAGGGTCAGGGCCTGCTGCAGCGCTTCGATGGTCGCGGTCAGCGAGTCGTCCGCGATGGCCGAGAGCAGATCGGCGCGTGCGGCGTCGCTGGGGGCGCGGGGGATCAAACGACGGCCGAGCGCCGCGGCGATGGCGGCCTCGTGCGCGGCGCGCGCCAGCTCGATGCGGCGCCAGAGGCCCGCCTGGTGATCGGGGAAGATGGCCAGCGCACGGTCGAGCAGCGCGGCGGCAGCGGCGTCGTTGCCCCGCGCCGACTCGATGTTGCCCAGGCACACCAGGACCTCGGCGCGGCGCGGGCCGTGCTCCCAGGCGAGCAGCGAGTCGGCCATGGTGTATGCGCGATACGCCCGCTCCCAGTCGCCGGCGTCGAAGTGTTGCGCGCCCTCGACGATGGCGCCCTCGACCGCAGGGTCTTCCACCGGCTCGATGCGGCGCACGCGCTTGCCGAGCTCGAGCGCGTCCCAGTCGGCGGTGGAGCAGCGGCCAGTGCCCGCCCGGGCCAGCACCACGAAGCCGTCGTCGCCGGGCTCGTGGGCGCCCAGCGCTTCGGCCAGCGCGCGGGTCAGCGGGTCGACCCCGGGCAACGTCACCAGCGAGGCCGAGCCCGCGTCCAGCGACTCGCGCAGCCACGCCGCGGGGCTGGTCTTGAACACCGGCGGGTCGAGCACGAGGACGATGCGCATCGCAGCTACTCGCGGAACAATACGGCGTAGCCGTCGCGACGGAACTCACGGGTCAGGCTGACCACCGAACGGACGTAGTGCTCGGGGCGCTCGGTGAAGAAGCCGCCGTGATCGAGCTCGAGGATGAAGTTCACCGCGTCGCCGCGCCGCGCGGCCGCCACGGCCTTCGGATAGCGGCGCAGCAGCATGTCCACATAGTCGAGCGCGCCGTGCTCGGGGGCTTCGTAGCTCCGAAAGCGCGCGCGGATCCGGAGCGCGCGATCCTTCTTGTCCTTGGGCTCTTCCCAGGTCCACCAGTTGGCGGTACCGCCGTCGGGGGCACGCCCCTTCAGCCCGGCGTAGTTGTAGTCGACCATCCAGCGCCCTCGTCCGGTCTCGAGCGCCCATTGGCCCCACAGCACGCTGATCACGTCTTCGGTCGCGCGCTCGTTGGTCAGGTGCTCCCAGGCCTGCGCCAGGTGGCGCGTGGCGTCGTTGGGCGACATCGGCGTGGGCCGTCGCGGCCGATCGATGCGAGCCGGCTTGGGCGCGGGGGGTGCGGCGGGCTTCTCGACCGTGGCCGCGGGCGGCGGTGGCTGCGGCGCGGGCTCGGGCTTTGCGGCGGGTGGCGGTGGCTGCGGCACGGGCTCGGGCGCGGGCTTCGCGGCGGGTGGAGGCGGCTGGGGTGCGGGCGCGGGCGGGGGCGCGGGCTTCGCGGCCGGTGGCGGCGGCTGCGGCGCGGCCGGGGGCGGGGGCGCGGCGATCGGCTTCGGTGCAGGTGCCTTCGCGGGCGCAGGAGTGGGGGCCGGCGCGGGCTCGGGCTCGGGCGCGGTGGTGGTGACCGCGGGTGGCTCCGGCGGGCGCGCGATGCGCTCGGGGATCACCTCTTCGAGCAGCTGTGGCGGGCGCCGGGGTGCCGGCACGGCCGCGACAGCAACGGGTGCAAGTGCGGGTGCGGGCACGGGTGCGACCACAACGGGCGCGGGTGCGGGCTCGGGCACGGGCGCGACCACGACGGGCGCGGGCGGGGGTGCGGGCGCGGGCGCGGGCGCGGGCACGTGCGCGACCACGACGGGCTTGGGTGCGGGCGCGGGCACGGGCTTCGCCGGGGCGATCGCGACGGGTGGGGGCGCGACGGTGAGGGATGCGAGGACGATGGCGGGCTGCGCGGAATGCGGCTTCGCGACCCGCTGCACCGGCTCGGGCCTTGGCAACGGACGCCCGATGCGTGGCGCCGGCAGGCTCGGGGTCCACACCGGCTTCGGCGCCGCGCGCACCGCGGCCACCAGCGCCAGGCGAGCGGGATTCGAGAGGCGCAGCCCGCGCACGAGCTTCGCATGTCGAAGCGGCTCGGGATCGCCCACGGTCGGCGTGGGATCGGGCGCGAGCACGGCAGCCAGCCACGAGCGCTCGGGCTTCTGCTCGGCTTTGGCTTCGGGCTCGGCGGCGCAGGCATGAGCGAAGAGCCCCACGCTCAGCAGACACACGCCGACGCTGGGGCCTGCATCGCGGGCGTGGGAGCGCACGCGCGCCCAGAAACCAGGGCGTTTCGGCGGGGTGGGCCAGCGGAGCGAGCGAACCAGCACGAGCGTTCGCCATTGAACCTGCTCTCGCGAGCTCCGGCCAACTGTCCGCCGACGATCAGCGCTTGCAGTCCTGCACGCTGACGAAGCGCTCGCAGGTGCCCGCTTGCCACCAGGTACAGCACACCTTCCGTGCTCGTTCGGCAGCGAGGCTGCGCTCGGCGTCGGAGGTGGCGCGCTGTCCGAGCGCGAGACAGGCGCCCAGCTCTTGGCGCGCGACGCAGCGGTGCTCGAGCAGCGCCCGGGCCCGAGGCGGATCGGGGGTGAGCGCGAAGGGCCGGCCGACCGCGGGGCTGCAGCGGACCAGGGTCGCGCCGTCGAGACAGCCGGTGCCCGACTCGTAGGCTTCGACCACCGCGGCACAAGGGCCCTCGGCCTTCACGCCCTCGGGATCGGCCGCGAGCGGCCCGGTGGTCGTGCAGGCAGCGTGGGCCCGCGTCAGGGTATTGGATGCAAGCCACGCCCGGCTCGCGTGCGCCGCTCCGGCGAAGAGCCCCATGCTCAGCACGGTCATGGAAAGGCCCAGAGCCAGGCCGATGGGCGCCTTTCGTGAGCGCCAGAAATAGATCGGGGCCATCAGCGGGCCGAGCAGCACCGTGGCGAGCACCGACAGCGCCACGCTCGGGCGCCCGAGGGGCGGACCGCCGGCGTCGCCCGGCGTGGCGCGAGCGCGCATCATCCGATCTTCGAGGGTGTACGACGCCGAGAGCGCGCAGAACATCACCAGCCAGGGGACGACGACCGGAACGACCTCGCGCACGGCCCGAGTATGCCGGCCCGATGCGCGGTCGTGCTAGGGGTTCGGGGTGATGCCGTGGTGGAAACGCGCAGCGCTGCTTTCGCTGTGTTTCCTGGTGACGCTCAGCGTGGTGCCGCGTCAGCTGTTCGGCTTCGAGGCCCGGGCGCTGTACGCCGGCGAGCTGGCCGCGCAAGACGCGCTGGCCGAGAGCGTGGCCCGATGGGTGCTCGAGCAGAACGAGCCGGTGTTCTATCGCACCGGACAGGCCCGCTTCGACGGCCAGAGCGCCATCGCGATCTATCAGATGGCGGCGCTGGGGCTCGGCCAGATCGTGCTCGATCACCCCGAGCAGCGCGACCGCTACTTGCCCGCGCTGCGCCGCGCGGCGGACCGGCTCGCCGACCCGCGCACGCTGGTCTACGCGGCCCAGGTCTACGGCGCTCACGGCGCGACGCGCATGCGCCCCGGGGAAGGTCACGCCTATCTCGGCTACGTGAACCTGGGCCTGTCGATGGTGCGCTCGGTCGATCCGGCCACGCCGCACGCCGCCCTCAACGATCGCATCACCGAAGAGCTGGCCCGTCGGGTGCTCTCGGCGCCGACCGGCATGACCGAGACCTACCCCGGCGAGACGTGGCCGCCGGACGTGGCGGCGGTGGTCGGCTCCATCGGCCTGCACGCCCGCGCCACGGGGCGCGACCGCACGGCCGAGCTCGAGGCCTGGGCCGAGCGCTTCGCGAAGTGCGCCGTGCATGCTTCGGGCTACCTGGTGCAGCGCACCCAGAGCGGGACCTGCCGGGCGCTGGACGCGCCGCGCGGCTCGGGCACGGCCGTGGGCGCCTATTTCCTGAGCTTTGCCCATCGCGGGCTGTCGGCTCGGCTGGCCGCCGCCCTGGAGACCACCGGGCAACGTTCGCTGTTCGGCTTCGCCGCGCTCCGGGAGTATCCCGACGGGTTCGCCGGCGCGGGGGACGTGAACGCGGGGCCGATCGTGGCCGGCGTGTCGGTGGGCGCCACGGGCTTCGGTATCGGCGCGGCCCGGGCGCACGGGCGACAAGAGCTGTTCCTGGGCCTGGCGCGCACCGCATCGCTGTTCGGCGTGCCGGTGCGCCAGGACGGCCGGCGCGCGTACGCCATCGGTGGCGCGCTGGGCAACGCGCTGCTCTTGGCCATGCTCACGGCGAGGCCGGCGTGAAGCGCGTGGCGTGGGCGGGGGTCGTGGCCCTGGCGTTGGTTGTGCTCGATCAGCTCTTGGCCCGCACGCTCGCGACCCGCGAGCCGCTGCAGGCCATCCTCACCGGTCGGATCTGGATCGGGGGCCTGGCCGTGGCCAGCCTGGGCCTCAGGCTCTTGCTGGTGCTGTGCCTGCCGGCCTGGGTCTTGTCGCGGCTGATCGAGTCAGCCTTGGTTGGTCGCGGCGGTGGGGACGCCTAGGGAGCGGGCGCGATTCGGTGTATTGCGGGGGCATGGGTCTGTTCGACCGCTTCACCCGCAAGCCGACCGCCCCGCCGCCGCCCATGGGGCCGCTGGTTGCCCTGCCTGCAAGCGCCACCATCGCCAGCTTCGACGTGACCGACGCGGTGGGCACGCTGACGGTCGATGCCGCCACCACGCTGCGCTTCGGGCGCTCGGCCTGCCACGACTTCGAGCCGGTGGTGGGGGCCAAGGTGATCGTGCGCGGGACCGAGCCCAGCCGCTTCGGGCTCCGCGCCACCCGGCTGGAGCTGGATCCCACGGACGCGGACTACGACGGGCGGCTGCGCGAGCGCGATGCAGAGGCCGGCATTCACCCCGAAGAGAAGCCGGACCAGGCCGCCGCGGCGGCGCGTGCCCTGGGCTGGCTCACGGTGTTGCTCGATCGGCCGGTGCCCCAGGGGCCCCAGGCCCAGCGCGTGTGGGCCGGCGAGCTCGGCCTGGCGGATCCGAGCGTCGAGGTGCACACCGAGGCGCGACTCGCGTTTCGCTTGCTGGGTACCGACATCCTGACCCACGTGGGCGATCAGCCGTTTCCCGCCAGCGGCCTCGATCGGCGCGACGTGGGCGAGGGCTTCGACCTCGGTCAGGGCTTCGTGGCCCTGGGCCTGGGCGAGCCGGGTCTGTTCCGGGCGTCGCGGGCCACCGGCGGCGTGGGCGACGTGTGGGGGCCGAAGGGCGCGCTGCGGGCGCTGTCGAAGCTGGCCGCGCTGCTGCTGCGGCACGGTCGCGGCGTGGTCTTGCACCGCGCGGGCAACCTGGTGGTCGACAAGAGCGAGTTCATGCGGCAGCTGGGCGATCTGGACGAGGCCGAGTGCGTGCCGTTCACCGCGTGGCTCGACTTCACCATCGAGGGCGCGCCGCCGGTGTATCGCAGCTGGGGAATGGAGGCGTTCGCGCTGCCCGACGTGCGGGTCGCCGTGAACCCCGAGAACGCCTGGGAGCGCTCGCGCCGGCACGAGGCCGTGCTCTCGGCCTGCGCGCGCATGGTCCGCGAAAACCGCGAGCTCGAGCCGGGCGAAGAGCTGGCGGTCCCGATCGGTTCCCGGGTCGGGGCGTATCCCGCGGTCGCGGCCGAGGGCGACGCCGAGCGCTACTCGGCGAACCCCGCCGAGGGCGGCATCGAGCTCTCGCCGCTGGGCCCGGCCATCGATCCCGCCGAGCGCTGGGCCTTGGCCTCGGCGCCGGACGCGCGCGACCCCGAGCGGATTGCGCCCAACACCTACCGCGCGCTGTTCAGCTCGCGGTTCGCCCTGGCCTATCCGAGCGACGTGGTCGCCGACGTGCCGTGCACCGCCGCGGGCGTGGTGCCGCACTCGATCGAGGTGCGCCGGCCGCGATCCGATCCGGGCTTCGTGATCCTGACCGCGGGCCTGGGGCGCATGGCCCAGGCTGGCGGCGACGCGGTGGGCTTCCCGCACGTGGAGCTGGCGGCCTGGGTCGACGATCACTCGTTCGAGCTGGTGACCTGGGTGGGACGCCTGGCGCGCACGCTGCACGAGCGCGGTCCGGCGGCCAAACCGTGGAAGGTCGGCGACACCCTGCGGGCGCCGATTGCCGAGCTGGGGATCGGCGGTTTCGTGCTGGCCGAGGGGGGCTTCGTGGTGATGCCCAAGGGGCAGCCGGTGACAGTGCTGTCTCTGGTGCCGCTGTCCGCCGCGGAGTACGAAGAAGCCGCGGGCGCCGGCACGGCGTGGCTCGAGCGCCACTGGCACGATCCCGAGGTGCGGTCGCGGGTGCGGGCGCGCTGGAAGCGACCCGCGTCGTAGTCGAAGTGCTAGCGTTCCGCCCATGGCCTATCGCGACGCCGGCTCGCAGCTCTTGTCACGCATCCTCGAGCTGGAAGCGACGCTCGACGGCCTGCGGCCCCGGATCGACGCGCTCGAGGCCACGGTCAGCCGGTTGGAGGTGAACGTGGCGATGGCGCCGGCGGCCGCCGGCGTGGAAGCGGGCGGGGACGTCTCGGCGGCGCTGGCGCAGAACAGCCTGCGGGACAAGCACGTGGCCGAGCAGGTCGGGCACCTGGCGCTGCGGCTGAAAGCGGTGGAGGCACGGCTGGCGATCGAGCCGCCACCGGCCCGCGACCACGACGACGTGCGCGCGCTGGTGGAGCAAGAGCTGCCGCCGCGCCGGCGCTAGCCGTACTTCTCGCGGTCCATCCGGGCCCCGAGCACGCTCTGGTCGTAGAGATCGGCGGCCACCGTCGCGATCACGTCGCACAGCTCGACCTCTTCGCGCCAGCGCGCCGGCAGCGCGCCGGTGCCGTGCAGGGCGCCGAGCAGGTTTCCCACCAGGCTGCCGGTGCTGTCGCTGTCGCCCCCATGGGCCACGGCGCGCCACAGCGTTGCCGGCACCGTGTCGCTGGACAGCACGCATGACAGCGCGATGCCCAGCGCGCTCTCGCCGGTCCAACCGCCGCCCAGGGCCTCGAGCGCCGCGGCGCTGGGCGGCCCGCTCAGGGACAGCTCTTTGGCGAGGGCGACGGCGCTCTGGGTCTCGGCCGCGCCGAACTCGCAGGCCAGCAGGCCGTCGGCGGCGGTCATGGCTTCGCGCAGATCGCCGCCGCGTGACAGATCGTGGATCAGCGCGGCGAAGTACCCGGCCGAGAGGAAGCCGCTGGGGTGGCCGTGGGTCAGCACCCCGGCGTCGCGCCCCAGCTCGAAGGCGACCTCGCGCGACGCGGCCGCCAGCCCGATGGGCGCCGAGCGCATGATGGCGCCGCAGCCCTTGCTGTCGTTCGGCACCGCGCTCACGCTGGGCTGGTGAGGGTGCTGTCGTTGAGCGATCAGCGCCGACAGGCAGGTGTTGCCCGGAGCGCGTCGCGCATGCAGCCGCTCCACGCCCAAGAGCCAGCCGCCCGCCGCGGGGCTGCCGGTCTGCGTCGCCAGCCAGCGCAGATAAGCGGCCTGGATGCGATCGATGACCTGGCGGGGCTCGTCGCAGGCGATCAACCCTTCGGCGGTGAACAGGGTCATCTGGGTGTCGTCCGAGATGATCGCGGGCGGCACGTCGGCGTAGGCCAGCGGCTCGGGGGCGCTCTGGCCCCAGCGGGTGACGATCGAGTGCGCGTTGTCGAACTCGATGGGGTAGCCCAGGGCGTCGCCGATGGCGCCGCCCAAGAGGCAGCCCGCGAAGCGGTCGAAGCGCACCGGCAGATCCGGGCGATCGGCCCGGGGGAAGGCGCGAACCGCGCGCGCCTGGGCTTCGGTCTCGACGGCGCCGGGGCGCACGCGCCGCACCTCGGCGATGGCGTGCTCGGCGTCGAGCCCGCGGGCGCAGAGCACGGCGGCCACGGCCATGCCGCTTCGACCCAGGCCCCCGCGGCAGTGCACGACCACGTTGCGCCCGGCTGCGGCGGCTTCGACGATCGAGCGCACCAGGGCCTCGAACTCGGCGGGCGAGTCGGGCACCGAGCCGTCGACCACCGGGAGCTCTCGAAACTCGAGGCCCAGCGCCGCTGCGCGCTCGGGCAGGGCTTGCATGCCCAGCGCCTGGCGCTCGTCGGGCTGCATCAACGACACCAACAGGTCGACCCGGTGCGCTTCACGAAGTCGACTCAGATCGTCGTCCAGGTCGCGCTGCCAGCGGTCGTCGCGCTTGCCGGGGCCGATGGTGATGCCGATGCGTCCCGGCAGCCCGGTCAGGTGACCGGGCACGAACGCGACGCGGATCGGGCTCTGGGTCGAAGTGACCCCCATGCTGCGAAGTGTGCCACACTCCGCGCGTGTTCGGTCGCGTGGTTCGAGCGGTGCTGCCGCTCTGGGTGGTGGTGGCCAGCTGTCAGAAGAAGCGTATCGAGCCGCCACCCCCCGAGCCCAGTGCCGCGAGCGCCCCGGGCGACGACGCCGCCGTGGCGGTGGCACCCAGCGCCGAGCCCCCCGCAGCCCCCGCACCGAGGTTGCCGTGCCCCGAGGGCATGGCGCTGATCGCCGGGCGATTCTGCATCGATCGCTGGGAAGCGACCACGCGCGAGGCCGACGGCCAGCCGCACTCGCCGCACCACGCCGTGGGGCCCAAGAAGGTCAAGGCCGAGGCGCGCGCGGGTGTCTTGCCGCAGGCGTACATCTCGGCCGAAGAGGGCGACGCGGCGTGCCGTCGCGCCGGCAAGCACCTGTGCACCACCCAAGAGTGGCAGGACGCCTGCATGGGAACCGAGCGCCCCTACCGTGTTTATCCCTACGGCATGCAGTACGAGAAGGGCGCGTGCAACGTCGAGCGCCGGCTGCACCCGGTGGTGCGCGTTCACGGCAAATACGTCCACGACTCGGTGGTGCTCAACGATCCGAAGCTGAACCAGCTGGACGAGACGGTGGCCAAGACCGGCGAGTTCTCGTCGTGCGCCACGCCCGAGGGGGTGTTCGACCTGCAAGGCAACCTGCTGGAATGGACGCAGGGCGACAAGAAGGCGCTCTTGATGGGCGGGCACTATGTCGAGGCCAAGCTCCACGGCAAGGGGTGCCGCTACGTGACCGCCGGGCACGGCGCCGAGTATCACGACTTCACCACCGGCTTTCGCTGCTGCGCCAAGCCGGATCGGGAGGCCGTGAAGGCCCAGGCCCAGGCCGAGCCGCCCGCGCCCGCGGCGCCCGCACCGCCGGCGCCAGCGCCAACCGGCAGCACCCCCGGCGATCCGCCCGGCATGCGCGGCTTCGCCAGCAACACCGGCAAGCTGCCCAAGCTCTCGCCGCCCCCCTACGACCCGGCGGGTGCCGCGTGCCCGGTGGACATGGTCCACGTCGCCGGGCTGCGCTGCGCCGAGCCGAAGCAGCTCTGCAAGCGCTGGCTGCCGCGGCTGAGCGTGGGCCAGAAGATCGCCTGCGCCGAGTTCGCCGAGCCCAGCGAGTGCTTGGGGGCGCGGCGCACGCTGGACTATTGCATCGATCAGTACGAGTTCACGCCGCCGGGCTACAGCCACCCGCTGACCCACGTGAACTGGGGCGAGGCGGGTAACCTGTGCGCCGCGATGGGCAAGCGGCTGTGCTTCGAGGACGAATGGGAGTTCGCCTGCGAGGGGCCCGACGCGCTGCCTTATCCCTATGGCTTCGTGCGCGACGGCCAGCGCTGCAACCACGACTTCCCGGAAGAGCAGCTGGTCACGGGCCCCGATCAGTTCATCGACCGGCGGGTGCCGCGCGACGCGCTGCCCGGCTGCAAGAGCCCATTCGGCGTGTTCAACCTGGTGGGCAACGTGGACGAGTGGACGACCCGGTACAACCAGCCCAAGGGGCGGCGCGCCATCTTGCGCGGGGGCTGGTGGCTGATCGGCCGGAACCGCTGCCGCGCCGCCACCGACAATCACGGCGAGCAGTACGCCGGGGTGCAGACCGGCTTTCGCTGCTGCAAGGCCAGCCGTGGTAAGCTGGGCGCGCGATGAGCCGGCTGCCGGTCAGCGTGGTGGTGAACGTGCGAGGCAAAGACGTGCCCCTCGACCAGGTGCGCGATCCCGCGGTGGTGCGCGCCTTTCGCCAGCTGGCCGACGACGTGGGGCTGAAGCTGGGGGCCGTGAAGTGCCCGACCCACAAGCAGGGCCCGACCCTGGTGCGGCTCGCGGTCGACAAGGCCGGCAACGCCGATCTGCGCTACGAATCGTGCTGCCTGGCGCTCCGCGACGCGGTCGGCAAGATGCTGGGGTGAGTCAGTGACGCCACTCGCGGTGGTCGGTGTGCGCGACCACCTCGACGGCGGCGAGGGGCCCGCCGTGGGCCTTCTGATGGAAGCGCTCGGCGGCGGCCCGCAGCTCGGCGGGGGGCCTCTCCAGCACTGAAGCCCAGAGTTTGGCGAAGCGCTCGGCGCGGATCACGCCGCGGCCGATGACGGCGTCCACGTCCAGACCCAGCTCGAAGCCGATGCCTCGGAATACCGCCAGCGCCGCGTGCCAGTACGTGCCCCCACGGCTCACGAACACGTGGCGTGAGAGCAGCACCAGCTCGAGCACGGGCGAGTGGGTGCTGGCGATCACGCTGGCCAGGTACGCCGACAGCTCTTCCCGCGCCCGGGCGCGCAGCGAGCCCTCGGGCGTGTCGAGCGGATCGTCGACCCCGAGCTGCTTGCACAAGAGCTCGGGGATGGGGAACAGGCCCCGGGCGAAGTCGATGCGGTGCTGCACCTCGTGGCGCTCGACCGAGGCCACGTAGAAATCGCGCAGGCGGCGGAAGGCGGCCGACGGCGCCGGCTCGAGCAGCTCGGCGTGGAGCGTGTCCCACTCGCCCAGCTGGGCCCGCGGCACGCGCAGCGACAGATCTTTGGAATAGTCCGCCTCGGGCACCAGGCGCTGGGGGATGCGCAGCACGTGGCCGAGCCCCGCCAGATCTTTGCGCCAGCTCTCGACCAGCGCCCGCCGCCGGGCCAGCAGCTCGCCGACGCGGCGCACGGCGGGGTCGCGCCCCAGCTCGGTGGCCTCAAAGTAGCCTCGCAAAAGCTCGCCGCCGCGGGTGTTCACGGCCAGCACCCAGCTCTGACCGCGCGACTCGGCCTCGAGCTCGATGGCCTCGTCCACCAGGCTCATGGGCTGGCCCTCGGCCAGCGCCGGCAGCACATAACGCACCAGATCGGCCTCGACCTGATCGAGCAGCACGGTGGCGGCCGGCATGCTGGGCCGGGTGTAGCCGATGTAGCCCTGCACCAGGTTCAGGTGGTCGAGCCGCCACAGGTGCAGCACGCGGTGGGTCTCGCTGCCGCTTCTGATCAGCGACTCGCGCTCGACATAGAAGCCCAAGAGCGCGGCCTGGGGCTTGACCGGGCCGGGGAGCACATCGGTGTCCACGAAGTAAGGGCGCTTCGCCTCGAACAGCGCGCGGTTCAGCGCCGCCGCCGCCAAGGTCATGCGATCGCCGCTCTCGCGGGTGGCGTCCAGGGCCGTCGCCGCGTCCATCAGCTCGCCCAGGCGATCGGTCGGGGCGGCGCCCAGGGACTTCCGCACCGCTGCGCTGGTTGCCTGGGCGCGCGCGCGATCGCGCAGCGCGGAGTCCCCGCGGCTGTTCGCGATGACGAACCCGGTCAGATGCTCGGACAGTGCCCTTCCGTCGGGCGAGGTGCGGGGGTCGAAGGGCCGGGTCAGCCGCCAGGCGACGACCGCGGCCGCCGTGGAGGTGACCAGCAGGAGCAAGAGGCTGACCGTGAGCCAGGGCCCGCGCCGCGGCGCCCGGAGCGTGGCCGCGAAGGCCTGCTGCTCGGCGGCGATGGCGGGGACGTCGTCGAAGTCGCTCTCGGGGGAGCCCTTGGCCAGGTTCAAGAACGCGATCCGCGCCAGGTGCACCGGATCGTGGACGTTGGTCCCCAGGTGCGCGCGATCGAGCGCTGCCGAGAGCAGCCGTCGACCGCGGAGCGCGATCAGCGGATCGAAGCGCCCGAGCTCGCGCCGGGCAAGCTCGGGTCGCCCGCCCTCGATGGCGGCGCCGAGGGCCGCAAGGGTGGCCCGATTCGCGCGCGTCATCAGTGCGGCTTGCGGGGCGCGCGGGTCGGCCGCTGGCGCTCACCGCGGGCCGGCCAGGCGGTGACCAGCTGGGCGGGCGAGGTGCTGCGGTCGTCCTGGAACTGCGAGTACCAGTAGGCGTTCTCTTGCCCCCACCACTTCAAGCTCAGGTGAATGTGGTGGTGGTGGTACGGCCAGCCACTGCCCGAGGCAATGTGGCCCGCCAGCCCCGAGACCTCGGCCGCGGTCAGCTTCTTCGGGTCGCCGTCGGGCAGCGCACCCAGGTCTTTTCCAGCCTGGATGATCAGCGGCGCGAGCACCTGATCGGCGCCGATCACCCGGGCGCGCGGGCTCGAGTTCAGCTTGGCCATGAAGAAGGCCTGCCGCGGCAGGTCGACGATGTGCTTGGTCTTGGCGGCGTCGGAGCAGAAGCCGTCGGCGTGGGTCGAGCCGTCGCCGCACACGATCCGGGCGCTGTTGTCCGCGCCGGTCTGGAAGTAGGCGAGATCCTGGTTGCCGCCCTGGTCGTGGGTGCTCTCGGGGTGGCGCGGGTCGTCCACGTCGTAGCCCGGCGTGATGCCGTCGATCTGACAGGTGTCGATCAGCCCCAGGGGCTTGGTGCCGGGGAAGGCCTTCCCCGTCTCGGCCAGCGCCCAGCGCACCAGCATGACCAGCTCGCGACGCGCGAAGCGGTAGTTCGAGTAGGTGTCCCAGAGATAGTTGTCTTCGCCCTTGCCGCTCTTCGTGTCGGGGAAGGGGAAGGGGATCAAGCCGGTGCCGCCGGCTGCCTGCCCGATGCACTGCGCTGCCGAGAAGACGCTCTCGCAGTCCTTGCCGTCTTGATAGGCGTACTCGTCGACGTGCAGGCTGTACTTGTTCTCGGAGCCCATGTAGCCGGTCACGCGCACGAAGTACTTGTCGCCGCCGGCCTCGGACCACAGGCCGTAGTACTCGGTGTCGGTCTCGGCGGTGCGATCGCTGTACGGGTAGCTGTCGCCGGTGCGCGAGCCCACGATCTTGCCCGCGGCGTCGTAGACCACCAGATCCAGGTCGCCGGCGGCGTTCGCGAACTCGATGCCCACGCGCAGCACCTTGCCCTTGGGCACCGTCACGCTCCACCAGTCGTCGTCGCCCTTGCAGGTGACCAGGCCCTCGGTCACCCCGGCGGGGGCGGGCTTGGCGGTCGCCTGCGAGTCGTTGTCTTCTTGCGGGTCGTCCTTTCCGCCGCAAGAAAACAGCTCTTTGCTGCACTTGCCCTGATCGCACCAGCTGTCTTTCGGGCACCAGCCGTCGGGCTTCTTGGGCGAGCAGCCGACGTCGTCGGGCACGCAGCCGGTGCTGCCCATGCACACCAGCCCAGCGGGGCAGACCGCAGCGGCATCGCAGCCGGCGCGGCAGTAGTTGCCGGTGCCGTCCTCGGTCTTCGAGCACCAGTAGCCCACGCGGCAGTCCAGATCCATGCCGCAACCCTGGATGCAGACGCCGCTGCCGTCGGCGGCGACCGGCTGGCAAGAGCCCTGACCGCACACGCTCGAGTCCTGGCAGCCGAACGACAGGCAGTAGCCCTCGAGCCAGGCGCTGATCTTGCCCGACCCCTGGTAGCACTTGGCGTCGGTGGTGGTGCACTCGGTGTCGTCGGCGCACTTGGCGCCGGGCTCGCCCGCAGGCGGCGCGAACAGCTCGCAGAACGTGCCTGCCGCGGCGTCGCAGCCCTTGCCCTTGATGGGCGCGCAGACCTCGTGCCGGTTGATGGCGCCGCCGCTGCACGCGGCCGCGTCGATCTTGGGCAAGCAGAAGCCGTTGCCGCCGACCACCGTCGAGTTGAAGCACAGCGCGCCGGGGTCGCAGCCGTCGGGCGACGCGGGCGCGGGGCAGGGCGCGGTGGCGCGGGTCACGCACACGCCGTGCAAGCACACGCCGGCGTGGGCCGCGTTGCCTTCACACTCGGCGTTCACGGTGCACGCGCTGCCCGGCAGCTTCGGCCCGGCGGCGTCCGCGTCGCTGCCCGCGTCGGGCTTGGGCTTGTCATCGCCGCCGCCGTCGTCCGAGCTGCAGCCGGGAGCGAACACGAACAGGCACGAGAGCGAGCCCAGGGCGAGGACGGAAAGCGCGCGGTAGGTCATGGCGGGCGCGGAGGTTGCCACGGCCTTCGGGCATTTCCAGGGCCTTTCGAAAATGGCACGTCATTTCCGATGAGCGCGCGTGCGCCCGAGCGGCTCAGCGCCGGGTGAAGCTGCGCAGCCGCTCCATCGCGGCCTTCTGTCCGAAGCGCTCGGCGAAGTCTCGCGCATTACGGCCGGCATAGTCGACGGCGCGGGCGTCCGCGCCGCGCGCCACCAGCACGTCGAGGGCGGGGGTGTGTCCGAACGCTGCGGCGACCATCAACGCGCTCACGCCAGCGGACGTCGCGCGCGTGGCCGGCGTTGCGCGGGCGTTGGGGTCGGCGCCCCGCGCCAGCAGCGTCCACATCACCTCGGCGTGACCGATGGACGGCGTGTGCGCGGGCCAGATGGGAGCGCGGAGATCGGTGTGGTCGGGATCGGCCAGGAAGGTGGGCAGCGCCGGGTGCCCCGCCGCGGCCGCAGCGAAGATCGGCGCCACGCCCCGCGTGTCCGGGGCATTCGGGTGGGCGCCGGCGTCGAGCAGCGCGGTGACGATCTCGTTCGAGCCTGCGGCAATCGCGTGGCAGAGCGCGTTCGGCGTGACCAGCGCGCCGGCCGCCAAGAGCTCCGTCGCGCGAGCGTGATCGCCGGTGGCCGCCGCCTCTTCCAAGACGGCCGCCAGCGAGGCTCGCGTTGCCCCCGCGTTGGACATCGATCGGGCATTTTACCCGAGTTGGGCTGGCGGGCCGAATGAGCTGCAATCCCCGGTTGCCCATGACAAGCTTGGGGCGATGCGCGCGCCCGCCCTCCTCGTGGCCCTTTTGCTCGTCGGCTGTGGTGGTGACGAGGGCGGGGCCGAAGGAACGGGGGGCAATGGCGGCGCCGGCGCCGGTGGCGGGGCCGGGGGGGGCGGGGCCAGCTGTGGCGACCCTTCCCACACCGGCGAGGCCACCTATTACGACGCCGACGGCTCGGGGAACTGCGGCTTCGAGCCGAGCCCGGGCGATCTGATGGTCGGCGCGATGAACCACACCGACTACGCCGAGTCGGCCAGCTGCGGGCGGTGTGCCCAGATCCAGGGGCCCTCGGGCTCGGTCACGGTGCGCATTGTCGATCAATGCCCCGAGTGCAAGCCCGGGGACATCGATCTGTCGCCCCAGGCCTTCGAGAAGCTGGCCGATCCGAAGCTGGGCCGCGTGCCCATCAGCTGGAGCTACGTCGCGTGCTCGGTGAGCGGTCCGCTGCGCTACCGCTTCAAGGAGGGGAGCAACCAGTGGTGGACCGCGCTGCAGATCCAGAACCACCGCTACGGCATCGCGAAGCTCGAGGTGGAGAAGGGCGGCGCGTTCGTCGCGGTGCCGCGCGAGAGCTACAACTACTTCGTCGACGCTTCCGGCATGGGGCCGGGCCCCTACACCTTCCGCGTCACCGACGTGCACGGCCACTCGCTGGTGGACACGGGCATCGCGCACGCCGAAGCGACCGAAGTGCCGGGCGCCGCGCAGCTGCCCGATTGCCCATGAGCGTGGGGGCGCTGGTCGAGCTCTTGCGCGGACGCCGCACGCTGGTGCTCACCGGCGCGGGTTGCAGCACCGAGAGCGGCATCCCGGACTATCGCGGCCAGGGCGCGCGGGAGCGTCCGGCGGCGCCGGTGCAGTACCAGGCGTTCCTGCGCGACCCCGAGGCGCGCCGGCGCTACTGGGCGCGCAGCGTGGTGGGTTGGGCGCGGTTCTCTGCCGCGCGCCCGAGCGCCGCGCACCACGCGTTGGCGGCGCTGGAAGCGCAGCGGGCAGTGTTCGGTCTGATCACCCAGAACGTGGACCGGCTGCACCACGCGGCGGGTAGCCGGAAGGTGATCGAGCTGCACGGCGCGCTCGAGCGCGTGCGCTGCATGCAGTGCGGCGCGTTCGAGGACCGCGCTTCGGTGCAGAGTCGCCTGCTGGCCGAAAACCCCGGCTTCTGCGGCGGCCTGGCCCAGAGCCGACCGGACGGCGACGCCGAGCTCGACGCCAGCGCCGTGCGCGACTTCGCGGTGGTGGGCTGCAGCGCCTGTGATGGGGTGCTGAAGCCGGACGTGGTCTTCTTCGGAGAGAACGTGCCCGGCGCCATCGTCGAGTCGGCCTACGAGCAGGTGAGCGCCGCCGAGGCGCTCTTGGTCGTGGGCTCGTCGCTCACCGTGTTCTCGGGCTACCGCTTCGTGCGGCGGGCTGCCGAGCGGAAGATCCCGGTGGCGATCGTCAATCTGGGCCCGACCCGGGGCGATGCGCTGGCCACGCTGAAGCTGGAAGCGAGCGCCGGCGAGGCACTGGCGCGGGTCGAGCGGGCACTGGCGCGCGCTTGACCTTCGGCGGCTCTCGCAGCATGGGAGAGGCGCCCATGGCCCCGCCCCCCCGAGAGCTGCCCGATCTGCCGGTCGAGAACACCAACCTCGCGGCGTTCTTGCCGCTGCCGTCGCCCCTCACGGTCAAGGCCGAGCTGCCGGCACCCGCCAGCGTGCTCGAGCTGGTGCTCACGGCGCGGCAAGAGATCCGCGACGCCATCTTCGGCCGCGACACCCGCCGCACGCTGGTGGTGGTCGGCCCGTGCTCGATCCACGATCCCGAGGCGGCCGTGGAGTATGCCGCCCGCCTGGCCAAGGTGCGCGAGGCGACACGCGATCGGTTGATCGTGATCATGCGCGCATACTTCGAGAAGCCGCGCACCACCGTGGGGTGGAAGGGGCTGATCAACGATCCGCACCTGGACGGCAGCTGCGACATTGCCACGGGCCTCCGCCGAGCGCGCCAGACCTTGCTCTCGATCAACGCCCTCGGCGTGCCCTGCGGCAGCGAGATGCTCGACCCCATCACTCCGCAATACGTGGCGGACCTGTCGTCGTGGGCCTCGATCGGCGCGCGCACCACCGAGAGCCAGACCCACCGCGAGATGGCGAGCGGTCTGTCGATGCCGATCGGCTTCAAGAACGGCACCGACGGCAGCCTGGAGCCGGCCATCAACGCGCTGATCTCGGCAGGCCACGCCCACCACTTCTTGGGGATCAACGCCGACGGCCTGACCAGCGTGGTGCAGACCCGCGGCAACCCCGATCGCCACGTGGTGCTGCGCGGCGGGCCCACGCCGAACTACGGGCCCAAGGACGTGGCCCAGGCCGCCGAGCGCGTTTCCGCCGCCGATCCGCGGCTGGTGCGCTCGATCATGGTCGACACCTCGCACGGCAATTCGATGAAGGACTGGCGGCGCCAGCCCGAGGTGTGCCGTGCCGTGCTCGAGCAGATCCGCGGCGGGCAGCGCGCGCTCTTGGGTTTCTTGATCGAGAGCAACCTCGAGCCGGGGCGGCAAGATTGGAAAGAGGGCGTAGCGCTGACGCGGGGCGTGTCGATCACGGACGGGTGCCTGGGCTGGGCCGAGACCGAAGCGCTGCTGTACGAGATTGCTCAGCAGTAGCCGCAGGCGGGGCAGGCGTCGGCGCAGCAGTCGCCGATCAGCGTGCAGAAGCTGTCGCAGGCGCAACCGTAGGGCGTGCTGCTCTTGCCGCAGTTGCCCTGACACATGCACGTCTTGCCCGGGCACCCTGTGGGGTCGGGGTTGGTGCCGCCGCACGAGCGCGGATACTTCCCGCTGGGATCGGAGCCGGTGAAGCCGGTGCCGCCGCACGAGTAGTACTTCTTCACCGGATCCCAGCCGCACGGGTTGCCGTTGCACGAGCCGGGGCCGCCCTGGAGCTTGCCGCACTCCCAGTAATAGATCTCGTTGTTCGAGCCGCAGCAGCCGACCGAGCCGTGCGCTTCGCTGCACACCTTGGGGATGATGTTGCCGGTGGTGCCGCCGGTGCCGCCGGTGGCGCCAGTGCCGCTGGTGCCGCCGCCCGAGGTCACCCCGCCGGTGGCGCCGGTGCCGGCAGTCGCGCCGGTGCCGCTGGTGCCGCCGCCCGAGGTCGCCCCGCCGGTGGCGCCGCTGCCGCCCGTGGCGCCGCTGCCGCCGGTGGCGCCGCTGCCGCCCATTGCGCCGCTGCCGCCCATTGCGCCGCTGCCGCCCATTGCGCCGCTGCCGCCCATGCCCCCGCCGGCGGTCGTTCCGCCCGACGGGAAGCCGGAAGCGCCGCCGACGTTGCCACCACCCGTGCCGCCGACGCTCTTGTAGCCGCCCACGCCGGCGTCGGAGACGCCGCCGCCGAGATCTTCTTCCCCGGTGGCGCACGCCAAGGCCAAGAACAAGCACGCGCCGGTGGACGCGACCCGGAAAGCCATCACGACCGGCAGCCTAGCACGGGGTCCGGGAACCATCGACGGAGCACGGCTGTCCTGGTACGAGCCCCACCATGCAAGCTCGCACTTTCTCGCTGTTCGTCCCCGCCTTCGTCTCGTTGCTCGGCTGCCAGACGGCGGGGCAGGGCAGCGCTGCCCCCTCGGTCTTGCCGCTCCGATCGCTCAAGCTGTACGAGACCGGGGTCGGCTATTTCGAGCGCTCGGGGACGCTTGCGCGCGGCGAGACCACCACGCTGCCCGTGCCCACCGGGCACCTGGACGACGCGCTCAAGACCCTGGTGATCGCCGGTAACTCGGGGGCCACGCTGACGGGGGTCGAGTTCTCGAGCAGCTTGAGCCGCGGCATGGCGCGGGCCTTGGCGGGGCTGCCCGCGAACGCCGACGAGCCCACGACCTATCACAACCTGCTCTCGTCGCTGAAGGGCGCCGAGGTCGAGGTGCGCACCTCGGGCAAGAAGCCCGAGACGCTGGTCGGGCGGTTGATCGACGTGCTCGAGCCGCCGGCGCAGCCCGCGGCGTCGCCCAAGCCCAGCGATGCGGACGACAAGAAGGGCAAAGAGCCCGAGGCGCCGAAGCCCGAG